>Ga0299912_10004327_pt1 | contig 11636 bp, 10 predicted proteins | sample RVTome_2_FD_207667 | JGI IMG/M metagenome (GOLD analysis project Ga0299912, IMG submission 207667) | Soil microbial communities from uranium-contaminated site in the Upper Colorado River Basin, Wyoming, United States - RVT95D214 (version 2) ... | reverse complement strand
CATCCATCGGTTGACAAGTCTAGAATTGCTGTTACGGGTGCCAGTCAAGGAGGTGGAATCTCATTGGCAGTGAGTGCTCTCGTACCCAACATAACTGCAGCCATGCCAGATGTCCCATTCCTTTGCCACTACCGGCGTGCTACCGAGATCACAGATGAAAGCCCTTACTCAGAAATTGCCCATTATTGTAAGATACATCGAGATCAGATAGATACTGTATTTAATACCCTGTCGTATTTCGATGGCCTGAATTTTGCTGTGCGGGCGCATGCCAAAGCACTATTCTCTGTTGGATTGATGGATATGACTTGCCCTCCTTCTACAGTCTTCGCTGCTTTTAACCATTACGCTGGTTCAAAACAGATTAGAATCTGGCCTTATAATGATCATGAAGGTGGAGAGGCTTTTCAAACAATTGAAAAGGTTAAATTCCTGACTGAATTATGGGGCACAGGGATTTTATAGATTCCTTCTAAATAAACATAACAGCGGCTCAAAATAATGCCCTGGCAGCTGAATCGGTAAATATCGGCAATTGCTTGATGAATTGCTCTGAATTTCTGTTGTTTGAGGATGCTGATGGGTAACTGAAAAAAGCCTTAGGCATTCCAGGTGGTTACCAGCACGTCTGTGTAGTGACTCTCGGGTGTAAAGATTGTGAATAGCCCACCTCCACACCAAGGAAAGAAGGTCTGATAAATAATATTATATCTTCAAGCCTGACAGTGTAATCGATTTGTTCGTTTTTTAATAGGTGTGTGCGACTTCCATGAACGCAGCCATCATAAAGTATTTTATATCCCACTTATGTTCATTTAAAAATAGAAAAGGCACTAATCCCCCTCAGGACAGGACTACGGGCTGCATTTCCTTGCTTCATACTGCGGGAATAATTCGGTTATAAATGTGCTCAAACAGTATGGTGATAATGGTATATCCTAGACGTAACAGACGGCATTTTTCCCCTTTTCCCCTACCATTTTATCCATCGCACTGAAGAAGTCGAGGGTTCGAATCCCGCCAAGTCCACTGGATTCCCCCATTGGTGGAGGTTGTTGTTTATTTATCCCTATATATAGGGATAACGACTTGTGGAATGAATTGGGAGGGTCAGATATGCTGCAACCGGCTGCTACTAGCTGCAACAGAGTTACGGAGCATAGCTTACTTTTTGATTGATCTGGACAGCAACAGGCATCACCAATTCATCAATTATTTCTGCGACTTCACTTTGCATGCCTGGGATTAATTGTGCATAGACATCGAGGATAATAGAAGCCCCGGAATGACCCAATCGCTTGGAGACTTCAATCACAGGGACACCTTGGTGAGCAACAATAATGGACAGGAGTACATGGGTTCTAGTCTTTCGCGGGTAATCGGAATTGAGAGTACGGGTCTTCGAGGAGGGAGAGCAGTTTTTGGCCTAAGAGTACGGAGAAGGGATAGTGAGGAGGTTTGTGGATAAAGAGTAAAGGCACATTCTGAAATCCTGCATAAGATTTAATTGACAAATTTTCCTAACATGTCTATACTGAATGTGTTCAATGAACACGTTCAGCTAAAGTATTATTCTGGAGAGGCGCTATTTATATGGATCAATCAAGATTAATAGAGATTGTTGGGAATGCAGGTGTGTTTAGTCATCCCGAATTAAGCGAATCATTTTCATTGGATCAAAAGCTAATTCTCCCTAATATGCCCTCTGTGTTAGTTAAACCAAGGGATGTGGATGAAGTTCAAAAGATCGTTCTTTGGGCGAACGAGACGCTAACACCGTTAGTACCAGTGAGTTCGGGTGAGCCACATTTACGTGGCGATACAATTCCCACTACCCCTGACTCGGTTATCGTTGACTTGAGCGGTATGAATCGTATATTGAAAATCAACCGCCGGAACAGATTAACGCTTATTGAACCCGGGGTTACATACAGCCAGCTTCTGCCTGAACTCCGGAAAGAAGGTCTACGAATAGCCATGCCGCTTATGCCGCGCGCTAATAAATCGGTATTAACAAGCCTTCTCGAACGAGAACCTGTAATGTCTCCAAAGTATCAGTGGAATTTGCTCGAACCATTACGGAGCCTGGAAATCGTGTGGGGCAGTGGAGATAAATTCTGGAGTGGTAGTGGTGTTTATCGCGGCGAAAAGGAAGAAGATTGGGAGCTTGGTTTGGTACCTGTGCAGGGACCCGGACCTGGACAATTGGATTTTTACAAGTTCGTTTCAGCAGCGCAGGGAAGTATGGGGATCGTTACATGGGCATCCGTAAAATGCGAAGTTTATCCAGATTCGCGCAAGCTCTTCTTTATTCCTGCTGAGAAGCTTGATGATATTATCGATTTCATGTACATGCTTCTAAGGTTCAGGTTTGGCGATGAGATATTTATTTTAAATCATGCATGCCTGGCTTACATCCTTGCCAGTGAACAAGATGAGATCGCATCTTTGAAAAAAATATTACCCCCTTGGATAGCTGTCGTGAGTATTACCGGTGGACAAATTCTACCTGATGAAAGGATTGCAGCCCAGGAAAAGGATATTCAGGACCTTGCACAGCAATTCGGTTTAAGGATAGTGCCGGTAATCGAGGGTTGCCATGCTGGTGATCTACTGCAATTAATACTTGAACCTTCCACAGAACCGTACTGGAAGCTGAGGTACAAGGGAGGCTCGCAGGAAATCTTTTCCCTCACCACGCTTGATAAAACGCCTGGCTTCGTCACGACGATGTATTCAGCAGCTATCGAGCATAAATATCCAATCCCAGACATTGGGGTTTATCTCCAGCCGGTACACCAAGGCGTCGGTTGTCACTTTGAATTTTTACTGCCCTTCGACCGGGAGAATCAGGCAGAAATACTCAGAACTGAGGCGCTGTTCCATGATGCCAGCCATAGGTTATTCAAGCAGAAAGCCTATTTCTCACGACCATATGGCATATGGGCCGATATGGTCTACAACTCCGATGCAAGGACAAAGATCGTTACAAAGAAAATGAAAGACATATTCGATCCCAATCATGTAATGAATCCTGGGAAGCTTTGTTTTTAGTATTTCCAGGAAAACAGGAGAACGAAAATGGCATTGGAAGATTTTGCAGCAGAAATGGATCGGTGCAGCCAGTGTTCCTACTGCAAGTGGATCCCTTTTGACCAGATGAAGAGCTGGCGTTTTGCCAAGAACTGCCCCAGCATTGCGTATCATAATTTCAACAGTTATTCCGCCCGCGGAAGGTACGCGGTTGGGCGGTCTCTTACTAAAGGACAAAGCGGGTATTCTGACACCGTTCGAGACGTTGTCTATACCTGCCTGACTTGCGGGTCATGTGATGTAAGCTGTAAGGTTTGCCGCTACAACCTGGAGCCTCTGGAAATGGTGCGTGAACTTAAGTTCAGATTGGTCGAAGACGGCCAAAAACTCGATGAGCACCAGGCCCTCGTAGATAGTCTGAATAAAGAAAGCAATACCATGGGAAGCCCCAGGAGCGAGCGTGGCAAATGGGCAGATGATTTAGTTCTTCCACGCCTGTCATCTGAAAAAGTAGAGGTCCTTTTTCATGCAGGCTGCAGATTCAGTTACGACAAAAACTTGCAGGAGACTGCCAAGGCTGCAGTAAGTTTATTGCAGAAAGCAGGGGTAAACATCGGAATTATGGGTGAGCATGAGATGTGCTGTGGTGGCAGAATCTACTCCATGGGATACCGAGATGAGTTTACCCGGCTTGCTAAGGCCAATATAACCACCTGGGCTAAAGCTGGGGTTAAGACAGTGGTTACTTCCTGTTCTGACGGTTACCATGCTTTCAAACGTTTATACCCAAAACTGGGATCTCAGGTAAATGTTTTTCACACCGTAGAGTATCTTGACCGCCTTATACAGGAAGGGAAGCTTAAATACCGTTCTGAAATTCCTGTAACTGTTACATATCATGACCCCTGCCACCTGGGTCGGCAGGGAGAACCTTATATAACTTGGGAGGGTGTTGAGAAGAAAATTAAAGGCCAAATCATAGTCTATGAACCGAAAAAGCCAAGGTATAACGGTGCCTGGGGTATATATGATCCGCCAAGAAATGTGCTCAGAAGTATTCCCGGAGTGGAGCTGGTGGAGATGGAGCGTATACGCGAATATAGCTGGTGCTGTGGAGCCGGTGGAGGTGTTCGTGAGGCCTATCCAGAATTCTCCCTTTGGACCGCCAGCGAAAGAATTGCGGAAGCCATGGCTACCGGAGCCAGTGCGTTGGTAACCGCTTGCCCATGGTGCAAGAGTAATTTCATGGATGCTATAGAAACCCTCGGGGATAAAATGAAAGTTTACGATATTGTCGATCTTGTGCAGAAAGCGATATAGTGGAGGGAGCAAATGACACTGCCAAAGCATGTTTATAAGACCTTGGAAGATATCGTAGGCTCCAGGAACATCTCCGATGATCCGGCGGTACTTGACTCTTACCGCTACTCATTAGCCCATACAGCAATTCATCTTGGTCCCTTTTACGATACATTTACACCAAGGGGAGCAGCTGTCCTTCTGCCTGGAAGCACTGAAGAAGTCCAGGCAATCGTCAAATTATGCAACAAACACAAAATAAAGTTCAAAGCCTCAAGCACTTTCTGGTCAGCCCAAGGGTATCCTTCGGAAGAAAATACAATCCAGCTCGACATGAGACGGATGGATCGAATCCTGGAGATTGACGAAAAAAATATGTTCGCCGTTATTGAGCCCGGAGTTATCGGGGCAACACTCCAGGCTGAGGCTATGAAGGTCGGCCTGAACACACATATCCCAGGCTCCGGTTGCAGTTGCTCCATCTTGGCCAGTGCCACTTCCTACTTTGGGTCTGGACCAAGCAACCTGTATGGCGGCTGTTATTACGAAAACTTGCTCGGCATTGAATGGGTAATGCCCACGGGTGACATCTTCAAAATTGGATCCTTGGGGTCAGACTGTGGTTGGTTCTGTGGTGAAGGACCAGGTCCAAGCATGAAAGGCATCGCCAGGGGATTACTTGGCTCTAAAGGTGCTATGGGTGTATTTACTAAATGCGCTATTAAACTCTTTGCCTGGCCGGGTCCAAAAACACTTCCTGTAGAGGGGATCATACCTGCATATAGGGTAGCATTGCCGGAGAATTTCAGAGCTTATACCGTTGCATTCCCATCCTGGAAAGCATGGGCAGATGCAGCACATTTGATTTGGGATACGGGCTTAGGCTATCTCGCTCACCGGCAATTCAATATGTTCGGTAGAGACCTTAAGTTTGCCATGGTAAAAATCCTCACTGATCCCACCAAGACGCTAGGGGACCTTGTGGAGCTTCTCGATGATCCTGAAGTGCAAAGGATTACCGAGGATTCTATGCGTGATTTCCAGATTGTTTTGGTTGGTATGACCCCAAGGGATATTGCCTGGCAAGAGAAGGCATTTGATGAAATACTGGCCAGGACTGGCGGCTGGAAGGTGGAAGCCATGAATGCACCTGAGATTCATGATTGGGTGCTGCTTTACCTGATTAGATTAGGGCACAAAAACCTCAACCTGGTTTTTGGAGGCTCCTATGACGGTTGTTTCGGTTTATTGGGCGCGGTAGACTATGGAACAACACACGTTGAAGAAACGGCTATGTTCAAAAAAGAATGGGAAAAGCGTGGGGCAGTTGTGCAAGCTGGAGGGGACTGCACGATGGGACCGATCGGTGGTCAGGGCGGGGGAGGCACGGGACTTTGGGAAAATTTCACTTGCTTTGATCCGCACGACAAGGAATCTGTCGTGGGAACCCTTGAATTTTTTGACGCTGCTACTATATTGGGATTGGAAAGAGGCTGGGGTGTGGGTATGGAGAAATGGAACTCCCAAAACCGAGGACCTGACGGCAAGACAACCCCTAAAGTAGAACGAGATAGAATCCACATAGGTGCACCGCAACCCTCTGTTTTTCGTTACCAGGGTAAGGTCAGGGAAGCCTTTAACCCGAATGACTTGGGAGATGCCTATTACGAAACGTTAGAGGATTAAATCACTTCCACAGAAGAGTTGAGCGGAATTTAAATTGTGAGTGTTGAAACGAGACTCTCCATGTACTTATGCATTAGGGCTTCCAGATCGTAGCTACCGTCGTATACACTCCATTCAAACACAATACCGCGAGCCATTGCAAACAAGAATCTCGACAACTCTTCTGGGTCTTTATCCGCCCTGATTTCTTTCTTCTCTTGGCCTTCTTGAATAAGATCCTCCAAGATGGTCAACATAGGTCTGTCTTTTTTGATAAAAAATTTTATCTTCGGGTTAAAAATCTGTTGCGTCAATTCCACGCCACTGCGCATGTTGAATTTAGCATAATAGTCGAAATATTCGACGATCTTTTCAGGTGTGCTTCCCATCTTTAACCGGGAGATTACCTGTGTGGAAAAGTATTCATCAGCTTTGAGAAATATCTCTGCCAGGATATCGTTTTTTGAGGTGAAGTAGTGATAAAAGGCTCCGACAGATACGCCAGCCTTTTTGCTTATATCTGCAATGGTAATATTCTCAAACCCTTCCTGATCCATAAGATCAATGGCAGCTGAATATATTCTATCCTTGGTTTCCAATGCTTGCTCTTGTCGTTTGGTAATTGATCTATTTCTCATATTTTCTCCAGTGAAATGATGTCCTTCCCCTTAAGAAGATATTTCACCAGTGATACCCAACCGTGGAATCGTGCGGTGGTTTGAGCGTCGGCTAAGTCAGGCTCTCGATAATGATCTCTGTTGCCAGCCTAGCACCAATTCCGGTTAAGAGTCCGCATTTCTCAAAACCTTTCGCCTTTGCGAATGCCTGCATATTCTCCGGGTTGGCTGCAGGGTCCATGTACCGACCAAACACCACGTCTTCGTGTATCTTAGGGCAAACTAAAGCCCCAACTTTTTCTTCAAAGCGGGGTATAAATTGCCGGGCAGCGCATATGGTCCTCCCAACAGCATCATAGTCTTGCAGATCCTCGCTACCAAAAAAGAGCCCAAGGGCAATCAAGCCACCTGTAACACCTCCGCACATCCAGCCGGTTCCACCAAAACCAGGAAATGGAGATAAAGCTTTGACAATTTCCATGTTACCTAAACCAAATTCTTCCATTACAGCAAGAGCAGTGCTCCTGGCACAATTACGAGCAAAGTAGTTATATTCCTCAGCCCGTTTTTGAACTCGATCCAGGATTTCCTGTTTGTTGGCGACAATCTCATCCCGATCTAGAGTCTTCCGGGGAATCCCACCGGCAAGCAATTTTTTGTGTCTGGCTTCGATGTTTGTTACATCCCAGTCCCTCTCTGCCAGTTCCTGGACCTTTGCTTTATGGGCCTCGTAGTCTACCATAGCTCATTCGCCTCCTTGATTTGCTTTACTCCACGATGGTATGCTTAACGAATTTATATCCACCTTTAAATGCTGCTATCGCGCAACTTTGTTGTTCACCTTATCGGTGTGTGCTACAAGACTTGATAGATCATACTCCGATGCCTATATCGGCTGCATCTCGAGTGGATAAAAAGCCATCGATAACTTTGTGATGATTGCACCAGCAGGCGTATTAGCGATGGTTCCGTTTTCACCAATTGCGAAAAATTTGCCCGTACTTCTCATCTGATCCCAGTTATAGAAAAACACCGTGGATACGGGCAGACCGAATTCTCGAAAGGCAAATATGTATTGATTGTCATCGAACTTGTAAGTTGTCGACATATCCACATCGCCCTCGCCACGTAGAGGTCCTATGATGCATTGCCAGACATAGCATTCTGAATTCAGGTAGATATGTTCGAAACATTGGCCAGGACCATAATTATAAAGCCCACGCAAACCAATCAGGTCACGTGTTGGAGCGGGCTTACACCCCTCGGGTGGATGAGCTGGATCACCCAGTACACCCGCAGAGAATTTGTGGACCGCGCGGGGTTCATTGCCTACGTCTCCTACGCGCATATTTGTGCGTATCGCTAGAACCTGCCGTGTATGAATGTTAACGACAAAGGTTTGTGACTCACGCGGCAGATGAGTAAAAGTCAGGTCAATAAAATAGGTTTGTGAGGCGACTTCCACCACCTCGCACCAGTCTGTCCCGCGCCCACTGTCGCTTCGCCAGAGGACCTGGTTGCGATCAGAGAACTCAAGGTTGAAAAATATACCCGAGTCTAACGTGATATTCATCGTCTGATTCACCAGTGCAGCTGTTTGGGGAAGACGATTAACTGCTACTCCCGATGCGTAGTCCTCATATTTATAATTCGCTTGACCTTCTTGTTGTGGCAATGTACACCTCCAAATAGGGATACTTTCTTACACGCCCCACCTCACACCAGCGTTAGTCAATGCAGCCCCTGAAACATCTACAATCGCTGCTCCGCCATCAATCAGAAGCACAGAACCGGTCATAAACGTGGAGTCATCACTGGCAAGATAACTGCAAATACCGCTAATCTCATTGGGAGTTGCTGTTCGCCTCAGTGGAACCATCGATGATATGCACCGAAAAACGCCTTCAAGATCTGTCTCGAGTGCTTCTGCGAGGGGAGCGAGTGAATTTTCCAACATCTGCGTCCTTATACCACCAGGACAAACTGTATTACAGCGAATCTTATCTGGACCGAAATCCAGCGCGACCTGCTGGGTGAGCATGATAAGACCTGCTTTCGATGAGCAATAGGCTGGCATGCCAGGCAAGCAGCGCAAGCCACCTAAGGAGGCGATGTTAATGATAGAACCACCACCACCTTTAATCATGTGCGGAATTGAGGCCTTCATAAGATACATTGGACCGGTGAGGTTAGTTTCGAGAACTCTGTGCCAAAGTTCTGGATCTATGTCGACGACAGTCGTCCCACCTGGATCTATAGCTGCGTTATTCACCAGCACATCGAGTTTACCAGCGATCCCCAGCGCTGTCTCAACCATTTGCCTGACATCATCGGGTTTGGTTACATCTCCGGCACATGATACTGCTGTCCCTATTGGCAGCGAATGAATCACCTCGTCAAGCTTTTCCTGACGGCGGCCGGTTATACATATCCTCGCTCCGTCAGCAACGAACCGCTCAGCAATTGCAGTGCCTATGCCAGTACCTGCTCCGGTAATGAGTGCTACTTTCCCTTCTAGTTTCATTTTCTCTTCCGATTAAACCCATGAAGGTGGTAGTGGTTAGCGATCACGAGCTTTCGTCGCATCAGTTGTTTTACAAACCCATATAAGCCTTTCGAACGTGATCGCTTTGGAGCAGCTCAGCACAATCCCCCTGCAGGCATAAGCGACCATTTTCGAGCACATAAGCCCGATCGGCTATCTCTAAGGAGTGTCGGACATTTTGCTCAATCAGTAAAATGGTAATCCCCTCATCGCGAAGCCTCTTTATGATACGAAACAATTCTGTAACCAGTAACGGTGCTAAACCGTACGAGGGTTCATCAAGCAGACTCAACTTTGGTTTTGACATTAACGCCCGACCGATAGCTAGCATTTGATGTTCACCGCCGCTCAATGTCCTGGCCAATTGCTTCTCTCTTTCCTTTAAAATTGGAAAAATGTGGTAAACCTGCTCGAACGTTTCGCCCTTTTGCTTCCATGCATGGATAGGATAAGCGCCCATCTCTAAATTCTCGCGCACCGTCATCTCAGGGAATACTTTACCGCCCTGGGGCACATACGAAATACCCAATTCAACAATGGAATGAGGCGGCAGGGAATCTATCCGTTTGCCAAGAAAAACTACACTTCCTGAGGTTGGATGTAACAAACCGGATATGGTATCCACGAGTGTGGTTTTACCTGCTCCGTTTGAGCCAACCAAAGCTACGATCTCCGCCTCATTGACTTCTAAACAAATATCCCATAATGCTTGAACCTTACCATGAAAGGCATTTACATTGCGTAATTCAAGCATACACCTATTCTCCTAAATATACCTCTACAACCATTTTACTCGTGGCAATCTCTTGTGGTGTCCCTTCGGCGATTTTCTCACCATGATTGAGCACGATGATGCGATCGCATACATTCATAATGGCCTTCATTACATGCTCGATCATAAAAATGGTGATACTCCTATCACGAATTCTGGTTACTAATTCCATCGCCTGAGCCACCTCGGTGGGATTCAGACCTGCCATCAGCTCATCCAGAAGTAACAGCTCGGGCTTGGTGGCCATTGCCCTGGCCACCTCGAGGCGTTTCTGGTTGGGCAGCTTCAAGTCCTTGGCAAGTACCGCCCCAACATCCGACAGCCCGACGAACTCCAGCAGCTCGACCGTCTCTCGGTTCGCCTCCGCCGCCGATATTCCGTCAGCCCCGCCAAAGAGTGCGGCTACCTGGACATTTGCGTGGGCTGACATGTGCGGGAAGACCCTGACCGACTGGAATGTCCGCGCCAGGCCTCTGCGGCAGATGAGGTGCGGCTTGAGGCCGGTGATGTTGTGCTCTTGAAACCGAATGGTCCCTGACTCGGGAATCAGTGCCCCCGAAATCAGGTTGAAGAGCGTAGTCTTCCCCGCTCCGTTCGGGCCGATCAAACCGACGACCTCCTGGCGGTCCACCCCGAAATTCATGTCGGATACCGCGGCGAGTCCGCCGAAGTGCTTGGTGACGGCATTACCCTCCAGGATGTGCACGTCTTCTCCTCACGAACCAACTTCGCAGCTTGGGTGCCATCCCCACCACCCCTCCGGGCAGGTAGAGGATGGTGGCAACCAGCACGATACCGAAGATCAACATGTAGTGATAGGGGAATCGGGTGATCAAGGTCTCCTCCAGGTAAGCGATGATCACCGCGCCCAGGATAGGCCCATAGAACTGACCGAGCCCGCCGAAGATTGCCATCAGGACCGCCATGAATGAGAAGAGCGGATTGAAGGCAATGTAGGGATCGACGTAACTCCAGCGGGTTGCCATGATGGCGCCCGCGGCACCCATGAAGATGGCACTGACTGCGAAGATGATCGTCTTAAGCGGGTTGACGTTGACTCCCACATGGGCTGCAGCGTGCTCGTCCTCGCCGATGCTCTGCAGCGCAAGTCCGAATCGGGAGCGCCGGATCAGGAGGTCGGTGAGCAATAGCAGGACCAGAATTGCGAGCATGATGTAGTAGATGGTGTTGTTGTCCACGGGGACGACGAAGCGCCCTCGCGTCCCCGTGAAGGTTACCTCGTACCAAAGCACAACGTTCTTGATCAGCTCAACAAGGCCAATGGTGAAGATGACGAAGTAGATTCCCTTCAGCCTCAAGGTCAATGCACCCACCAGCAGGGCGAGACAGAAGCTGGCCACCCCCGCGAGCAGGATTACGAGCGCCAGGGGCAACTTAAATCCCAGGACCGCTGCAGTGTATATGCCCATTCCGAAGAACGCGGCTGGTGCCAGTGAGATATAGCCAGTTGGGCCGGAGAACATCGCCCAGCTCAAGGCCAGGACGACGTACATCAGAACGCTAGTGATGAGGATCACGGTGTAAGCCGAGGCGTAGAGCGGCAGGCTTGCCATGAGAACCGCAACAAGGCCGAGCAGAACCAGACCTCCCACCATCTTCAGGGTGTTCCCGCGGGTTCTCATCGCCTACTTCCCCATGATTCCCGTCGGCCGGACCAGCAGGAGCAGGATGAAGATGGCATAGT
>Ga0299912_10004326_pt1 | contig 11642 bp, 11 predicted proteins | sample RVTome_2_FD_207667 | JGI IMG/M metagenome (GOLD analysis project Ga0299912, IMG submission 207667) | Soil microbial communities from uranium-contaminated site in the Upper Colorado River Basin, Wyoming, United States - RVT95D214 (version 2) ... | reverse complement strand
CATGAGAACCGCAACAAGGCCGAGCAGAACCAGACCTCCCACCATCTTCAGGGTGTTCCCGCGGGTTCTCATCGCCTACTTCCCCATGATTCCCGTCGGCCGGACCAGCAGGAGCAGGATGAAGATAGCATAGTAGGCTGCCAATGCCAGCCCCGGTTGGAAGTACGTCACGATGCTACCGACCAGCCCCAGAAGGAAGCCTCCGATGAAGCTTCCGGGGATGCTGCCCAATCCGCCCAGGACGACCACGATGATGGCGATGGTCGTGTACTCGAAACCCATGATTGCGTTCACCGGATAGGTCATGCTGATGAGCATGCCAGCGATCCCAGCCATTGCTGCCCCCAGGGCGAAACACATCGCCAGCACGTAGTTGATATTTATGCCCATCAGCGCGGCCGCGCCGCGATCCTGCGCTGCCGCCCGGATTGCCTTGCCCATGCGTGTGCGGGCTAGATAGAAGTAGAAAATGAGGCCAATGACCAGGGCGAAACTCAGGGTCAGCAACCGGTTCGCTCCAAACAGCGCTCCCCCGATGTTGACCGGCTGCGCCAGGTAGGAGTACCCACGGATCTCCGGCCCCCAGATCACCAGGGCGAGATTCTGAATGATGAACATGAGCCCGAAAGAAGCCAGCATCGAATTGCCCTCGAAGATGCCCACCGACTCGGCGGTGGAGGCGAGGCGCCTGAAGATCGTCTTATGAAGGATGTAGCCCAACAGGAAGGTGAGCGGGCCGCAGACTGCAAGGGCAAAAAGGGGATTGAGGCCAAACTGCGTGGTGAGGGTCCAGGTGATCAAGCCACCGAGCATGATGAATTCGCCATGGGACACATTCAACACGCGCGCCACGCCGTACTGCAGGCTGAGGCCCATAGCGATCAAAGCATACAGGCCGCCAAGCAGCAAACCAGCGATCACGACGTCCAGAATGGTTATCAGCATACCAAGGTCCCCGGTTCTCCAGGTGGGCGGACTGCCGAAACGAGCATCAACTGCCTCGGAGGGCGGCCAGACTCATCGAGGCTGCGAGTCCGGCACCCATCCGGCAGCCTGCCCAATCCGTTAATGCATCCTCAATTTAACCTGGAGGCGCCGGCCATGCAGGTTTGGGGTACATGAACTCACCGGTTGCCTTGTCGGCGGGTCCGACGACCTCATACAGTCCGTTCTGCCACTGACCGATCTCCCCCATGTGGCAGTCTTTGGATAACAGTCCGTTCTCGAACCACGTCTTGCCAAGCACGGTGTCAAATTTCTCGGCGGCGAGTACGTCCCGGATCTTATCCTGGTTGAGTGTGCCCGCCTTCTCGATCGCGGCCTTCCAGCACTCCAGGCCAGCCCAGTAGAGCGGGTGTCCCCAGGGATCCTGGGCATCCTCAGGCTTGCCGGTGTAGAGCTTGTCGAACATCGCCTTGAGGGATTCGGACTGCTTGGGGCTGCCGCTCGTGAAGCCCGTGACCCCTTCCACCGCAGGGCCGAAGGCCGTGTGGAAGAAGCCAAAGTTTACCCCCGGTCCACCGATCCAGGCCTTGGGGCTGAACCCGACCCCCATCGACGTCCCGATGGCTGGCATGATCTGGTCTGGGTAGGCGAAGCAGCAGAAGACGTCGGCTCCCGAAGCACCAGCCTCCTTGAGCACCGGTGACACGTCCTTGATGTCCGGCGGAACGCTCTTGATGCCAAGGATTTCGATGCCCTTCTTCGGGAACTCGATGCCTGCCACACCGGAGTACTCGATGCCATGCAGATCGGCGATGTACATAATGTAAGCGGTCTTCGCACCTTTCGCGGCCAGCAGGTCCGCCAAGACGGGGAGCTGATACCAGTCGGAGAAGCTTAGGGTGATAAATGTGTACGGCAGGCTCGGAAGAGCGTCCTTGATGGTTGTAGCGCCGCCTTCGGCCGTGATCAGGATGTATCCGTACTTGTTGGCAATTGGGGCCTGGGCAAATATGAAGCTCGTGCCGCAAGCCGGCCACAGGAAGTCGACCTTGTCCTCAAGGATGAGCTTTTCTGTCAGGCGAACCATCGTTCCCACGTCTGTCTTGTCATCGTAGATCAGCAGCTCGATGGGCAGCTTCTTGCCGTATTCCTCCACGTAGACGCCGCCCTCGGCGTTGACCATGGGGACCCAGGTCTCATACACGGGTCTGAAGGCCGAGTCCCCGACGATAGCCTGCGAACCTGAGAGGGGTCTCGACATGCCTACAAGGATTTTATCTTTTACTGGCAATGTGGTAGGCACAGCGGTTGGCGCTTCGGCTTGTGTTGCAGGTGTACATGCTGCCACGACCGCTCCCATACCAGCTACTGCTACGCCTTTGAGAAAATCTCGGCGGGTCAAATCTTTTTTAACGTTCACAACTTCCTCCTTTTTGGTAAACTGGATTTACTGATACCTTGAATCATCTTACTTGTATCCTCATTCCAAATTTCTCTCTCCTTTCCACAAGTCTATTACCCTTTAAGGCTAAATGATATGCCTATTGCTTGATCCTACAAACGCAAAACTGGCTTAATCACACGACCTGTTTCCATATCTTCCACCGCCTGATTAATTTCATCGAATGGATAGAATGTTATCAACCGCTCAAATGGGAATCGTCCCTGCCTATAAAGTTCGATCAGCTTGGGGATAAACAAATCTGGAATGGCATCGCCTCCGAGGATTCCCTTAACCGTCCGCCCATTCATAATCAAATCCATATTAAGGTTGACCTCCGTGAATGGTGGCACGACCCCTGTGAGACCACAGATCCCAAGGCGTGGCAGCACATCCACTGCCTGGCGCAGCACCTTGGGATTGCCAACACACTCCAGGCTGAATTCCGCGCCTCCTCCGGTGATATCAAGAACTGCTTCTATTGGATCGACCTCCCTGGCACTGACAGTATGGGTGGCGCCCAATTCCTTGGCTAACTCCAAACGATCCGCATGGACATCCACGGCGATTATGGTGGTACAACCACACACCATTGCCGCTAGAACTGCGCTCATCCCCACATTGCCAACACCAAATATCGCGATAGAAGCCCCGGGTCTGGGTTGAAGTGAATTCATAACTGCACCCGCACCGGTCATTACGCCGCATCCCATTGGGGCCAGGATTTCGAGAGGAATGTCATCCGGTACCTTAACGACATTCCGTTCATTAGCCAATGCAAAATCAGCAAACGAAGACTGGCAGAAGAAGGATCCTTGGATGACTTGATCACCCTTACGCAAGGTTGTAGTACCATCTGGTCGAGCACCATGGAAATTGTGTTGGAAAAAATTCATACAATAGAGAACCTTGCCCTGCTTGCATGCGCTGCATACCCCACAGTAGTCCCATGCCAATACAACATGGTCACCCGGTTTTACTTTGGTCACCCGTTGGCCCACTTTTTCGACAACCCCAGCTCCTTCGTGCCCGAAGACACTCGGTGGTGGTGGGATCGGTAAATGTCCATCCCGTCCTGCCAGGTCTGTGTGGCAAATCCCTACCGCAATGATCCGAACCAGAACTTCATCATCGTTGGGATCACAAAGCTCAAGTTGTTCAATGCGGAAATTCCCCGATGTCTTAAAAACAACCGCCGCATTTATTTCCATTTATTCCTCCAACGATAATCAATATAAGAGGCGCAGATTCACGTTTATTCCCAGACTCAGCCCATCTGTCTGGTTATGTCAGCTTCAAACACTGTCACCCGATACTGCGCCTCTTTTACACCGTTAGAAACACAACCAATTAATTTTTATTTGTATATGCCATATTCTTTGGTAAAGTCAATCATGGCTTTGATATTTTCCGGTTTGGCGTGGTCGAAGAAAGATGCATTTGCCATGATAAAACCACCGCCTTTCCCAACTACATCAATAAGCTTCTTGGTGTATTCTTTCACCTCCTGGGGTGTACCTAATTCCAACATGGAGGAGGGCATGTTGCCAAAGATGCACAGAGTGTCGCCAACAACCTCCTTGGCCTTGATAAGATCGGTCTGATCGAACATCCAAATCGTCTTACCTCTCGGCAAGTCTTTGATAACTTCCAGACGCGAGTTATAGCCGCCCTCAGCCGCAGGAAATGGCACGCAACCAGCATCAATTAAACCCATCATCACTTTTCTAAGTGTAGGCCAGTAGAATTCTTTAAACTGATCGTCGGAAAGAAATCCATCAGCGCCTTTGTGAAGAGGGATGAAAATCAGAGGATTCCCTGTGGCTTGTGCCGAAGCGATGCCCATATTGATCATGATGGGTGTGATAGCTTCCATGGCTTCAAGAAGCTTCTCAGGTCGTCGGAAAATATCCAACATAATACCTTTTGTACCCCTTAGTGTATCCCCAATGGTGTCAAATGGCGCCTTGGTAAATCCAGCAAGGATATTCGGATACCCTAACGTGGCCAGTTCTCCATCCATACCACCCATAACTCCAGCCCATTCGAGGGCAACAGCCCCAGCTTCAAAGAGGGCTTTGTATGTATTTTGAACCGGGGGCAACGCATAAGGTATAAAATTAAAAGCCACACCATATATCTCTAGAATACCGGTAAGTGGGGGCAGCATCGTAAAGCCACCTAAGGCTCCGAATACACGCGGCAGATAGAAATTCCTGAAGTAAAAAGACGGGTCGGTGATCAAGAGATCATATTCCTCAGCCTTCATGTATTCTCCCTCAAGGCACTGGTAGGAATGCGCAGCAGAGACCCCGTGACCTGGCCAGGCATATAATTTGTAGTCCAGAATCTCAAAGAATCTTCCTGGACCAGGCGCTACAGCACCAAATTGCAGATCCGGCTTAAAATCCAAGATGAACTTCTTGAAGGCCGCAGCACACTTTTGGTAGTCATACATGGCATCTTGAAGGGTTATCCCAGAATAGGTCAATGGGAAAAAACTCGGAAATACACAAACCGGTACTCTATCTGATTCTTTCAATTGTAAAGCAGCATGTATTCTATTTATGCTTGCCTTATAGTTAGCTTCAGCCTCTGGACTTTTAAATCCAAGGGGATTCCCAGAAGGATCTCTCGGTGAAAGCAGCCTTTGAAATGCCGCCTCAAGCTTTTCGTCAGACGAGGTTTGTTCTAATTTGGTTTCCATGAGGTCACTCTCCTATCCAAGCTGCAGCTAAATTAACTGCCATCATGGCACTCTTCCCATAGGCATCCGCACCTGCGTAAGCCTTAACTTGGTCGTTTACCTGACCACCACCGACCATAATTTTTACTTTCTCTCGGAGACCAGCATTCGTAATCTCCACAATGGTATCCTTCATGGCATCGAATGCCAGGGTCAAAAATCCACTCAAGCCGATTACTTGGGGTTGGAATTCCCGGATGGCGTCAATGAACTTTTGTGGGGGTACATTCACGCCTAGATCAAGGACCTCGAAACCGTTGACATCCAGCATAAAGGTGACCATATTCTTACCGATGTCGTGGATGTCCCCTTCAACAGTGCCAATAACCACCTTTCCTCGGCGTTTGATCTCGTGCGTCATGGTCAGCTTTGGCTTGACCAATTCATTGATCTGGTTCATCATCTCGCCAGCCAACACCAATTCAGGTAAATAATAAATTCCTTCATCATAGCGTTTTCCAACGAGATCCATGGCCTCTCTTACTTCATCCAGAATTGCCATGGGTTCCGAACCGCAATCCACCATCTCTCTGACCAACTTGAGGGCTTCTTCTTCCCTCATATCTACGATGGCTTCAACCAGTTGTTTTGACATAATAAGCCTCCTTTTCAGAATAAGCGGGTGAGAATTTCGGTTGTGGCTCTCTATCCCGGTTCACACTCATACATTATCTCGATCATTTTACAAATTACTGCTACTCGCCTTTCGAACGGTTGGAATTCGATCTAAAAAGACTTTATACCTTCAATCAACCATTAACCTTGGAATGAACGGACCACGTATTGCTGATCGTTGCTGCACTTGTTTTAAAATCAAAGTACTCGATTGTTCGACCAGGTGGGACCACGAGGATTTCTTCATCCCATGGACCATATAACAACTTGCGAATAAGTTTGTCCGAGCCAATTATTTCCTCGAAACGCAAGTTGAATTTACGTGCAGTAAGCTGTGCATACTCGCGGTATCGCTCTTGATCTTTCGGTCCAGTATCGATATAAGCCAGTCGGGTATAGTGCTTCAGAACGATGCCAATGATGCGATCTGCAAATTCCTTACCATGTTTTTCCACCAAACGTTCATGTTCTGCAAACGGCGTATCGCCCACCTCGATCCAACCTTTGGTCAAATAGTAGGTCCCTGGTTCTTTTTTAGCTTGCTCACTATAGGCGTTTTTTGAGCCCAGGAAAATTGCAATGCAATCATCCACGCGGGGAATGACCAAGGTGTAATTCCTGGTTTGTAATCCAACAATTGCCATCGAACATAACCCATACCCCAGGATCAGTGTTTTGAATTCACCATCTTGATTGTCTATTGTTAGTTGTAAGATTTCTTTTAGATTGTTAGGAATCAGGTGCAGCCCGAAGTCTAGTACCTCATACGCCATTCCCTGAGGCAATATGGGGAGAATTTCTTCGAGCACCGTTTCACAAGCAATTATCTTGGTTTTCGTCGGATCATAAGTCAAGTCTTGCATAAATAGCCCTTGATGCGACACTTTCAGTCCGGGAAAACTTATATATTGATATAGGGAAGTAGCAAATACAGTGTATACTTATATAGTCAACTTGTCAAGTATTAGGCATATTTCTAGAAGTGAACGATTATGCATGAGTAATACAGCAATATATCCAAGCAGCAATCATATTTAATCGATTAAAAATATCTGTCTACCATGATACAAGACGCTCAAAACAAGATTCCAGATCAATATCGAATAGATCGAGAGTCTTACGAGCCCGCCTACGTACAGTTAACTAAGATCTTACGACGGCAAATTGCAGACGGCGCATATCGTCCAGGAGATCAGCTTCCATCGGAAGCCCAATTATGCCGCCGATATGGCATCAGCCCGATGACAGTACGTCGTTCTATCAACTTGCTCTCCGATCAAGGCGTCGTCAGTACAGCTCAAGGTCGCGGAACGTTCGTAAAACCACTCGATTTAGTCACAGCCAATTTTGATCTGAGTGAATTGCAGAATATCTTTCTCAACGATGCAACCGCAGGTGTCAATCTTTTGGATGTCCGCATTATCTCTGCGGATGAACGTACCGCTCGCAAGCTGGAGTTGACTGAAGGTGACCCGACCATCTATATACGGCGTTTATTCACCAGAGAAGAAAAGCCTATTTTCTATCATCGCGCCTATCTGATTTTTGATCCCGCTCGCCCTATCGTCGAAGCTGAAATGGATGTGACCTCCTTACGAGGATTGTTTACCAGCGCAGAAAATACCTTGATTAAACGAGGCCAACTAACAATCGAAGCGACATTGATGAATGAAGAAGAGGCAAATATCTTACAAACTATATTACCTGCGGCTGCTTTCTATCTGGAGCACCTTTTTTATGATTTCATGAATCGTCCAATCAGTTGGGGCTGGTTTATCTTTCGCAACGACATCTTGCGTTTTAACACCCAAGTGGGAATCATTGAATAATATGACTAAGCGACAATTCCTATGAATGAAATAATTAGTGACCAAGATAAACGGGCTAAGTTAGTCAAGCTGGTTGCCGATCTAAATGAGACTGAGGCATTAGCCCTGGTTGAGACTCGTATCCACGCCGGTGAAGATCCACTAGCAGTTGTTGAAGATTGCCAGGAGGGACTGAGACAGGTCGGTGAACGTTATGAACAGCGGGTATATTACCTTTCTGGTCTGATCATGGCTGGCGAGATCTTTCGAGAAGCTTTGGAACTGTTGCGCCCTATCATAGAATCACGATTTTCGGGCAATGATACTGGAACAATCTTATTGGGGACCGTAAGGGGAGATATCCACGATATTGGCAAAAACAATATCAGCATGTTACTTAGCAGTTATGGTTTTACTGTCCATGATCTGGGAGTCGATGTAGCACCTATTGAGTTCCTATTGGAGGCTATCCGAGTTAAACCAGACATCATTGGGCTTTCTGGATTGCTGACCAGTTCTTTTGAAGCGATGCGAGAGACGATCTAAATAATTAAGTTTTCCGGTGAAGATGAGATTGCCAGATTACCCATTATTATAGGGGGAAACCAACTTACCCAACAGGTTTGTCAATACGTCGGTGCAGACTATTGGGTTACCGACGCCATGACAGGCGTAAGACTTTGCCAGCAATTGTTGGGAAACTGAACATTTCTTGATGAACTATCAATTATCGCTTTGATCGGTTCCACCAGGACTAGTTATTGCACAACTACAGGTGACAGCGCGGCTGCTCTCAGGGTGGCGTTTATTGAATCGTGAGGGAGTATTGTGCCTCACCTCAGGTTTCGATTGAATATCTACAGCCTATTTCTTGGGAGGTCTCTTATAGATCCCAAGCCCAGGCTTGAAGGTCTTATCATCAAGGAATTGTTTAAAGCCTTCTTCGCGCTCTTCTCCTGCGACGAACCAAAGCTGCTCCTGCTTGGAAATAAGATAATCCTCCGACATTTCCCAGTCGAGCTGCTGCACCCTCTTGAAAGCATCTTTGGCACCCTTTAGGACGGCGGGGCTCTTCTCCAGGAGGACATCGGCCAACTCGCGGACACGTTCACGCAGCTTCTCCTTAGGCACTGCTTCGTTGACCAGGCCCATCTCCGCTGCCTTGCGACCGTCAAATAACTCGCCGGTCATGATGTAATAGAGCGCATCTCTAGTCCGTATCGTTTCAGCTAAAGCCCGGCTTACATTGCCAGCCGGGAGGATCCCCCAGTTTACTTCGGACAAACCGAATTGCGCATCTTCGGCAGCGATGGCAAGATCACAGGACACCACTGGCAGGAAAGCTCCACCAAAGCACCAACCATTCACCATCGCAATAGTCGGTTTCTCAAAGTATCTCAGCCGGCGCCACTGCCATTCATAGTTGAGTCGGCGCACTTTCATGGTCACGATGCGAGGCTTGTCCTTCATATCCCGGAAATACTCTTTGATGTCCATGCCCGCAGAGAAAGCTGTCCCCTCCCCTGTCAGAACCATCACACCACAACGATCATCAGCTTCGACCTCGTCGAGTATTTCCAACATACGAAGACTCAACGCCGGGCTGAGTGCATTTCGCTTTTCCGGCCGATTCAGAATGACCCACGCTACCCCATTGTCATATTCGAGACGTACTAGATTCTTGTCCACTTGTATAGTATTAGATTCCATGATTTCATTCTCCATCAAACAATTAACATAAGCAGAGCAGGCCTTTACCGGGTGTACGGTGTTTTATCCGCCGGAGACAGGCGGCAGGATTACGACTTCATCCCCCTCTTCCAGCAATGTCTCCATGCCTTTAAGATAATTAATCGTCTGGCCATTAACCATGATGCGCACATAAGGGAGTACGTCGCCACTAGCGGGATCAAAAAGATTAGTGGAGAGTTTGTCTCCCCATCTCTCCCTCATGTATGTCAGGAAATCCGCTATTGTCGATCTCTGAGGAAGATCGATCTCCGTTAATCTTTGGCCGATGACATCTTTAAGTCCCATAATCGTGTGGAGTGTAATTTTCATCGCATGGAAGCCTATAACCTGAGTGCATCTGCGACATATGCCAGTCCTAGATCGGTCAGTTTTGCCCGGGTCGGCATCCCTGTTTTAATATCCCATCCCCGTAAGGAGTAGTACTCATCCAGCATCGTGTCCAGGTCTTCTCTGCTGATTACCTGTCCCTTGGAAGCACCGGCCTTCAAGGGCTCATTCATCAGTCTCTCAGGCAAGGTGTCGTCAGCACGGGTGAAACCTTCCCGCAAATTGAAAGCCTTGGCAAGGTTGTTAACCCGTTCGCCTACCTTCTGTATCTCTTCAGGGGTGAAGGACAAACCTGTCACTGCCTCCATGAGCCTTGCCATGTTCTGACAGGCAGTGGCGGGGACGGCCATGTCGAGGAGAAAAGCACACATTGGGGCGCAGTCCAGGGTAACTGTGCGGATATCCTGGTTCCATATGGTGAGCTTACCCTTGCCTTCGATGGCAAACCGGTCTACTTCCCAGGGGATGGGGACGCCGAAGACCTCCTGGAAAGCGTAGCCTCTACAGTGATCGGCGCCTGTATAAGAGGTAGCAAATCCGAGGCCGTGGGCTTTCAGACCCCGCACGTCGTATCCAGGAAGCTCCAGCCCCTTGATCTGCATAGCGTACTTCTCTGCTCCCTTCCCTATCCTCTTCGCTGCGGCAAGGCTGCCGTCGGCCAGGAGGTCGCCCAATCCATCACGGAAAGCCATCTTGCGCAGGACCTTCATCATGGCTTCGTCGTTGCCGAAACGCAAGTCGATGCCGTCCGTCTCGTCGAGGGTAAGAATACCCTTCTCGAAGAGCTCCATGGCGAAAGAAATGGTGACGCCTGATGAGATAGAGTCCAAGCCCAGTTCATCGGCAAGCCTGTCGGCGGCGATGATCGGATCAACCTCGTCGATGCCAACGCCGCTCCCAAAGGAGTAAACCGTTTCGAAATCGGGACCCTCGGTGAGGATGCCAGCGTACTCGCCTGTCTTGGCGACCTTCAACTGACTGCAGGCAACGGGACAGTCGTGGCAGTGTTCCTTGCCAACCTTTCGGGTAGCTTGCGCATCCTTGCCGATTCCTTCTACTGGAACGAATTCGCCCGTTGCAGACCAGTTCTTTGCTGGAAGGACACCCATGGCGCCAGTGAGATCGGTGACCATGGGTGTGCCGTGATGAGAGAACTCCGGGTAGAGGACGGGACTGTCCTTGAAAGCCTTGAGCATGGCGGCATGGGCTATCTTGAATTTCTCCTGTGAGGCGATAGCCACCGAATCGGTTCCGCGGATCGCAATCGCCTTCAAGTTCTTGGAGCCCATGACAGCTCCAAGGCCTTTGCGCCCGACAGCCCTGCGTTCATTGATCATGCAGGCGATCTTACTCAGGTGCTCTCCCGCGGGACCGATACAGCAGACCCGTACGTTCTGGTCGCGCAGCTCGTTCTTGATAATCTGCTGGCAATCGGAGGTGAGGGTTCCCCAGCTACAGTCTGCATCATGAAACCGTACAACCTTTCCCGTGATGGCAACATATGTCGGTTTGTCTGCCTTCCCTTCGATGATGATAGCATCCCATCCGGCGAACTTCATCTCAGTGGGGAACTCGCCTCCTGACAAGGCCATGCCCACAGCGCCTGTGAGAGGCGACTTTCCGGTCACAGCCATCCGGCTCGCACAAGGAACTCCAGCTCCTGTGAAAGGTCCCGGAGCGAAGACAAGCTTGTTGTCGGGTCCCAGGGGATCTATGCCCGGCCTCACCTCATCGAAGAGGTGCTTTATACCAAAACCTGCTCCACCGATGAAATCGCGTGCCATTTCCTCCGCAAGTGGCTCTTCTCTTGATGTCTTGTTGCTAAGATTGATGCGCAGTATCTTACCTGCATATCCTCCTGAGTACATCTTCAACCTCCAGTCTGGTGATTCGCTATGGAAAATGCAAACAGATCGGTTGGACATGTAGTGAAGACCAACCCTCTTCTCTTGGATTCATTAACATGGAGACTATACATTGGGCGTTCTAATGCCCTTTATCTCCTTGA
>Ga0299912_10004325_pt1 | contig 11643 bp, 7 predicted proteins | sample RVTome_2_FD_207667 | JGI IMG/M metagenome (GOLD analysis project Ga0299912, IMG submission 207667) | Soil microbial communities from uranium-contaminated site in the Upper Colorado River Basin, Wyoming, United States - RVT95D214 (version 2) ... | reverse complement strand
GACCACTGGATGATGTCTTTGATCTGCGGATACATCGGACACACCACGTCTGTCGCTCGATGCCCACTGGTCCAACTTTCGCCTGCCCCCCGGTTAATCGCGCCTTCGTAATGCAGCGGGCGCGAAGGGTCGGCCCCGCGCACCCAGCCCGCCGCTGCGTCGTGATTCGGGCCATAGCCGCTCTCGTTGCCCAGCGACCAAAAGATGACACTGGGATGATTTTTGTCGCGCTCGACCATCGCGCGCACACGCTCGACAAAGACATTCGTGTAGCGCGGGTCACGGCACAACTCGCGGTAAAAGGCGTGCGACTCGATATTGGCCTCGTCCACCAGGTAAATGCCATAACGGTCGCACAGGTCAAGCCAGTACGTGTCGTTGGGATAGTGCGACGTGCGCACGGCGTTAACGTTGAACTGCTTCATCAGCTTGATGTCGGCTTCCATCGTCTCGCGGCTGAGGGCTTTGCCCGTCGTGTCGTCGTGGTCGTGGCGGTCAACACCCTTGATCATCACACGCTTGCCGTTGATGAGCAGTTGGCGGTCGCGGATTTCGATTTTGCGAAAGCCGATGCGGCAGGCGGTGCACTCTTCAGTCCCCCCACCCTCATTCCCCGCTTGCGCGCCAACGGGGGAGGGATGCTTGAGCGTCACGACGAGCGTGTAGAGATTGGGCGCTTCCGCCGACCAGAGCTTGGGCGCGCGGATCGGCTCCTCGAAGCGCACCTCGGTGCGCGGGAACATCGGCTGGCCCCAGGGCCCCTTGGGTTCGCCGCAGACCGCCGTCAACGGCTGCTTGAAGATGGGGCGTTGGTTGGCGTCAAACAGTTGCGCCTCCGCGGTGCACCCCGCGTGGCTTTCTCCGGCAAAGCCGATCTTGCACGTCACGCGCAAAATGCCATTGCGAAGATCGTCCGTCAAATCGCCAAGCGCAAAAATGTCCTGGATGTGCGGGATGCCAGTGGTGTAGAGATACACTTCACGCTGTAGCCCCGCTTGCCACCAGTGATCCTGGTCTTCGACGAAACTCGCGTCCGACCACTGCGCGACGACGGCAATCAATTCGTTGGCCTCGCCGTGCCGAACCGACTCCGTCACGTCAAACTCGGCGGGCGTGCGCGCGTCCTTGCTCAGGCCGACCGGCTGTCCGTTCACGTAAACATACAGCGCGCCTTCGCATCCGCCAAAGTGAAGCACGACGCGGCGACCGCGCCAATCTTCCGGCAGGCTGAACGTGCGGCGATAGATGCCGGTAGGATTCTCGTCAGGTACATCCGGTGGTACGTTGGGGAACGGCATTTGGACATTGGTATAATGTGGCTTGCCAAAGCCCTGCATCGTCCAATTGCCCGGCACGGCGATGGATGACCAATCGCCTGCGCTCAATTCCGCAAAGGTTACATCGTCCGGCCTGGGCTTGGTCTTGAACTCCCATTGCCCGCTCAGGTTGATGAACCAGGGCGAGTTGTCCCGCCCCATCATCAGCGCTTCGGTGGCTGAAGGATAAGGGATGAGCGTGGCGCGGGCAGGAAGTTTGTTGAGGCTGGGCAGTTGCGGCATCTCCCAGCTTTTCGCGCCCGATAGATAAAGCAGCGGAAGAACAGACGAATCCTGTTGTTCATTCGAACGGTCCATTGTGACCTCCCTTGAAATGATGATCGCCAACTGGCAAGGGTTAAGGTTTTTCCACCTTGTAGAATCGCACAAAGTCTGCGTAGACTGGACGGAGCTTGAATCCGGCCCTTTCCACTTCAGGCGACGACGTCCAAAGATAAATGGGATGGGCGTCTATGTTGGCTCGGATGAATTCGAGCGTGGATTTGGGCAGGCCAGGCGGTTCGTGAAATGGGTTCATCTCGATAAAGCGCAAATCCTTGCGTTGCTGTTCGATGTGAGCGGCATACCAGTACTCGTAGAGCTGGTCCCAATTCGCCAGCAAAATGACGTTTTGATCCAGGTAGCGAACTGTATGAGCGACGAGTTTATAGTTCGTCTCTGTACTGCCATCCACCAGATAGCCCTTGACATTCATAAAGGGCACCTTGCCCTCTTTTACGGCATTCAGATACGGAGACAGGACCGGCATGATACCCACGACCATGATTGCCAGCATCACCACCGGTTGAAGGACCAGCTCAACGCGCCGCCACGGAATCTTTTCGACCAGCCAGGCAATTCCTCCCAGTCCAACAGCAGCCAGCATCGCCATGAGCATGTAACCCGGGATGTAGAACACGTAAATATCTCCGACGCGATAGTTGAAATAGAATCCCCAGTGAAACAAGAGCGCCGTGGTAAACAGCACACCCAGTCGCCAATCCCGGATAAAGAGAATGATCAAACCGAGCAGCATCAGGCCAATGGACACAAGAGAAAACTCTCTGGGGAACTTCTGGGCATACTCAAACAGGTGACCGGGCACCTCCCTGGCCGGGTTGACAAACATTCGACCGTTCCACTGCCGGGCAGACTGCAAGAATATCATGCGAGCGATGGGGTTGTTGACGTCGGCTTCCGAAAGGCTCCAGGCCGAGCGCGCCGGCCCATAAATTACATTGAAAACGTTGGCGGGTGGAGCGTTCAAATCAACGATCAAGAAAACCACCAAGAAAAGCAAGACGCCAGCCAATGCGCCCGACAACGCCGGCCCCCAGAGTTCTTTCCATCGTTTCCAGTTGAGCAAGAGAAAAATCAATACCGCCGGGGCGACCACGACCAGGTTTCCATGAACGCCAAGACCCAGGCCACCACACAGCCCGGCTGCAAACAGAGCCCACTTGTTGCCCGTCTTGTACCACACGAGCAACGCCACCCAGACGGCCGCCATAAAAGCAGCCCCGGCGCTGTACACTTCGGCAATGATGGACTGCGACCAGAGTGTAAAAGACACCGTCAAAGCAAGCGCGCCAAACAGCGCCGCCCAACGACTCTTGGTCACGATCTGTGCGCTCAAGTAAACGCCGACCACGGTCACCGCGCCCATGAAGGCGGAAAAGAGATTCACCCGGTAGGCGATGTTTCCTACCGGCACGAGCGGGATGAACAGCTTGGCCAGGGCAATATAAATCGGATAGCCGGTCGTGTGTGCACTGCCAACCTGGTAGGCAAGCACCTGGAACTCGCCGCTATCGCTCGGCAAGACCGAGGGCGCCAGTGTCCGCACGTACAGCGCCAGGCTCAAAACACCTGCCAGTATCGCCAGGATAACGTCTATTCGATCAAAGAGTTTAGGCTGTTGTGTCTTTTCCGACATATTCGCTCGCTTTTAGAGTTTCACCGGAGTGGAACCTTGCGAAGGTTCAGTTCGCAAGGGCGAAGGTTTATTAGATGCGCAGCACGCGGCCATCGGCCAGGCCCACCAGCAAGCGGGAACGCTGGCCGAAACCTGAGGGCGCGGCGACAGACGTTGTCCCCGCTTTTAATTCCGCACGGGTTCCCCGCTTGGACCAGGATCGTCCTCCATCGCGCGAGACAAGCAGTGCATTATGCGTCAGCGCCAGAATACCTGGCTTTTGAGGGAACCGGGGAGAAAGAAGAATCGCATTCACAGCGCGAGGAATGTTCCGTCTAGCCACGCGCTGCCAGGATTGCCCGCGATCCTCGGAATAAAACAGCCCGTAAGATTCGGTGCCCGCAAACAAAACACCGTCACGTGCGAACATGGGCGATACCGCCAGGCTCAACACCGGACCAGCCTCAGTGGGGAAACCGGTTTCGCGCCAGGCCCGGCCACCGTTCGTGCTGCGAAAGACGCCGCTGTCTGTGCCGGCATAGAGCGTTTCGTCGTGTGCCAGGTCAGGGGAAATTGAGAGGCAGAGAACGTTCAAGTCCAGCAAGCCAAAGTTCCATGCTTCCCAATGAGCGCCCCGGTCGCCCGAACGAAATACGCCATCCTCCATAGTTCCGGCAAACACGATTCCATCATTGGCATAATTGGGCGATACCGCCAGAGCCGATATGAACGGAGGCGGCGGCGGCAAGAGAGCGGTGCTCCAATTCTTGCCGCCATCCATTGACCGCAAGAGACCGCCTGGCACGCCCACAAACACGGCGCCGTCAGATTCAAAACTGGGAGAAAGCGCCACGCTGGTCGCAGAGAGTAGAGCGTCCAGCCGAAGCACATCGAAAAGCGGCCGCCAGGTGCGTCCCCCATCGTCTGACCGATGCAGTCCCGACTGGCGCGCTGCAAAGCAGACGCCATCCACGGCGAAATTGGGCGAGGCCGCCAGAGCGTAAACCATATCTTGCAGTTGGCTACCATCCAAATCACGTGCCATGAGTGTCTCCTCGATTGGGTAGTGTCATCCCCATCATGGCTCCAGGGACATTTCCGGACGCTTCTTGTGAACCAGAACATCAATCGTCAGAGCCAGGGCCGCGCTGGATACGGCGGCGTGCACGGCATGGCTCAGCACACCTGCGGAATCAATGACGCCGGCCTCGGCCATGTCAACGATTTTCCCGGACCGCACATCAAAGCCAAAGCCTGGCCTGGCCTGGTTGATCTTGCCCATATACTCGCTGGGGCGATACCCGGCGTTGTGGAGAATCGTGCGGGTCGGTTCTTCTAATGCCCGACTCAAAATGCGATAGGGGGTGCGCTCGTCCGGTTCCTCAGCCTGGTCAGCCATCTTTTGGAGTTTTGAACGGCACGCCAGTAGCGCTGCGCCCCCGCCGGGCAAAACGCCTTTCGTGATCGCGCCGCGCAATGCTTCGGCGGTTCGCTCGGCCATTTCGGTGCGCGCCTTGATGTCCACGGCGCTGATGCCGCCCACCCACAGCACGGCGGATCCGCCCGTCAATTGGCCGATGCGTTCCCGGATCTTTTGGCGAGCCTGCGAGTCACGGGCTTTATTAAAAGCGGCGCGCAATTGGGCGATGTGCGCGCGCAGCGCGCGCGGCGAGCCTTTGCCCGCCACGACGCCAAAATGCTCTATGTTGGCCCAGACCTTGCGCGCCCGGCCCAAATCCTCCAGCTTGACGCCGTTGAGCGTGTCACCCACCGCGCTGAGGACGGCGCGTCCGCCCGTAAGCACCGCCAGGTCTTGCAGCAGGGCGGCCTGCCCGCCAATGTCGGTGGGAGCTTTGACGGCGATGGCCCGGAACTGGGCCGGATCGCGGCTCGCCACCAGCAAGAATGATAGCGCTTTTTCCGAAATCTCATTGGCGATCACCATGAGCGATTTGATGTTGGCTTCGATCACCGCTTGAAAGATCGCGACGAGTTGATCCGGCTCTTGAATTGCCAGATCGCTGATCAGCACGACTGCATCTTCCAATTCCGCCCGGCTTTTCATGGGATCGGCGAACATCAGCCGCGATAACAAGCCGCCTTCGAAATACGCTCCCCCGATGTATTCCCGTTCTAACTCTCGACCGTGCGCTTCTCGAATTTCAAGCTGACCGTGTTCGCCGACGATGTCGAAAATCTCGCCCAGCATTGTCGCCAGTGGCGCGTCATGGCAGAGGGTTTCGGCAAACTGGGCGATTTTCTCTTGGCCTTTCAGCGGGACAGCCTGGCTTTCCAGTTCGTCGAGAATGACACGCAAGCCTTCTTCCAGATGTGAGCGCATCTGCATGGGGTTCCCGCCGGACACGATGTAGTGGATGCCCTGGTTGTAAATGGACTGAAAGAGCACTGCCGTTGTAGCCGTTCCATCGCCTGCCCGTTCGTGTTGCCGCCACAACACCTGGCGGAGAAACATTGCTCCCGTGTCCGCATCCTGGTCGGGTAACGCCACGATGCGCCGCGCAATCACGCCGCCGTCGTCCAAGATTTCCGGCCCGGCATTGCCCCGCATGACGGGATCAATCGCCACCACGCGCGGCAACGGCCCCAGCGTAGGGCGGATCACATTGGCGATCAGATTGATGCCCCTTTGCACACTTTGATAGGCCCGGGGCTGAAAAGTAACATCGGGTGTCTGGCTATCTTTCGACCGGAGGGGCTTGATAAAACGGTCCAGCTCGTAATCAATAGACATCTCGTTCACCTTGGAGATAGATAGCAAATGAGCAGGCCGATCGCTGGCGCTCCTGGTTCGACTTGGGGCCGGCACCCAGGAGCCGCCATCGCCTGCTCAATCTAGCATTCTTGCAAAGGGTTTCAGTCTTTTAGGTTCTATGCCTTCATGCCGGTCAACGCAATGCCTTCGATGAACGTGCGCTGAGCAAAGAAAAAGAAAATCACGATCGGAACAGTGATGATGGTGCTGGCCGACATCAGGTAAGGATACATATTCGCAACTGCACCAGTGTCGCTGACAGATCGCTGCAGTTCCGAAATGCCCAGCGCGACCGGGAACATACTTACCTTGTTGATGTAAATCAGCGGCCCCAAATAGTCGTTCCAGGCCCCGATGAAGGCGAACAGCGCCACGACGGCCAAGGCCGGTTTGGCTAGCGGCAGGATAATGCGCCAGAGTATGCCAAATTCATTGCAACCGTCAATGCGAGCCGCATCCGACAGCTCCTCTGGAATCGTCAGGAAGAACTGCCGCAGCAAAAAGATGTTGAACGCATTGCCGAAAAAGGCGGGCACAACCAGAGGTCGGTAACTATTGATCCAACCCAGTTGCTTGAAAATGACAAACAGCGGCACCATGAGCACAAAGAAAGGCACCATCATCGTCATGATACAAATAAAGAATAATACATCTCGCCCGGGCCAACGTACCCGCGAGAAGCCGTAGGCGACAACAGCCGATGAAAGCACCGTGCCTAGTGTCGCCGGGATGGCGTATCGGAAAATGGTATTGATCGAGAAGGCCGTGAAGGGGCGGACGTGCCAGGCTTCCCAAAAATTGTTCCAGTGCGCGGGACTGGGAATCCAGACCGGCGGGATGGTATAGACCTGCGGATCGTCCTTGAGAGCCGACGTGACCATCCAAAAGAATGGCAGCACAAAGCTGAGGGCCAACGTCAGCAGGATCACATATTTGACGATCTCGATAATCACGCCTTTTACGCCCATCTTGCGGAGCGTCCGCGCCAAGTTCGACGGCCGAGCAACAGGAGATATAGCTTGCATGTCTAGCCTCTCTTGTCCAAATAACTGTAGGGTTAGTAAGCTTCGCTGCCGTAAAAAACCCAACGGGCCGATGTCTTGAGCATGATCACCGTAATGACCACGATGACAAAAAACAACATCCACGCCATCGCGGACGCAAAGCCCATGCGCAGGTACATAAAAGCATTGCGGTACAGATAGATGGTAAAGAACTCGGTCGCCTGGTTGGGGCCGCCGGTCGTGAGCAGCCAGGGCAGCGTGAAATTCTGAAAGCCGCCGATAAAGGCCATGATCAGGTTGAACAGGATGACGGGCGTGCACATGGGGATGGTGATGTGCCAGAACTTGTCCCAGGCATTCGCGCCGTCTACAATGGCGGCCTCGTAGAGAGAGCGCGGCACATCCTGCAAGGTCGCCAGGAAGATGAGCATAGCGTTGCCTTGCGCCCACATGTTAATCAAGATCAGGCTCGGTTTGGCTAGTTCCGGGTTAGACAGGAACGGAATAGGTGACAAGCTCATTCCTTGCAGCGCGCCATTGATCGCGCCATACTGGACGTTGAGCAAAAAGCGCCAGATGAAGGCCACCACCATAGCGGGCACAATAGCCGGGAAGAAAAAGATGGCGCGAAAGAAAGACCGGCCCACAATCTTGGTGTTGAGCAAAGTCGCCAGCAAAAAGGCCGAGACTACCCCCAACGGCGCGGCGAGCAGCACATAGTAGAGCGTGTTGTACACCACCGTGGGAGTGTGAGCCTTGTCTGTAAAGAACTGGACATAGTTGTCCAACCCGATAAAGACGGGCGGCCGCAATAGGTCATAGTTGTGGAGGCTAAAGTAAAGCGACGACAGCAGCGGGTAAATGGTCCATGTCAGGAAACCAATGATCCAGGGAGAGACAAATGCCAGACCGACCAGCAGGCTGCGTGTCTGGGTGGACAACTTGAAGTGTCGTTTGGGGAGTGCATTCGGGATTGCTTTAGAAATTACGACAGACATGTTCCATCTCCAGCGTGCCCGGCGCCTCTCCGGCGCCGGGCACATGTACTCTCAAGCGGGAATGAGTGTGTCTCGCCTCATCTTCAGGCTTTGGCGCATCGCGTCATTTTAGCCAAGGCCCTGCTTCTTCCACTCGCTCTCAAGGCGCTTTTGGAATTCCGCTGCCGCATCGGCGGACTTCATCTGGTCGCGGAAGACCTTTTCGCGCAGTTCTTGGTACTGCTGGCTGGCAAAGCTGGTGAGCGGGCAGCGCGCCGGCGAGGACCACTCGGTGGCTTGCGTGACGCTGTCAAAGTAGAACTTTAATCCGGGGTAGGCCGACGGATCGGTCTTGGCGATAAAGTCCTTCAAGCCGGGCAGCCAGCCGACCTCCTTAAAGATGATATTGCAGGCCGCGTCCGTGTTCAAAAACTCGGCGATCTTGAACATCTCCTTGACGTTCTTGGAATCCTTGAAGAACATGACATAGTGTCCGCCAGTGCCCTGCACCTTGGTGCCCTTGCGGCTGGCCGGCACGGGCGCCCAGGTGGCGAGGTTGAGCTTGCCGACTTCGGGCTTTTGGATGATGGTCTCGCCGGGGTGCCAATACCCCTCGATAATCATGGCCTGCACGGCGGCGTTGAACGAGCCGCCCCAGCCACCATTGCCCTCGACCTGGCGCATCCCGGCCATATTGTCCGCGCCGGCGACCTTGTAAAACTCGCCCATGACGTCCAGGGACTCGGCCATCATCTTGTTGGCGACGTCAAACTTGCCCGTAGCCGCATCGAACCACTTCCAGCCCCACGAGACCGACGCGTAGAACCCATCCTGGATCGCGAGCTGGCCGCCCATCGCATCGTAAGGATCGAGACCTATCTGCTTCAACGCTTTACCCTCGATCTTGGTCAGCTTCTTGTGCCATTCCAGGCACTCTTCCCAGGTCTCCGGGGGCTTGGCGGGATCCAGGCCGGCGTCCTGCACCATCTTGGAGTTATAGTTCAAGCCATAGCGCAGGAAGCTTTCGCAGACCGGGACGCCATACTGGACGCCCTTGTAAAAGCCATCGTTCCAGTTGCCGTCAAAATACCGTTCCTTTTTGACAAGCGAGCTGGACTTGACCAGGTCATCAATCGGAGTCAGCACGCCGCGTGCCATCAGGTCAAGGTACTGGTAGTTGGAGAAGGCATCGGGCGGGGTGCCAGCGGCCACTGCGGTCAAGACGGCCTCGTAGGGCGTGCCTGTCTTGATTTCGAGCGTGTTGTTGCCGATGGCCTTTTTGAATTCGTCTGTGGGCCTGAGTTTATCCCAGACTGGGCCAAAGTTGCCCCAGGAGGGCCAATAGTTGAGCGCCACACCTTTTGCAGCCGGCGGAGCTGGGGGCTGTGTGGGTGCGGGCTGCTGGGCCGGTGCTTGAGTCGGCGCGGGCTGCGGAGCGCAAGCAGCTAAAGCAAGGCCGCCCGCGGCCGCTGCGCCGAGGCGCAAGAACTCGCGGCGGTTAAGCTTCTTCGTATCCATATTCTCTCTCCTGTTCGTTTAGGGTGAAGTGAGATTAAGCTTACAAATAGCCTGCCATTCCTTATCGAAGGTGCAGGACATGCTCTTTGGATCGCTTGCCGAAACGAGTTCTTCACCTCCTTTCCAAGTGTGCCAGGGCACGACGCCAGGCTTGCTCTCTGGAAACGTTGCACACCTTCAAAAAAATGTCAGTGCAGTGCTGGTGGGCGCGGACGAGTTGACAGAGGGAAATAATGGTCGTTGTGTTCCAAGATGAAGTGAATTGGCTGACCGTGCCCAGGAACCCACCCAGGCTGGCATGAAAACACAAACTTGTTAGACGATACCCCTCGCCGAGTCTCTGGTAGGGAATGATCTTTGTAGCCGAGGAGGCAGAGAGCATCCAATAAGTAAAAAGCAACTTGGCCGAACCAGTTTGGCAACCGATCTACACTTGATTGTAGCATAGGAAGGTCGAGCCTGTCAATAGGTTTGCCACTTGGCGTCATGGAAAGCTTCTTTCTTGGCGGAGTGGCGCTGCGATAATGGGGCAAGCCGCAAACGATTGGGCCAAGGCGCTGAGGGCGTGTGCCATTGCCCACAGGACAGCTTCTAGATATAATAGCACAAAACCAGTCTGCCTGTTAGTGTTTACGCGGCAAGGATGGGGACAGAAAGCGGACATGATAACCGACGAACAATTTCTCGAGTACCTGCATGACGCGTTGTATCATCTTTATGAGCCTGATCGCCTGCGCACAAGCCCACTGGCGGCCCTCTTGGGCGTTGCTCATCGCCTGGATACCTTTGCGGCTCTGCAACGCATCTTGGTTGAGGCCATCAGCGCCCTTGAGCCGGACGCCGAGGAGCCGCCTTCTTCAAGCGCCTGGGAAATTTACGAGCCTCTTTTCTATCGTTTTGTCCAACAATCGAGCCAGCAGCAAGTGGCCCGGCAACTCGGCATGTCAGTTCGCCACCTACGGCGCAAGGAGCACGCCGCCATTGAAGTGCTGGCGGCTCATCTCTGGAGACAATCCAAGCTAGAGGCAGAACGCCACCCTGACCAAGTCGGCAAGCCGGAACTGGATCAATCTGTGGCGACCAGTCCCTCTGTGGCCGAGGAGTTGGCGTGGCTCAAGAACACCCCGCCGGAAAGCCCAACGGATTTGAGCCAGGCCTTGCCGCATGTTTTACGTCTGGTCGAACCGTTGGCGGGGCAGTATAGCGTCACCCTAGAAACCTCGCTGGCCGATCACCTGCCCTATCTGCCAGTACACGAGGTGGCCCTGAGTCAGACCCTCGTCACGCTGCTCGGCGAGGCCATCCGGTGCGCGGCAGGTGGGCAGGTTTCGATCATGATCAAGGCGCTGCCCGCAGAGGTCGAAATCCGCATACAGGGCGAATCTTTTTCCAGCACCCGCTCTGCTTCCAAGCCTGACTTGACCCACCTGGAGCTAGCTCAAGAGCTTGTCAGCCTCTGCGAGGGCAAACTGGAGATATTGGACTCGGAGAAAGCCTTCGAGGCAGTCTTGACGCTGCCTGCACTGGAGCAACTGCCAGTCCTGGTGATAGACGACAACGCAGACACCTTGCAACTGCTGCGGCGTTACACAGCCGGCACTCGCTATCGTCTTGTCACAGCGCAGAATCCAGAACAGATCATCAACCTGATCGAGAAATTCTCGCCCAAGATCATTGTGGTAGATGTGATGATGCCTCGCCTAGACGGCTGGACCGTGCTGGCGCAGTTGCGTCAGCATCCTCTCACTGAGCGCATCCCCATCATCATGTGCACGATCTTGCCCCAGGAGGAGATGGCCCTGGCCTTGGGCGCCAGCGGTTTTGTGCACAAGCCCATCACGCGGCAGGCTTTTCTGGAGGCTCTCGATCAGCAGGTTCGACTGATGGAGACAGGACTTGGCTGAGGGATTGGACGCAGGCCAGGAGATCGCGCGCCGACAGCCCTCCCGCGCGGGTCACTGTCAATAGGTTGCTTGCGATGGGATCGCCGCTGGGGTCCCTGGACGAGATCACGACCACGGGTATATCTCGGATAGAGGGGTCCTGGCTCTGTTCCTGCAAGACCTGAAAGCCATCCATGTGTGGCATGATCAGGTCCAACAGCATCACGTCGGGGTGTCGCTGGCGCAACAGACTGAGT
>Ga0299912_10004324_pt1 | contig 11644 bp, 10 predicted proteins | sample RVTome_2_FD_207667 | JGI IMG/M metagenome (GOLD analysis project Ga0299912, IMG submission 207667) | Soil microbial communities from uranium-contaminated site in the Upper Colorado River Basin, Wyoming, United States - RVT95D214 (version 2) ... | reverse complement strand
AAAGTCGGTAGTTTGGTTACCACCAATGTTAGAGGACCTGGCCAAAAACGATAAGCTAAACGTAGGGATCTCTCATCAAATTTATCTACCACTCTCTTCAGATCTGGGTAATCGCCAATCAGTATTGCTACAGCGCGCGTATTATTACGTCCCTTCGCCGAGAATAATCCCTCAACATACTCCACCTTGAAAGGTAAAGCTGCCAATCCGTAAACAGTATCCGTTGGAAAGGCAACCAGACCACCATGTTGTATCACATCAACAGCATGGGAAATTGCGCATGAGTTATCTGCTTTAATGATTTCTGTTTCCATAAGTATTGTTGAATGGATTATACCCTTTCAGAACAGTTTTGCATGTTCAGGCTAATCCCCATGAGAACCTTCCAAAACCTGGACCAATCTTTAAACTACTCGCTATACATTTCATTCCTGCACTTTTATACAATTCCTGAGTTTCATTTTTAGTCCAACGATGATTTTCTTCCGCCCGCTTGGCCCAATTCAACATTGTATCTCTCGCCATCCCATTTAGCCCAAGATCCTCAGCAAAGATGTCTGCCGCCCGCACATTTAATTTCTCCGATGGATTGAGCAATGCCACTCTTCCACCAGGTTGAAGCACTCGTTTCATCTCAATTAATGCCAGGACAGGTTGAGATAATAAGAATAGAAGATTTGTAGCCGTTACTATGTCAAATGAATGTGAAGAGAATGGTAGTGAAATCACATCTGCAGCTGCAATAAATGGATGCAAGGGTGATGGATGGAACATCTCCAGGTCAATGTCCACTCCGACCGCACTACAACCAAATCTTGAAAGTATTGCAGGCAATAATCCGGGACCACATCCCACATCCAGGGTATGCATTCCCGGTACTGGGGCACACCATTCTGCAAAACCATATAATGTTCTACTCCAGCCAGTTTTGGTCTGTAACTCTTGAAAATAATCGGCATCCTTGGGGAACACTCTATTATCCATTCGTATGGTTCATATCCCAGATGATCTGGAGTCCATCCAGAGTGAGCCAGGGCGCAACGATCTGGATGATATCAGTCTCATTTGCCAGGATATCTGCCAGACCACCTGTTGCGATCACTTTCATGTTCTCACCCAATTCCTGCCGGAAGCGCATCACCATCCCTTCCACCAACCCGACATACCCATACAATAAACCGGATTGCATCGAGTGAACCGTATTTCTCCCGATCACTGATGGAGGCTTTTGCAGGTCAACTCGTGGAAGTTTGGCTGTACGCTGAAATAATGCGTCCGCAGCAATACCGATCCCCGGAGCGATTGCCCCACCCAGATAATCACCATTTTTAGCTATTGCGTCGAAAGTTGTGGCTGTCCCAAAGTCAACCACACACGCCGGCGTCCCATAGAGATGCAGAACCGCAACAGCATCTACAATCCGGTCTGCTCCTACTGCGCGTGGATCCTCATAACGCACACGCACACCTGTTTTCACCCCCGCATCAACCACCAATGGCTCCTTATTAAGATATCGCCGGCAAGCTTCAATGATCTTACTTGTAATGGGTGGGACTACAGAGGCTATGCAAATCCCGGTCACAGCATCAGGCTTATAGCCGGCATGTTCCAACAAGCCCAGCAGCTGTAACCCGTATTCATCCGGCATATGGTCATATGCAGTAGCCAGACGCCATCGCGGACCAAGATCTTTTCCTTGGTATAGTCCCAGGGTGATGTTTGTGTTCCCAATGTCAATGGTTAATAACATGCTAGCCTCTTTTCCAGAAATGGATTTTTTATAAAATTGTTTCGCTTGTCTGCTCAGAGCAATATATTATCAATCAACCGGGTTTTTCCAATAGTAACTGCCAATGACAATAATGCCTGATTCACCAGACCTTCCAATTCCTGCAATGTGTCTGGATGGGCACAGGACACATATTGGACCTTTACGGATGGTTCGGTTGCTAGGCTATCCAACACCACCTTCCGTAGATGATTCGCATCCCGCTCGCCTGCTTCGAATGCTGCTTTTGCCAGAAAAAGTCCTCTCGATAAAACCACTGCTGCTGGTCGCTCGTCAGATGATAGATATACATTCCTGCTGGACATAGCTAATCCATCCGGCTCCCGCATGGTTGGGCAAACTGCAATTTCAATTGGAAAATCCAAATCTCGGCTCATCTGGCGAATGACAACTACTTGCTGGGCATCTTTTTGACCAAAGTAAGCTCTTTGAGGCTGGACTGCATTGAAAAGTTTTGCCACTACTGTCGCCACCCCCCGAAAGTGCCCCGGTCTCATCGCTCCCTCCATTGGTTTGGATACTTCCTCCACGTTGACCCAGGTTTGGTAACCAGACGGGTACATCACTTCATTCGTGGGCGTCCAAACCAGATCGACGCCTGCTGATGCAAGAAGGTTCAAATCCCGTTGAAGATCACGTGGATACTTATCTAAATCCTCATGGGGTCCAAATTGAGTCGGGTTGACGAAAATGCTAACGACCACACTGGTACATTCGAGTCTGGCCTGCCTGACCAGGGATAAATGCCCGTCATGTAAGAATCCCATGGTAGGCACAAGTCCGATCGGTTCTATTAATTTGCTTCGAGCCAACCTTAATTCATCCAGGGTAACTACGACATTCATATTTTTCACTTCCTTATTGATGGTCCAGGCTCTTCACAAGCCCCCATAACAACCGGTTGACTGGTGTTGGCACCCCCATATGTTCACCCACCCGGACGATTGCCCCATTAATTGCCTCAATTTCAGTGACCGTGCCACGCATTACATCTTGCAGCATGGAGGAATAATTGGCTGCAGTGTTTCGAGCCACTTCCTCAACTGCTAAAACCGGATCGGGATAAGGCAGGCTTATCCCCTGCCTTGTTGCTATGGAGGCTGCTTCTTTTGCAACTTCCGCCAGAAGTTCTCGGGCTGCCGGTCGTTCAAGCAGCTCACCATTCTGCACCCGTAGCAGCGCAGTAAGTGGGTTGATGGCTGCATTGATTACCAGCTTCCCCCAAAGCAGCGAGACAGGATCAGATACCATCTCCACCTGAAATCCAGCTTTTTCCAGAAGTTCTGCCAATCCGTTCATCCGGGGATGAGCACCAAGGAAAATTTTGCCATTCCCGGTAAATTGGACATATCCAGGTTCCAACATTCTAGCGCCAACGGTAGTGACACCCAATGCCACCCTCTCCGGATTAAGGAACGTCTTCAGGGTCTCATCGTTTCCCAACCCGTTTTGTAAAGTTAATGCAATCCCTTTCGCGGTGAGGCACCTTCCAAGCTGTTTAGCCACCCGTTCCGTCTGCCAGGATTTAACCAACACCAAAGATTGTGAGTAATTTCCCATGCCTGCTGATCCATCCATGACTTCAACAAAGAAGCTTCGGATGTTACCATCCAGGTCAAGCAAACGTACTCCATGCTGGCGAAGGGCAGCCAAACCATCTGGCCAGTTGCCAAGCATGGTCACCTCACTCCCTGAGCCAGCGAGCCGGGCAGCGAAAAGACACGCCAGCGCCCCTGTACCTGCGATTAGCAAACCCATCTGTTTACCTCAAAGCTTGATCTTGGGCAATAAAACTGCCTTGAGCAAGTCTTTCTTCAAGTTTTTGCCATTCATCTTCGTTCATTTCAACGGTGTGTTCCACACCAGGAAATGTATTTTCTTTAACCTCAGTTTTAAATCCACTAAAAGCTTTCCTCATCTCCTCAGCCAGGTTGGCATAGCGTTTTACAAACTTGGGTGTAAATCGTTCAAATATTCCAAGCAAGTCATGGGTTACCAAAACCTGACCATCACAACTAGCACCTGCGCCGATCCCAATGGTTGGGATATCCAAACGTTGCGAAACCAGTTCAGCAAGTCTTCCGGGAATGGATTCGAGCACCAGACTAAAACAACCGGCCTCCTGTAATATCTGGGCGTCCTCCACCAACCGGTATGCAACCGCTACATCGCGCCCTTGTGGTCGATAGCCACCCAACTTGTGTACACTCTGTGGTGTTAATCCCAGATGTCCCATCACCGGGATGCCCGCACTCACAATCGCCCGAATGGTTTCAGCCCGTTCTCTGCCACCTTCCAGTTTGACGGCATTCATACCGCCTTCCTGCAGGAATCGCCCTGCATTTCGTACCGCCTCTACTGTGGAAACCTGATAGGATAAAAAAGGCATGTCACCCACTAGCAATGCATACTTTGCTCCACGTGCAACTGCTTTGCAGTGATGGATCATCTCATCCATGGTCACTGGCAAGGTGCTATCGTAACCTAAAACCACCATGCCCAAAGAATCACCCACCAGGATGATATCCAGGCCTACCTGGTCCATCACCAGAGCAGTTGGATAGTCGTACGCCGTGAGCATACTGATTACTTCATGGCGCGTCTTCATCGCCTGGATGAGGTGGATGGTCACTTTTTTTCGTTCTTCTGAAGCTATCGAGATTGGGGATTGAACAACTGACATGGTACCCTCCTTTCGTTATTTTGGTAGGGGCCAAACATTAAAAATTTGTTGTCGAGTTTAGTTCCAATATACATCCCGGTCATCATTGATCCGGGTGTTAAATTTATTATACTGCGGTTTTAATCAAAAATCCCGGAAGCGAATGCTTCTGAGGATTAATCGCAATTACACTATCATATACAGGTATGGCACATGATACTTCGAGCCATTTACCTAAATTCCTCTAGGGTTATTTTGTCATCTTCTATAACAAAAGTAACTGTTTCCATGATTCATACTCCAATTTTTCCCGCCTGGAGCGTTGAATAATCCACGTTACCAAGCCGCCTCATTTGGCTTTGGTCATATCCCGGACGGTTGCACGTCGCGGGATATTTTTATTCTAATATGGAAGCAGGAAATATGACATCCATCAATTGGAATTAATATAACAAAGTATTTTTTTTATCAGGATTTATCAGGCGTATTCTTCTACCAATTGATAAATCCCGTCTTCCAAGCATTCGGGCATAACCTTTCTACATGGCCTGTATTTGCCGCGTATCTGGCATACCATTGACAAAATCGGTTTTTTACGCAATTTAATATCGTCTATAAGACAGTATAGATTTGCATAAATCCTGTATAACCAATAAGGGATATTGATCTTCGTCCCACTATGTTTTATTACTATCCAATTATTGAAACATGATTCCCTAACGTTTTATAATGGGCAAAAAGAACCATAACTCATGGGGGATTTTTATTCCCAGGTAAGTACCAATATCTTCTGGTTCATCGGACATTAAATCAGGTCGAGTAGTCGGTGTACTGTTTATTTTCATCCCACCAACTGGAATACGAGCTGTTATAAGCGAATTAGAACTACCGAATAGTAGATTGAAGTCATATGACACCCATCTTCCCTTGTGGCTCCCGGAATCCGTGCTGTTCCGATCGTAATTATCTATACAACATGTGCCATTCCAACTCCCATACGGATCGTATACAATTAATTGGCGCGTGACAGTAACTTCTCGATATCCAACAGCAACTATGAAATGTCCATCCGCTGTTACAACCCCGTGAGCGGTACGTACAATCACTGGGCGTCCAGCATCGATTTCCTGTTTTATTCTTAACCAGGCATCACTGTCCGTATAAGTGCTGGTCTGTGCATCCATCCCTTGATTCTTTAATTCTTTGACCATAAGCGAAACATAAGGAAGACCATCTTTACCTAAGACTCTCGGATACATATTATTGGCTTTAGTGCTCATCGTTAAATAGTCCCAGCTAATCTTGCTATTCATAGCCATTATCATTGCCATGCTAGCAACATTACACTTATAATCTCCTGCCTCCTCTAGAGACCGCTGGTTCAGGTATGCCCGGAAAGGTATCCAATTTTCCTTAATATCCGGATTACCGAGATAATCAAAATAGTTAACCCCGTCTACAACATCAGCTGACGATACAATATTATCTGCGTTATCAACGATATCGATACGAAATCTGAGTTGCTGCGAAAGTAACGTGTTAGGAGTCTGCCATATCACTTCATATGGTGGACTAGAGTCTATTCCGGTTGCATGCCAGGCTGCATCATAAAAAACAAAGAACGCGACATGCTTGATGCCTACTCCACTATTGCTCCATGCATCTGTACTGAATGAAAGTGTTGTAGGTCCGATATTCGTGTTGGCTATTGGAGAAGTGATATGACCAGCAGCTGTTTCGACAGTTCCAGTAATAAGAACTGTGAACCCACCGAAGTCGCTATGGTCTTCGCGCAAGATCTGGATATAGTTTAACCCAGGTGGTAAGCTTCCTAAATTGATGTTCGTATACTCGAATCCTCCTACGGGTCCCGGACCTAGCGCTCCAAATTTGTATTGACCATTAACCCAAACAAACAATCCATTGTCCACACCAAAATTCCCAACTACATACGTGAAGCCCTGCGGCCCCACAGATATTGGGTAGATGATTGCGTTTTCGTCGTTTGCGTCCCACCTCTTGGGGATTTCTAGTAGAGCGCTCCAATTTCCATTGAGTTGTTGGGGAATTGAGAGCCAATCTCCCATGATTGAAGCAGCAGCGTCTAAGTTCGGTTCAGGTGAATTGGGAAGAGTTATATCAGCGTAACCGTAGCTATTTGCAGGTGGAAATTGGAGTTGTGTACCATCAAGTATAGTCCCTAAGGAATTATTGTAGTAACCAGTTGTATTATTATTTACTAACTCTGTCACTTCTGGACTATTGGCAAATGAAAAAGTGTTGGCACCTGTGAACATCGATAACACTACAAGGACTGAGAGAATTCTTGAAATCTTATTAGTATGATGTCTGTTGATCATGATTTACCTCCCACGTAAGCATATTATCATCCTAAATATTGGTACTTTTCTCGGTTCCTGCCTTTTATGTCTGTAAATCAGAGTCGATGGTCATATAAGCTATTGTGAATATGATAAAATGAATTTAATAAATATATTCTAGCACCCTTCCTATAATTCCAATACAAAGTGCCAGGGTTTATGGGCATAATATCCTACAACTACGACCGATTTTCATCCCGGTTGATAAATCCCATTCTCCATGCGTTCGGGCAGAACTTTTCCAAATAGCCTGGCTTGCCACAGATCTGGCATACCATCAGTGGTGGAATAGGTTTGCTTCGGTCTTTATAGGCATAACAACGGTTGGCCAGCTCTGCGTAAATTATATAAAGTTCGTAAGAGAGATTGAATTTCATAATGATCAGAAAAGTTATGTTGGTAATCCATAATTAAGTTTACTACCACATCTTCGGCAGTAATTATTAGTATTTGATTGCTCGAATCCACACTTTGGGTAAATAATATAGTCTTTGGTTGGTTCATATTGTCGTGTAAGTTATTGCTCTCCCTGCTGATCGGGCAATTGATCAGTTTGCTTCTTCTTGAATATTAATCTTATAAGAAGCCAGCATACCCAGAAAATTGTTCCCATGAGAAAAGTACCAAGTAGTAACGTTATTAAAAATTTCGATAAAGAGGGTGTTTTCGAAAAAACAGCCACAATGACACTTACTATTCCAGCTGATATATAGGCAATCCAATATTCATTCAATTTCCGAAAAAGTACACGTAAAAATAAGGCAATAATTATTTCCAACACTATCCAAAACAAAAAACCAAAAATAATTTGGGGAATGGTTAGTTCTGTCATAATTCCCTCCCAATAGTTAGTGGTCTGTATAGACCCGATATATAATATTGTATATTAAAATTCATATTTGCATCCCCAGTTTGATTTCACCATTCAAGTAGAGTACAAAGCACCAGGTTTTATGACCATACCATGCTCATGTAGTAAACGATAATTCTGGTATGCCCCCAGCATACCAGAATTTAGTGACAGGATCGAATTAAAAATAACACTTCTTGTGTAATTGTGTTTAATCGCTATCCGGGACTGTTCTATTGCCAAAAATCTGCATCATATGCAGGTAATTCGCAACGCAAGGGGGTATCTTCTCGCAACCCCAGCGCATATCCTGCTTGCATTAGCTGATGGATCTCACTGGTGCCTTCATAAATAATTGCACCGCGCGAATTCCGCAAATAACGCTCAACATCATACTCATCGCTATATCCATAAGCCCCATGGATTTGGATTGCCTCTGAAGCAGCGTTGAATGATTCGTCGGTTGCGAACCACTTTGCCAAAGAAGATTCCTTCGTGTTCCGCAATCCCTGATTTTTCATCCAACCTGCTCGAAGATATAACAAGCGTGCCATCTCGTATGATTGCACCATCTTTGCAATCTTCTGTTGGACAAGCTGGAACTTGGCAATCTCACGCCCAAAGGCTTTCCGGTCTTTGGAATACTTAATGCTCGCTTCCAGACTGGCACGGATAAGACCGGTCGCACCGGAGGCAACTGTATAGCGACCGTTATCCAAACATGACATGGCGATCTTAAACCCCTCACCTTCTTCACCGATCCGTTGGTCACCGGGGATACTCACATCCTGGAAGTTTATCCAACCGGTTGACCCTGCCCGCATACCCAACTTCCCATGTAAGTCACCCGTAGTCACCCCAGGGCGGTCCAATTCTACAATGAACGCAGATAGACCTTCATGTGGATCAGCAGCTTTGGAATTAGTCCTGCCAACCCATAAGCAGTGGTGCGCCTTGGTTGCCAGTGAGATCCACATCTTCTCGCCATTCAAGATATACTCGTCCCCCTCACGACGGGCAGTGCTGACAATCCCTGCTACATCTGAGCCTGCTCCAGGTTCGGTTAATCCAAAACAGGCGATTTTCTCCCCCCTAGCTTGGGGAACCAAAAATCGCTGCTTTTGGTCTTCGTTGCCCCATTGGAATAATGCCAGGCTGTTGAGACCAATATGCACCGATAGAACTACCCGCAGGGTGCTATCCACCACTTCCAGCTCCTCACATGCCAGCCCAAGGGAAATGTAATCCATCCCTTGCCCCCCATACCGGACAGGCAGACAGATTCCCAGGATGCCCAATTTACCCATACGGGGCAGGATAAAAGGCGCCATCTCCTGGGCACGGTCATATTCCTTTATGATCGGAGTTACTTCTTTTTCAGCAAAATCATGCACCATCTGTTGTACCATTCGGTGTTCATCTGTTAATGCAAAATCCATACAAGCCCTCCAAAAATTGTAAGATGACTACATTATAAATCATGCAATGATGTTGCGCATATTCCGTGCTTACTATATCTATTACATTTTCATAGACACGCTAAATTGCCGTTAAAGATAATCATTTCTCGATCTTATGCAATATAATCAACTCCTGTGAATACTGCTTCTCGCTTTAGCAATTACATCTACATCCTCCTGGTATGCCTTTTTATTGCCTTATTGGGTCTTGCACCTCATCCCCACACGGCATCCAGGCTTCTGACTAATGCCAGCCAATCTATTAGCAGCGGAGATTTACTGACTGCCTCCCAGAATCTGGCTGACGCAGGGGAATATTTCCCTTGGCGTTATGATTTAAATCTGACAGCTGGACGGTTCGCCATGCAGGCTGGTGATCCAAAGGCAGCCATTCAATATCTCGAGCGCTCTGGCACTATCTCACACCTTACTTTCGATGATATGATCTTATTGGGTGATGCATACAACCAGAGCGGAGACCCATTCATGGCTGAAGCGATCTGGAAGCATACCTCTGATTTAGGTGATTCCAGACAGGCGTATGAGCGTTTAGCCAATCTCTATCTTAATCGCAAGGATTATTTACCTGCGATTAATGAGCTTCAGAATCTCCTTACCCTTAACCCATCGGATATTCACCTGTATTATCAGATTGGTTCCCTATATGCTGTCACCGACGCTGTCAAATCCTTACCATTTTTAGCCCAAGCGGGGAAAATAGATCCAACCAATGCAACCCATGCTCAAACCATGCATGACAAAATTCGCACCGCCAGCCTCTTTGATGAACCCGCCTACACTTTGTTAATCGCTGGACGCCAATTGGCAAATTGGGGTGAGTGGGAATTGGCTGCAGAAGCATTCCAAAATGCAACTGTTCTCCGACCAGAGTATGCGGATGCCTGGGCATTTCTTGGTGAAGCCCGGCAGCAAATGGGACTTCAAGAAACAGGCTCCATTTCCGATGCAGGTTTACCTGAGCTAGAATATGCTTTACAGATGGACCCCAATTCCACCCTCGCGAACACATTTATGGGACTTTATTGGGAACGGCAGGCGGACTATCCGCAGGCACAAATTTACCTGAAGCAAGCCATCGCTTCAAGCCCCAAGGATCCTTTTTTATACTCTGAGCTCGGTAACATATTGGCTAAGACGGGCGACCTGCCGGCTGCCCAATCAGCTTATGAAGCTGCCATCCAGCTATCCTCGCAAAGCCCTCTTTTTCACCGCTTGCTGGCTGAGTTCGCGCTGCAAAATCAGATCCAAATCCGTGAGCTTGCTCTCCCCGCTGCCCGGCAGGCCATCACCCTCGACCCAGGTGATGCTGGTTCACTTGACGTAATGGCTCAGGTGATGTTGATGTTGCAGGACTATCACTCCGCTGAACGTTTTGCACAGAGTGCCCTGCAGGTGGATCCTGGTTTCACTCCGGCATATTTACACCTGGGTATGGCTTATCTTTACCTCCGAGAACCTGACCTCGCCCGCCAGTGGCTTAGCTTGGCAAAGAAGGTCAATCCAGATTCATGGGTAGCTACTCAGGCGAAAAGAATGTTGGACTACTACTTTCCATGAAAACTAGAAATATGATCTACTGTTGTTATACTATTTCCTTAATTTGTTCATGATCAACCGATAATTTGCTTATCCTACAGCATAACTGACAATCATTTATTCGACATCCGGTTTATGTAGATGGTACAATCCATCCAACATCAAACCCACAAGGAGAAGCCCTAATGAAATTCATGCGCCTTTTCATAATTATTCTTATCCTGCCATTAGCAAGCCTTGCATGTTTTAGTGCCGGCACCCAAAGTGCACCGAGTGATGTCCTGTTCTCAGATGATTTCTCCAAGACTGATAAAAAATGGGATCAAGTAAATAACACCAGCGCATCGACAGATTATTACAACAACGCATACCGAATCACTGTCAATGACACCAACAGTGACGCATGGTCAAACCCGGGGAAGGAGAGCTTTACAGATGTTCACATTGAAGTCGATGCCACCAAGAACGGCGGCCCGGACGATAATGACTTTGGTATCATCTGCCGAAATACCGATGTGGATCAGTTTTATTATGCCGTTATTAGTAGCGATGGATACTATGGAATTATGAAAATGACCAGCAATGGCGGAAAACCAATTGGAAGTGATAGCCTGCTTGAAAGCGATAAAATTATCCAGGCCGCCGCCACCAATCATATCCGCTTTGACTGCGTTGGTTCAACACTTACCCTATACGTCAATGGCACGCAGATCGACCAACAAACAGACCCTGAGTACACCACCGGCAATGTTGGATTGATTGCAGGCACATTTGATACAGCTGGTGCAGATATTCTTTTTGATAATCTCTTTGTATACAAGCCTTAAATTGTAATAGTCTGCCAACCTTCTCTCTGCTGAGCTAAGCAACAATAAATGCTACACGCCTTTGTATTAATTGCACCTCAGTGGTGAGCTTTCTTGCTGGATGAGGGAGTACGAATCA
>Ga0299912_10004323_pt1 | contig 11644 bp, 7 predicted proteins | sample RVTome_2_FD_207667 | JGI IMG/M metagenome (GOLD analysis project Ga0299912, IMG submission 207667) | Soil microbial communities from uranium-contaminated site in the Upper Colorado River Basin, Wyoming, United States - RVT95D214 (version 2) ... | reverse complement strand
GAGGTTGTGCCATAAGTGGCTTTTTGCCAGTTATAGAGCTTTCAGATTCGCAGTCATTGCGAGGCGAAGCCGAAGCAATCCATGACCTTGGCGGATCGCTTCGTCGCCTGCGGCTCCTCGCGATGACTGCCATACTTAACTTTTGGCACAGCCTCGCCTCACCCAACCTTTCTATGTTATGTAAATTTATAATTTTCTTCCCAGCGAAGTGTTTGCAGCACACAAAATTAATCACCACAGCAGGGTCAGGCGACCCTGCTGCACTATGATGGGCGGCATTGTCGCGCCTCAGGCCGGATGACCGTTATACTTAACTTTTGACATAACCTCAGGACGTCTGCCATGCACGGAACAATTCCCCTTGCCCACATAGGCCGTGACGACTATTTTTAAGCAGACATATTGCTCTACCTTGAACGATCATTGATAATTGGGTTGTTTTGACGGGATTTTGTGGGGAGAAGATAATGAGAGCGATAATACTATCGATTATTGCCGGATTTTTGCTATTATTGAATGGCTCCAGCTTGGCCGGTGGCATATTGATCTTCGACGATAATCGCGGCGGCCTAACCGGCGAATTCGCTTTCGGGCTGTATGCCACATCTCTCACCGCCGATTTCAGCGACGAAAAAGAGCGCATGAATATCGGCACTTTTTCAGCCGCGGCCAGGTTTGGCTTCGCCCCCACCGATAACCTATCACTCTATTGCGGCGACAGGCTGGCTCTTTCCGATTGGTTTGCCGTGAAAAAGGACAAAGCCTGGGGCGGCAGCCATCTGGGATTTGAAATCGGGGGCAGTTATTTTATCAATCAAGCTGCTCCATCGCCATACCTTGAAGCTGCGGTGGGATATTTGCTGGTTTTTTATGACCCTTTGCAGGATAAATATCGCACCGGCGCTTGCTTTGTGGTCGGCACCGGCTACGAATTTACCAAACATGGGGCATTCGGCATCGAGCTGCTCAATGGGCATTCGAATGGCCGGCCCGGAACCGGCAGGGTCGATATCGACCTCTGGACGCTAGGGGCGAAGATGAGGATTTTGGGGTATTGAAGCATAAATTGTCTCTTTAAAGATGCGCTGCCTTATAGGTTCTGCGGATATTTGGCAACATTCCCCTTGCCCGAAATAGTCCATATTAATATCTTCGACGCATGGCTAAACAAAAAACAAAAATGTACCTCGGGGCGCATATGTCGATTGCGGGCGGTCTGTTCAACGCCTTTGCCGCGGGTGAAGAATTCGGCTGCGATACGATCCAGATATTCGTCAAATCATCCAACCAGTGGAAAGCCAAGCCGTTAACCGACGAAGAGCTCGAAAAATATCAGGCCGAACAAAAACGCACCGAGATTGCGCCGGTCGTTGCTCACGATTCTTATCTTATCAACCTCGGTTCCCCCGACGATGCTCTCCTGCAGAAATCGCGGGAGGCTTTTTTAATCGAGATGGAGCGGTGTGAAAAACTGAAAATTCCATATTTGGTCACACACCCGGGCAGCCATATGAACGCCGGTGAACAGGCGGGCATCGATAAGATCGCCGAATCGATAAACTGGCTTCTGGAACGCACCGATGGCTACAAGGTCGAGATAGCCCTTGAGACGACCGCTGGCCAGGGGACGAACCTGGGCTACAAATTCGAACAGCTCGCGGCCATGATTGAAAAATCGCGACAGCCGGAAAGACTCGCGGTTTGTTTCGATACCTGCCATGCCTTTGCGGCCGGTTATGACATCTCCAATCGCGAAGGGTACGATAGAACCTGGGCCGAATTCGACCGTATAATAGGCTTGGAAAAGCTGGCTGTCATTCATCTTAACGATTCGAAAAAAGGTCAGGGCAGCCGGGTAGATCGTCACGAGCATATCGGCGAGGGGGAGCTGGGCCGTGAGCCGTTCGAATTTATCATGCAGGATGAACGGTTCGCCGCCATACCCAAGATCCTGGAAACGCCCAAAGGCGATGACGGCCGCATGGATGATGTCAACCTGGGACTGCTTCGTAAATTGGCTAAAAAGAAAAGATAGAGACGCTTGAATTCGAATATCATCCGACCGGAAAGCCGCTACACATTCAGGCGAAAATTTTGCTTAGCGGTCATCCTGCTGCTGGCGTTCTCGGCGTTGCAGCCTGCCTTTCCCGATACCTACCTGCAAATCTGTGCCACTACCGCCGGCGGCCGTGACACGATCGGCACGTCGCAGCATTTCGTCGAATTCGGGCGCCTGATGCCGGTGTTTATCCCGCCTTACACCGTGCATTTTACGATCTATCCCCTATCGGAATCGCTTTATACCGCCCGGGTAGATTTTTTCGAGCTCGGGCCCGGATATTCCAACCGCCACAGTCAATTTCAAGTGACGCCTGAAAATTGGCAATCGGTCGATAGCCTGCCGGCCAAGGGTGGTCATTATGACTATTCGTTTCGTATCACCGAGGATACCACGGATTATTTGCACCTGATATCACCCGACAGCCTGGCTAATTTCGAATCGATCCATTTCCGGTCCTGGATCTGGCGTGAATCGTATGCCGATTACAAATGGGAATCGCGCAAGAATTATCTGGAAAACGTGTTCAATATCTACCGCAAGGAACTGGGGGTTACCCGTTCAGGCAAGCTCGATATTTATGTTTTTCCGGGCAGCAACAACAGCGCCTGTATCGACAGCTATACCGGGATCGGCTATGATCCACCAGGCAAGGCCATGTATGTGGTTTTCAACCGGGATTTCGATTCCGCGTTACCTGAACTTATACAACGTTTCGTCATTTATGAAACGATGGGTTTTGCGCCGCGGTCGCTCGCAATAGGTTTTTCGCGCTATTTCCTCGATGATTTTTACAAAGCGCGGTTTATCATATCCGAAATAACCCCTGCTGCCATCAAGAAAATCTTGACCGATGAATTTCCCGAGGACATTGAGCGCGCTGATATAATAAGCGGCGCATTTACCCGCTTTTTGATAGACCAGCGTGGTTTTGATGCGTTCAAGAGATTATATGACGAATCCGCGCCGGGGAAGTTCGCCTTTTACGACGTTTACGGCGTAGATTTCGACGAGATGTTGAAGCTTTTTATTGATTATGAAAAGAGGTTGCACTTGACCGAACCGAAGGCCGCCTTTTATAGCGATATCTACACGAGCCAACTCTGGTTCGATAAGGCATTGGAATACGATATCTGGCTGGGTTCGCAAACTCTGAATCGAGATTTCCATCTGAAGCGGCTGGGCGGCGCCTTCTTCCAGGTCGGCAATTACGCCGAATCGGAGTCCTGCTACACGGCGCTGGCCAGGCGACAGCCGGACAACAAAGAGTCGGCCTACCTTGTGGCGCTTGCCTATCTGCGCAATGGCAAAATGAAACAAGCCATCGAAAAACTGCGGTCGGCAGCCGCCGATGTCCCCCTCGCCGCCAATATGCTCGCTGAATTATACCTCGATCAACGGCAATATGATAAAGCCGGCGAAATCCTGCGAAATTTCGGCGAGCCCACCGACGGCTGGAGCGCTATTTTGCTGGCCCGGTATTTGCTGGCGTCCGCTAAAGCGGATGATGCCCGTATCTATCTTAAAAAGGCGTTGCCCTTCAGCTCGCAAACGATTTCGGCAGCCCCCGGTGAGGCCCGGGGCTATATTGAGGCTGCTTATGCGATGATGTTAAGCGGGTCTTTTGCCGATGCCGAAGCCGAGCTCCAGGTGGCGTTGTTTATCGAGCCGAGGCCGTATTATCTCGCGGCCGCCAAGCTGGCGCTGGGCCGTTTGAATGATCTACAGAATGATCATAGCCGGGCCAGCGAATATTATCAGCAAATACTCGAGCTTGATTGCGGCGAATATCTGCAACAATTGGCCACGGATTATATTAAAACTCCCTTTAGTTTGAAATGACCTTCTTGAATTCCATCTTTCTGGGGGCGCTGGCCGCGGTCGCAATTCCGCTCTTGATTCATTTTCTGTCGCGGCGCCGGATCAAAATAGTCGATTTTTCGTCTTTGAAATTTCTCATGATCATGCAGAAATCGAAACTGCGGTGGTTGAAAATTCTCGAAATCCTGCTGCTGGCGATCAGAATGCTGATCCTGGCGCTGCTGGCCCTGGCGTTTGCCAGGCCCGCTCTGACCAGCCGTCACGCCGCCAGTCATGCCCCGGCCTCGATTGTGTTTCTTATAGATGATTCCCCATCCGTTGAAAGACTCACTTTCGGGGGCACGTCGTTTGACGACATGAAGCGAGGCATGGGCCAGGTGATGGACATGCTCAACGCCAGCGATGAAATAATTTTGATCACGCTGGCGGGTAATCCAACTGCCTATGGCCCTTATGGAGATTTTGGTCGCGCCAGAGAGATCATCAGCTCGCTTCAACCTCAGCCATCGTCACCATCATTTAGAGAGGGCTTGAAGAAAGCTGCCGAAGTCCTGGCAGCAAGTCACAATCTCAATCGTGAAATCTATGTTTTTTCCGATTTTCAGCCGGGTCCCTGGTGGGATGGTTCATTTGCGGAAATCATTAATCCGGATTACCGTTACTTCGCAATCAAATATGCCGCTGACGAACTGGAAAACGTGGGCCTGACGAAAATCGAGTTTCCATCTCAACTGCTCGTGCCGGCGGAGGAGTTCGAGATCACCGCACATTTGCGAAATTATGGCGATCAGCCGCTCAAGAGCCGGCTGGTCGGCCTGTCAATCGACGGCAGCCGGCGGGCTCAAGTCTCCGTGGATTTAAAAAGGGCCGGCAGCGACGAGGCAAGTTTCGCGGTCATCTCCGACAAGCCGGGTCACCATCGAGGATATTTTGAAATCGAAGATGATGATTACGGCCCCGACAACAGGTTTTATTTCGATTTCGACATTCCCCGCAAAATCACGGTGCTGGGGGTAGCTGAAACCGGCGAGGATGTCAAGGTCATTCAGCGCTGCTTCGGCATGCCCGGGCATGGCTATATCGAATTCACGGGCGTGGATATGGCGGGTTTCGCCCGGCTAAACCCATCGGATTATGACGTCATTATCCTGAATGACGTGGCGGCCCTGACCAGGCCTCTCGCCAATAGTCTGAGCGATTTTCTGGCGGGCGGGGGCGGGCTGTTCATTATCCTGGGCGGCAAAAGCAATCTGAATACCTTCAGGGAGTTTCTGCACAATAAGGCCGGCCTTATGGTGGGAGAAAAGGTGGCGTCATCGGGAGGCGAAGGCGGGAGCGGATATTTCAACCTGGAAAGGTTTGATTTGACTCACTCGATATTTAAAATTTATGCGCCGTCGAACCAGGAGGCGGCTAAAATACCGACATTGAAATTGGCGGCCTATTATCCTGTTGAAGGCGGGGTGCCGTTGGCCTGGTTGAGCGGGGATCGGCCCGTAATGGCCATATCTCAGAACGCCAAAATTCTGGCGCTCGGCTTCGGGCTCGATGGAAAAAGCTCCGATATCGCCCTGCACTCCTTCATCGTCCCGTTCATGATTCGCAGCGTTGAGCAGTTAGCGTCATCGTCGAGCGCGGCGCAGGATTATTATATCTCCGGGCAGCCGATCACCATCAATCTGCCGCGCCAGGTCGGTACGCCGTCGGTGAAGCTGGCGCGGTCGTTCGAAGATCCCTCCGGCTCGGAAACCTCGCCTTTCGATGAAACTATTGAAGTTTCCAGAGGCGCCTATGGCTCGTTCGTGAATATTCCCCAGGCTGGCTACCCGGGATTTTATACGCTGAGCGCCGGCCCCGATACGATCGCCTACTTTTCCGTCAACCACGATAGCACCGAATCGACCAGCGACGATCTTGATTTTGATGACGTGAAGTCTATTCTCGGCGCCGACATTATAAATCTGGAAGGCCAGAATGCCGGCATCACTGAATCGATCATGCAGGCGAAATTCGGCGTGGAGCTCTGGAAATATTGCCTGGTGCTGGCTTTAGTATTGCTGATCGCCGAATCGGTTATCGTCAAGAAAGCCTCATAGCCATATCAGCAACGAGAATTATTTTCTTGCTAATAACGACATTTTTTCCCTAAATCGCGTATATAGGTCATCATGATGATCCCCCAACGTCCCCTATTTTACTATGATATAATGCCTTAAGCTGATCTGTCGAGATCCACCGGGGGCGGCATATTGTTTGCGATAATGCACTGTGGGTAAATATGGCAAGCGCAAACCGGACAGGTGGTAAATGAGATCAAAAATTATTATTTTTATAGCGATATGTCTATGGACCTCAACTAGCCTGGGCCAGCTTTCCCCCTCGCAGATCGAGCTTATCGATAAGTATAAATCAACCAGGCGTACATCCTCAGATGATGAGGTCGAACGATACTCGAATCCCGATATATACGGGCAGCCTTCGGCTAATCGGAAAGAGACCAGTGCTATTCGGTCAGCCGAGCAGAATAATAACACACCTGCCGATACTCTGAAATCCGAACCGGCGAAGTTGAGGCCATTCGGCTACGATATATTTCAGAGTTCGGCCGAGGGATTTTTGCCTGGTGTTTACGATCTGCCGCCCGGCGGCTATACTTTCGGCCCGGGTGATAATATAATTGTCAACGTCTGGGGGACAATCGACCTGAGCCTTGAATTGGTGGTCGATCGCGAGGGCGGGGTGTTTATTCCGAAGATCGGCGAAATCGTGGCGGCCGGGTCCACGCTGGAGCAGTTCCGCCAGAAACTCGATAAAAAGCTGCGGGAGGGCTATTCCGACTATCAACTTTCGGTTTCCTATGGCAGGCTGCGCCAAATAAGCATCTACGTTTTCGGGGAAGTCGATAAGCCAGGCGGCTACACGATTTCGTCGCTGGCAAATATTCTCCATGCAATCTACATGGCAGGCGGGATAACCGAAAACGGCAGCCTGCGCAATATTCAACTCATCCGCAATACGCACGTTCTACATCATTATGATTTTTACAACCTGTTGCTTAAAGGCGATAACGCCGACGATTTAAAGCTGCTGTCCGGTGACGTTGTTTACGTGCCCGTGGTCGGGTCGCAGGTCGAAGTCGATGGTGAAGTCAGGCGGCCGGCGATTTACGAATTGACCGGCACTGAGCGGATTTCGGACGCGCTGATGCTTGCGGGTGGCGCCACACCGGAGGCTTTCCTCGAATCGGTGAGCCTGGACCGCGTCGGGCCGAATGACAGCCGAATATTAAAGAACCTGAACCTGAGCGATTCAGCGGCGGCGGCGGACGACGATGTCAGTTTGCAAGATGGCGATAGAATCGCCGTTTATTCCATATACGATTTTCACGAAAACCGCGTCTATCTGACCGGCAACGTCAAGCACCCCGGTTCCTTCGGCTCGACCGATACCATGAGAATATCAAACCTGGTTGACGGCGGCGCTCAATTGAAGGAAAATAGCTTTACCTCGCGCGCTGACCTGTACCGAACAAATTCCGATGGCACAAAAACGTTGCTGCCGATCGCTCTGGACCGGGCTCTCAGCGGCGATCCGGACAATAATATCATGCTCGAACCGTTCGACAGCCTGGTGATTTATTCGTTCGATAATGTCACCCGGCGGAAATTCGTCATGATAAGCGGAGAGGTGAAAAAACCGGGCCGCTATTTGCTTTATGATAAAATGAAATTATCTGACCTGGTGTTTCTGGCAGGGAATCTCACCAAGCAAGCGTACCTGCTCAAATGCGAGATCGCCAGGGTTAACGATGGTCGCAAAACCGATATTCTGACAGCCAGCCTGGAAGATATTTTTGCCGGAGAATCCCTCGGCACCGATATTCTATTGCAGGAAGATGATTGTGTATTCGTCAGGCAGCTCCCCGATTGGCGGCCGACGCAGATCGTTATTATCGAGGGGGAGGTGCTTTTTCCCGGCAGCTATGCTATCCGGCACAAAAATGAGCGGCTGTCGGACCTGATCGCCAGGGCAGGGGGCCTGACCGCCTCGGCTTTTCCCGAGGGAGCATTGTATTACCGGCGCACCATCGAAGGTGACGTTACGCGGCGCAATATCGGGCAGATAATCAGCAACACCCAGGAGCTGCGGCTCGACTCGCTGGGCAATCAAGTCGACGATATGGCTATCAAATTCAATCCGGGCCTTTTAAACAGGATTATCATCGAGTTGCCGAACATCCTTCAAAATCCCGGCGATCCGGATAATATAGTGCTGGCCGATTCCGATTATGTTTACATTCCCACCTTCCCCTCGGGGGTGCAGGTCATAGGCGCAGTCGCCGCCAACGGCACGATCTCTTTTGTCCACGGCAAAAGAGCGAGGTTTTATATCGAGCAGGCCGGCGGGATAACGCCGGATGGAGTTCGGTCGGAAATCCGGCTGGTCAAGCCGAACGGCAAAGTCCTCTATAAAAACCGAGCCTGGAATCAGAAAATCGACCCCGGGGACGCGATCGTGGTCCCGTCCAAAATCAAAAAGCCAACCGATTGGACCAGGGTGCTGATGACCACCGCGACCGTGGTCGGCACGATGGCCACCACTATCCTGGTTGTTGACAGGCTAAAATGAGCAGATTTGCAGTATAAGGATTTTCAAGTTGGTCGATACAAGTCAATATAAGGAGAACTGCGGGAGAATTATGCCCGGTTGCCGGTTGTAAATATTTTTTAACAAGAGGATTTTATGGAAAGGCACTTCGTAAAGGTGGCGCCGCATGTGCTGGATTTGCCCGAGCCGGACCAGGATTTGCAGGAGGCGTTATTTTCGCTGGACGAGGATACGGTATTAAAATTAGACCGCAATGAAGCCACGATCTCGCCCTCGCCGACAGTCATCAAGACCCTGCTGCATACGCTGGAAAGCGGTTCGTTGAACCACCAGGCGGATTGGCGCGCGCGGGCTCTGCGGCGCCAGTTGGCGCTATATTCCGGGGCCAATTTTGACAGCATAAGCTGCTTCTCGAATTCGTTGGCAGCCCTGGAATCGATAGCCCGAACCTATCTGCATGCGGGCGTCGAAGCCCTTGCCGGATGGCCCGCTCAATCGCTGATTGCTCGATGTGCCGCCGGAACCGGCGCAAAAGTAAAATCAATCAGGATGCGCGACCCCTACGAATGGAGCCTTGAGGAGATCACCTCGGCGATCACTCCGCGGACGAGGCTGATTTATTTCGCCAATCCCAATGAAATCACCGGCGCTCATCTGACCGAAGCGGAGTTGGTATTCCTGCTTTCCTACGCCGAAAATTCGCTGGTGGTCATAGATGAGCCTTATTTTGAATACTGTGGCGTCACCATGGCCGATCTGGTCTCCCGCTTTTCGAACCTGGCCGTTATCCGGAGCTTTGCCAATGCCTTCGCGATGGCCGGGATCGACAGCGCGTATCTGCTGACCGATCCGGGCAATCTGAAATTCATAAATCGTGTCGCGGTAGGCAAAGAGCCCGGGGCATTGGCTCAGATCGCCGCGCAAGCCGCGCTTGAGGATACCGGCTATACCGCCGGCTATGTGCAGCAAATCCACGAATCTAAAAAGATGCTTTTCGAAACTCTGCCCAGATTGGGGTATGATTTCCGGATTACCCTCGCCAACTATTTTCTGCTGAAAGTGAGAAAACCCGAAAGCCTGATATCGACACTGGCTAAGAACAATATTTTCATCAAGAGCTTGAGCGAAATCGAGCTTTTTGAAAATCATGTCAGGATTTCTATCGGAACACTCTCGCAGACGGGAGTGCTGCTGGATATCCTGGGGCGGGTTGCGCAAAATCAGGCGATGCCGCGCGAGGATTATGCCGTGCAGCCGGCAATCAACAGACTGAAAGTCGTCGATCTCGAAACCGCCGATGTGGCCGTAAAAAAAGACGCGCTGACCTACGTCTCAAAATAATAAACAGGGGAAAACTTCAAGCTGACGGACGACAGGTGGCTGTCGTCCGTTCACGTTTTGGGGTAAAACGACCCGCATGACAGCTTCGGCCCCCAGGCTCCGGATTGTGGTCGGTGGACGTCCTTGTCCGTCGGCGCAAATTTTATTTTCTATCGACTTCAAGTAAGACCGACTTTTTTATCCGGGCATTTTTCGCATCGAACAGGGGGCACAGGGGGCTTTTCGCTACCATGTTTCACTAATAAACAGGCCTTATTTTGCGGCTTTCAGGGCGTTCCGGCGTTGCCGAAAATGAGAATATATGATTGCCTGAAGATATCGCGTGCCTGCATCGTGGAGGGTACATGTTCAAACAGCACTTAGAAGTATTCCGAAGGCTTTTATTCATATCGTATCTCTGCTGCGTCGCATTGAGTTTCCAGGCTGCATTATATATGGAATCTAATCTCGTGATTTTCGGAACCACGTTCGCCCCGTTCGATAATCTGATGGTTGCCGCCCTGGTGATCTGGGGGATCGTGCTCTGGAATCAGAAAAGCTGCTACCTATTCCGGTCCCGGTCAAAACTCGAGGTCATGCGATCGATAACGTCGGGCTCATTGAAAGCGGCCGGCCTGTATATTGTATATCTGTTTTTCATCGATTTCTCATTTCAGAGCAAGCTGCAAATCGGCGCCTTCGTCGTCTTGAATACCCTCGCGCTGAATAGCCTTCAGCTATCGCTTCTTTACATTCTGGAATATTATCGCCGGCGCGGCTTTAACTATCAGACCGTCCTGGTCGTGGGTCGCGGCAAAAAGGCCAAAGATTTTGTCGATAAAACCTTTAAAAACGCTCAATGGGGCTACAAGGTCACCGGCTTCGTCGATTGGAAATCCATGGACGATAAGGAACTTTGGAGCTACCGTGATATTCCGCGAATCGGTTCCCTGGATGATTTGCCGGAATTGATCAAGACGCGGCAGGTCGACTGGGTCGTTTTCACCGCCGAAAACGGCGAATTAAAATTGATCGAGCCGGCCGTGGATATCTGCCAGGAGATGGGAACGCGGGTGGTGGTATTGGCGGATTTTTTCCCGGCCAGGTATTCAAGGAAGCGGCTTGAGGAGTTTTTTGAATTCCCCAGTTTATTGTTCGATAATGCACCGTCCCGCAAGTATGAATACCTGTTCAAAAAGATATTTGACAGGATAGGCGCCGCCGTCGGAATCATCCTCGCATCACCTATCATGTTTTTTGCGGCTCTGGCCATTAAATTTTCTTCAAATGGACCGATTTTATTTAAACAGGAGCGCCTTGGTCTCAATGGCAAGAAATTCATAATGTATAAATTCCGGACGATGGTGCAGAATGCCGAAAAACTGAAGCCGCTTCTGGAAAAGCAAAATGAGATGGATGGGCCGGTCTTCAAAATCAAAAACGATCCGAGGACGACACCGTTAGGCCGCTTCCTCCGGAAAGCCTCGATCGACGAATTGCCGCAACTATTCAACGTCCTCAAAGGGGACATGTCTATGGTGGGTCCCAGGCCGCCTTTATCGAACGAGGTCAAGCAGTACGACCCCTGGCAGAGGCGGCGGCTTTCCATGAAACCGGGCATAACCTGTCTCTGGCAGATCAATGGCCGCAACAAAATCGGCTTTAAAAAATGGATGGAACTGGATCTTCAATATATCGATAACTGGTCGCTCTGGCTCGATACCAAGATACTGGCCGGCACGATACCCAGCGTTTTGACCAGAAAGGGTGCGGGTTAACAAAAGTTCATGGCGAAAATCCTTGTCGTCGATAATAATGAAACCTTAGCCAGATTGA
>Ga0299912_10004322_pt1 | contig 11645 bp, 13 predicted proteins | sample RVTome_2_FD_207667 | JGI IMG/M metagenome (GOLD analysis project Ga0299912, IMG submission 207667) | Soil microbial communities from uranium-contaminated site in the Upper Colorado River Basin, Wyoming, United States - RVT95D214 (version 2) ... | reverse complement strand
AGATCGCTATGTGGCTTGCCTAAAAAAGGGACTTATTGAGGGACTATTAAAGATGGAAAAATTAGGTGATTGATTGGAGGTCTGTTTTCCACCGAGAGATGTCCCTTTTTTTATAGCTCCCTCGTTCCTCCCAGAAACGTAAGCATTTGTATACAGTGGTCTTAGAGAGATTAACTTGGCGGGCAAGTTTCAGCAGAAAAGCGGGCAGTCGGAAGATGTCCACTCCTAAAGCTTGACTTTCTAAAAACAAATCCCCATCATCGGTAACTAGCAAACTTTTATCACGTAAAGCAGCGATTACGAGCGATTGATCTGCCTTATCCAATGCTTCTAAAGTTGGATATTTCTGGAGTGCTTGTTCCCATTCACTGGAGGAAAGAGGAACAAGGAATAAATCTTGCAATGATACAAAAATATGCAAGCGATAATATTTGAGTTCTTTCAATATTTCCTCAGTTGCACCTACTCGAAATTTGCCTAGAAAAGGGCGAATGTCAAAAATGTGTTCCGTCTCTAAGATTTCGGAGTGACTCCAAGCGCAAGTATCCATTAAAAGAAGCATGTGATCCACTGGAGCGGTTTATTTTGGGCTTGGTTTTCGGAGATATTTCGTAAGGTCGATATTTTCAACAAGTCTGAGCTCTTTTTCAGTTGATTCTTCAGGAATTGCTTCTTCTGCCTCTCGTTTGCTCCATTCTACCATAAATTCGTGGTAGGAAAGTCCAGAGATGACCCACGCTCGCTTCCGGCCAATCTTTCCGTCCTTGAGTAATTGAAACGCTAAATTCGCTCGCACAGGGGCTATTTCTTTTAACACGGCCTGTTTCACCAGTTCCGGGATACTAATTCCCTTGATCTCTGCGAGGGCTTTCAGCACACGTTTTTCGTCTTCTTGGACGCGGAAATTAATTTGTTCCATAAACAAACTAGAGGAATAGTGATATATAAGGATCTGCTATGAAATGTAGCAAAAAAAAGTGCTATGGATGCTATACTAAACGGAATATTCCACTTTAACTGCTTGGTAACTGGCGGAAGAGGTTCGCCATTTCAATTGCGGACATCGCGGCGTCAAACCCTTTATTGCCGACTTTCGTGCCCGCGCGCTCCACGGCTTGCTCGATGGTGTCCGTGGTAAGGACCGCATAAATGATCGGAACCCCAGTGCCCATAGACGCATTGGCGACACCCTTCGACACTTCTGCCGCTACATAATCGAAGTGGGGGGTTGCTCCGCGAATGACTGCTCCGAGTGCGATGATAGCGGAATACTTGCCGCTTTCGGCCATTCTCTTTGCAACAATGGGTATTTCGAATGCCCCGGGAACCCACGCGACCGCAATGTTATCGATGGCCACCCCGTGCCGCTCCAATCCATCGAGTGCCCCACTGAGGAGCTTACTCGTGATGAACTCGTTAAAACGACTGACGACTATGGCCACGTGGAGGCCCGTCCCAATTAGATTCCCTTCAAATTTCTGTATGGTGCGTCACTCCTGTCTTTTCTTCGTTTTCACAAACATCAATTGTCGATAAGATGTGCCCTAACTTGATTTTTTTAGTACGTAGGTATTGGGCGTTCTCCCTCGTTGGGGGCACTTCTAGCGGTACCCGCTCCACGACATCGAAGTGGCTAGACTCGAGGGCACTGACTTTGCGGGGATTGTTGGTCAGCAAGCGGACTTTCCGAACGCCGAGATCACGCAGGATCTGATTAGCAACGTGGTACGTTCGGGGGTCGGGGGGGTAACCCAAGAGGGTATTCGCTTCCACTGTGTCGGCTCCTTGGTCCTGCAAGGCGTAGGAACGTAACTTGTCAAGCAGGCCGATGCCACGCCCTTCTTGGCGCATGTAGACGAGCACCCCGGCCTCAGCGTTTTGGATGGCCGCCAGGGCAAGATCCAATTGTCGCCCGCAGTCGCAGCGCGTGGAGTGGAAAATGTCCCCCGTGAGGCATTCTGAATGCACACGCACGAGTGTTGGGGTTGCCGGGTCGATAATTCCTTTCACAAGGGTGATGTAAATGTAATTATCGATATTTGTCGTATACGCGAGGACCTTGAACGTGCCATAGGAGGTGGGCAGGCGCGCGGTTACTGCCTCCTGGATGACCTTCTCGTGGTGAATTCGGTACTCGATAAGGTCCTCGATGCTGATAATCTTCAAGTTGTGCTCTCGCGTAAATATCTCCAGGTCAGGGAGGCGGGCCATCGTGCCGTCATCTTTCAAAATCTCGCAGATCGCTCCCGCAGGAAATGCCCCACACAACCGTGCAATGTCCACAGTAGCTTCGGTATGACCAGCTCGCTCGAAAACACCCCGAGGTCTTGCTGTGAGAGGAAAGATATGTCCTGGTCGACGGAAATCCTTGAGATTTTTACTGGGACTGGCAAGAGATTGTATGGTTGTCGCTCGGTCACTCGCCGAAATGCCCGTGGTACATTTGGTACTGTCTACGGACACGGTAAATGCCGTCCCGTGAGAGTCAGTATTCTTCTTGGCCATTTGCTCGAGCCCCAGTTCCTCCGCCCGCTCCTGAGTCAAGGGCACGCAAAGCAACCCTTTCCCGTGAGTAACCATAAAATTGACCACGCTGGGCGTGATGCGGTCAGCAAGGGCTAAGAGATCCCCTTCGTTCTCTCGGTTTTCGTCATCAACAACTATCACACATCGACCTGCTCGGAGGTCACTTATAGCGTCTTCGATTGAGTTAAGCATTCGACTCGTGTCCTTTCAGATTTACAAGAACCCTTGTTCTCGTAGTAATTCCCGGGAGAGACCTTGCGAGGGCGCGGTAAGCATAGTGGCCTGGTCCGGGTGGTGGGAGAGGTAGTGGTAAACGTGCTTAGCAATGATGTCATATTCGAGATTGACGCCCGACCCCGGATGCTTGTGGCGGATTGACGTGTGAACCCACGTGTGAGGGATGATGGACGTCAGGAAAGCTCCGGGCGATACATCAGCGATTGTGAGACTAATCCCGTCTAATGCAATGGACCCTTGCAGAACTAGATATCGGGAGAAGGTCGCTGGGACCCTAACTTGGACGAGATGGGCGTTACCACTTTCAGTAATGGTGGTGACTTCTCCCGTGCAATCCACGTGACCCGTGACAATGTGCCCGTCAAACCGCCCCATAGCAGGCATAGCTCGTTCCAAGTTCACGAATGTTCCTGGAGACAGTGACTCGAGCGTGCTATGAGCCGCAGTGACCGGCATCACGTCCGCGGTGAAGGTCTCACTCTCCCTTGCAGTAACCGTCAGGCATACTCCCTCGACTGCAATGCTTCCTCCCACCGGTACCTGCGAGAGTAGGTCGCGGGCGCGAATGACTAACTTTAATCCATCGGTACTAATTCGATTTCGCACCACTTGACCGACCTCTTCCACGATCCCTGTGAACATGTCAAAACACCACACTATCAGCCGAGATATCTTGTATTACCTTTGATAGCTACAAAAGGAGGGGGATTAAAAAACTGGCGTATTCTTGGGTAACTCATACTCTATTCTGAGTAGGAGAACCATATACTAGTGGTCATCGTGTCCGAACATACCGTAATGTCACGAAATTCCCCCGCTTTTCCACGGAGTTTAATTGGAAGGCGGGGGACTGAGTTAGCGTTTCGAAACCTCTGCCGCTGACTAGACTGGTCGCTTCCATCCCACCAGCGATAACTGGCGCGACAAATAACCGGATCTCATCGATTAAATCTGCGAAAAGCAAACTCCAGTTGAGATATCCTCCGCCTTCGCAAAGGACTATACGAATACCCTCGCCGAACAGAGTTTCTGTCATAGAAAGAGGGTCCACCCGAACCCCTTCATTGATGGGAAGGACCTTTACACCGGCGGTCTCATAAGCTCGCTTCCGAATGGGATCAAGCAACGTGGTGCAGCATAAGATCGTTTGATAGTGGGCCGCGTCCTTGCAGATGACATTCGCGTCTAATGGGGTTCGGCCCCTGCTATCCACTATTACCCGGCGGGGATACCGACTAACCGAGTGGAATTTCACTTGGAGCGAGGGGTTGTCTTTTAGCACCGTGTTGACCCCGACCATTATCGCGTCTACGTTCGCCCTGATGCTGTGGACATAATGCCAATCTGCTTCGTCCGATAACTTAGTATCTCCGCCCCGGGTGGCGATTTTCCCGTCTAGCGTCATCGCCGCGTTGAGTATGAAATATGGCCTGTTCGTGGGTAAGGCGCCAAGGGGGGTCCACTCACTCATGCTTCCACACCACCTTTCCATTGAAGCGCACGGTTTTTACGTCTTCCGCACCTGCCCGCAGAACCACGTTGGCAAGCGGGCGAGGACTTGGAGCTAAATTGAAGGATGAGAGGTTCACTATGAAAAAGTTAGCTCGCTTTCCTACCACGAGGGAACCAGTTTGGTCTGCAATGTTGAGAGCCCGCGCTCCGTGAATGCTCGCCGCCTTTAGCCACAGACCTACATCGAGGGGAAGGTCCGGGAGACGCATTTTTTGCACCTTTAAACCAAATTGGATCTCGCGCCAAAGGGTCGGGGGATTCACCATAACGTTGTCCGTGCCTAATGCGAAAGGTATCTCCCTTTTCAGGAATTCTTCGAGCGGAGGAACGCTCCCCGTGAGGAGGGCGTTACTCTGGGGGCACAAGACCGCAGGCACTCCCGTCTCGGCAACCCGGTCGAGCTCCCTCGGTGAGGCGTGGGTCAAGTGCACGAGCAGCTTGGGCGCATCGAATTGGAGCATCCGCTCGACATCCGTCATCCCGTAGGTGGAGGTGGATGTGGCCCGGGCACCTTCTGTCTCGGAAGCATGTGTTGCGAAGATGAGGCGGTGCTCCTTGCAAAACTCATTGATTGCCTCCAGCGCTCGGTGGTCATACCCGTTGGGCGATGGCACGCCAATACCTGCAAGGAATGGGGCAAGTGGGGTCAATTCATTCAGATTCTCTAGGTAACGGGCGAAAATTGCGCCTTGGGGAAGAGATAAACCGAGAAGAGACCGAACGATCTTTACCCCCTCTACGCCCCCCTCACGGAAATCTCCAAACGCCTGTGTGCCCGTTGCTAGTAACGATTTCATAGCATCGAGCATCGCCGAGCGAATAACTTCTGGCGGGGTCGCCTGTAAAAGGCGATGCTTGAGACCGCTCGGGGGCTCAACTAAATCTTCAATGCTGACATTCAGTCCCACTTCCTTGGCAAAAGAATCTCCCAAGTGCACGTGGGCATTAATGAAACAGGGTAATGCGAACTCATTCGGGACGTCCTTCCCGCTATTTCCAGCCTCTACCTTCGTCAGGAGTCCTTCCTCATCCCATTCTAGGTATACGCCCTCTGCCAACTCGAGTTCGTTCCCAATGGCGGCAAATTTGGTGGTTAGGGACCTGGCGCTCGTCACAGAGCTACCTGATATCATCGTCATTAAAGATTTTTTTTAATCAATTGTTTTTAAAGACAATCAATAATCGGTTTGAATGTTCTGGGGGCGATTATCAATAGGACTAGTTACCTAGACCTTAAATTTAACCTTTCATTTTAGCAGTTTAGAGGTCTTTACAACTCGTATTATTCAATATTTATTATCAAGCTTTTCCAACGACAACATTTCATAGAGCATCAGCTCCAAAAAGTTTCCAACGGAAAAACGGATGATTATGCAAGACATCATTGAGATCGGCAGGAAAGAAAAAAGTACTAAATTTGCTCAACAAGTAATCGGGAAACGACCACTATTCATTTGTACGTTGGGTAATACTGCAACGGCAAAGATTCCGGGGATTAGCGCGGCGGGGGCGAGTCCTGAGATTACGGACCTCACGCCCGCGGCAGACGCGGAATATCTATACTACGGATCTTGTAAATCGATTAAAGGCGTGCCCGTGACGCCGAACGGAATTCCGACCCCGGCCGTCATTACCAAGGTGGCGTTGGAGCTGGGCAATATTCCCTTTATAATCGCAGTAGGGGGTCTGCGCGCTCTCCCTCAGACACCATATATCGAATGCGGCGGAACGCCAGGTGAGGACATTACCACCGGCCACGCGGTGAAAAATGCTCGGGAATCATTTGAACGTGCACTAACGATAGGCAAACAGCTCGGGAAAATGGCGAACTATCTGGTCGTTGGAGAGAGCATCGCTGGGGGCACGACAACCGCATTAGGAGTCTTGATCGCGTTAGGTATTAACGCGTTAGACAAAATCAGCAGCAGCATGCCTGTAAATCCCATCGACCTGAAACGAGACACGGTCATGAAGGGATTGAAGGCGAGAAATCTACACCCGGGAGATTTGAAGGGACATCCGTTCGATGCGATTGAGGCCCTAGGCGATCCGATGCAACCCGTACATGCAGGTCTCGTGATTGGCGCGGCAGAAACAGTCCCGGTGTTACTCGCTGGGGGCACCCAAATGTCCGCGATCCTTGCGATCATCAATGAAGTGCAACCCAGGGTTCTGGCAAATATCGCCATCGGTACAACGAAATGGATCATCTCGGACAAGTCCGCGGACCTACCCGGCATTGTTAACCAGATTTCCCCAGATGTTCCCATCTTCGCCGCGAACCTCAACTTTGGTCAGTTCAAGCACCCAGGACTGAACGCCTATGAACAGGGCATCGTCAAGGAGGGCGTGGGAGCGGGTGGCGCAATAATTGCCACGCTCTGGGCAAATTCCAAAATGAATCTCAAAAAAGTCTACGAGAAACTGGAAAACGATTACGCGAAATTACTGGAACAGAGGTAAAAAAGATGAATTTAGGAAAAAAGCAGCAGATTGCTCTCGGGATTGTCGTCATCCTCGGTGTTACTCTTGGCGGGTGGTTCGTTTATACTTCAACCATCGGTACACCGTGTTACGGCACAGAATTATTCATCGATTCCTTGGGGCGTAAGGTCTGCGTTTCCGCACACCCAACCCGAATCGTGTCAATCGCACCGTCTATTACGGAGATCCTCTTTGCGATCAACGTGAGTGACCGTGTGGTGGGAGTGACAACGTATTGCAATTATCCTGCAGAGGCATCAACAAAGAGTAAAATCGGGGGATTCACGACCCCTGACCTGGAGAAAATCATAAGTCTCGATCCAGACCTTATCCTTTACGCGCGAAATGACTCTGCAAAGATTGAAACTTTGGAAAGTACGGGTGTCCCAGTCGTAGTAATTCTAGAGAATACCGTAGATGATATCTTAAATAATATCTTGAAAATTGGGAATTTAGTAGATGCGGAGCAGAATGCAACGACATTGGTCAACTCGCTCACAACCCGAATGAACGCGGTTGTGACAAAAACGCAAAATATCCAACCGGAAAAGAAATTAAAGTGCTATTATGAAGCAGCAAATACCCCAACGGCAGCCGGAGCCCTTTCATTCGTTGATGATCTCATCAAAAAAGCAGGCGGGATAAATATATTCGGGGGCATTCAGAAAAGCTGGGCAATAGTGAGTCACGAAAATGTTATAGCGGGAAATCCTGATGTTATTTTTTGGGCTCCTATGGCATCACCTACATATAACGGTAAAACGAATATTATTGCTCGTGCTGGGTACAATGTCATAACTGCAGTCACGAATCAAACAATCTACAGAGGCGGTGACCCGTACCAGCGAGCAGGACCCCGAATTATTGATGCATTAGAAGAAATGGCATATAATCTGGAAAATGCCGCTTGCGTAATCTATAAACGATGCTCATAAATATTGTTAGCGGTGAATCCTTAATGCGTTCTCTTTTACGAAAGTTTATTCTAATTTTTCTCCCAATCGCATTAATTGCGAGTATCTTTCTTTCGGTGGCAATGGGTAGTGTTAATATTGGCGTGGAGAAAGTGTGGGGCATTTTATTATCCAACGTTGGGATTCCCATTCCTGTGACCTGGACGGAAGGGGAGCGAGCGATTGTTCTCGTCTTGCGATTTCCCCGAGCCATAGCGGCTATCGTTGTGGGCGGAATGCTCGGGATTGCTGGGGTAGCAGCTCAAGGATTGTTCAAAAACCCCATTGCAGAACCATACATCATTGGCATTTCTTCGGCAGCAGGTTTTGGCACGGCAATGACATTGAGTCTAGGTCTCTATTTTTTAGGTATGTTCACCAGTCCAATCATTTCCTTCACAACAGCCATCCTGGCAATAGGAATAATTTACAAATTGTCCCAAACCCGCTATAGGTTGTCAATGTCCGCATTATTATTGTCAGGAATCGCAATCTCCTTTTTCTTTTCAGCCTTAACCAGTTTTTTATTATATACCTCTGAAGAACAAATTCATTACATCATGTACAATCTCATGGGGAGTTTTTGGGGGGTGACCTGGACAGAAGTGTATATTTTGTTTAGTATTTTTGTGTTTGGCATAATTTCGTTGTTCTACCTTGGCCGGGACCTTAATCTCATGGTTTTTGGCGATGAAACCGCCCAAACGACCGGAGTTAACGTGGAGCGGTCCAAAAAATGGATTTTATTGATTATGACCGTTCTTACCTCGGTAACGGTCGCGTTTTGTGGTAGCATCGGATTTGTAGGTCTCATCATCCCCCATTTAATGCGGTTCATCGTTGGGAGTAACCATCGTGCATTGATCCCTGCAACAGGCATTGCAGGGGGTATATTGCTTCTCTGGGCGGACGTTTTAGCACGCACGCTAATTGCACCATTAGAAATCCCCGTTGGGATCTTCACGGCTCTTTTAGGAGGTCCTTTCTTCGTGTATCTCGTATTAAAACGAAAAAAAGAGGGAGAATTCGCGTAGAATGGCACTCCAAAGCGAAGGTATCCAGTTCAATTATGGTGCCAAGAAGATTTTAGAAGATATATCTGTCCGTTTTGAAAAAGGGTATTTCTATGGCATTTTAGGTCCGAATGGTAGTGGAAAAAGCACGTTCCTCAAAATATTAAGTGGTCTGCTGCGAGCAAATTATGGGCGCGTCACTCTTGACAGTGAGAATATAAGAGAATTAAGTACGCAAGAAATTGCCAAGAAGGTAGCAGTCGTCCCAGATTCGAGCACCGCAATTTTCGACTTTTCAGTAGAGGAAATTGTCTCCATGGGACGGTTCGTGTATATCGGCAGACTTGCAAGAGAAACTGCAGAAGATAAACAGATAATCGAAGGAATCTTAAAACAATTCAACCTTTTGAATTTGAAAACGCGTAACTTTAACTCGCTTAGTGCAGGGGAACGCCAGAAAGTCATTATTGCGCGAGCTATTGCCCAGCAGAGCAAGATTCTCTTATTGGATGAACCCACATCCCACCTGGATATTAATTATCAGGTAGAATTTATGGAAATGCTAAAAAAATATGTAGCAAACGGATTAATAGTAGTGGCAATTTTCCACGACCTGAATCTTGCTGCGCAATATTGTGACAAGATACTCCTGCTTTTCAACAAGAAGATTCACGCTTATGGTGCGCCAGAAACGATCCTAACGCGAGAAAATATTAAGGCCGTCTATAACATAGACGTAGCGGTCCGCAAGAATGCTTTTACGAATTCGATGTACATCACCCCAATTACCCCACGAATACCAGAAGCTGCTGAGAGCGGGTATACTCACCAAATCAAACGGATTCACGTGATCGCAGGGGGGGGCACGGCGAAGCAATTATTGCCAGAATTAAGAGGGAATATCGTTTCCGTGGGTATCGTCAACGCTTTAGATGATGATTACGAGTTCGCTCTCGAGCTTAAATACGAGGTCATTTCCGAAGCCCCGTTCTCCCCCATATCCGAAAAGTCCCGGACCGAGTTAATTCAGAAGCTGCAACAGGTGGACCTCGTGATCCTAACCAATGTCCCCTTCGGGAGAGGGAATCTTGGAAATCTAGAGGTTCTAGAAAACTGCGAGAAACAGCTCATAATTCTCGAGAATACTCCCATCGAGACCCGCGATTTCACGAAGGGAAGAGTATCTGAAATTTACACCAAGATAAAATCGAAAAAGAATGTCGTTGTCGTGGAAAGTGTCCAAGAAGTCTTAAAATTCATTGAAAAACAGGTAAGTGGATAATCATGGATGTTAAAAAATTAGCGAACAAGACTCGTTTAATTTCCCACGGGACTCACGGCGGGGAAATTTATCGTAACCCAGTTCTCCCTACCCCTGACGAGATCATTGATTTCAGCACGAATATTAATGAACTAGTCCCCCCCGAAATATTACAGCACGCAATGCTTGATGCGACCAAGCAGATTCTGCAGTATCCAGATTCTAATTCTTCTGATCTCAAACAGGAATTAGTCCGTTATTTCAGAAACACGTTAACGGCGGAGAATTTCATCGTTGGCGCGGGATCGATGGAGCTCATCACGATATTTTGTGATATGTTTATCGCTCCCGGAGATGAGGTCATTATTCCCCACCCGACGTTTTCCGAGTACGAGTGGGCAGTGAGACGGAACGGTGGCAATATCAAAACCATTATCCGACGAGAATCGAGAGACTTTCGCATTGAAATGGACGAGATCATCCAAGCATTCACACCTAAAACGAAAGTCATTTTCCTCTGCAATCCAAATAACCCGAATGGATTACTCGACTCCCCAAGTAATCTTAAAGGCATCATTTCCACTGCGTTAAAACGCGAAATTCTGGTATTTTTGGACGAAACTTTCATCGAATTCACGGGAGAGCAGAATTCCTTCGCGTCTCAAATACTTCAGTTTGAAAATTTGTTTGTTTGCAGGACTTTCACGAAATTCTTTGGCGTGCCGGGATTACGGGTAGGTTTTGGTGTCGGTCGACCAGAAATGCTCGACATTCTCCGCCAGGGGCAGAATTTATGGTCCGTCAATTGCGTTGGCCAAGCGGTCGCACGACAACTGCTCCGGGACAGCGAGTCCATTAAGAAAATTATACCCCTCATAGAAGACGAAAGGCATTATTTGGTGACCAAGCTCAAGGCAATTCCAGGAATCAAAGTCTATCCCAGCAATGCCAATTACTTGCTCTTGAACCTACAATCTCTTGGCATACCTGGGCGAGAATTGAAGCAATCCCTCTTGGCAAAAGGTGTCCTCATCAGGGACTGCGCCAATTACCCCGGATTGAATGAGTTTTACGTGAGAATTGCGATTAAAACGCGATATAAAAACTCCAGATTTCTCGACATCCTTCAAAAAATAGCCGACAAAGGTGACAACTCTGCTTCCCAAAGGGATAACAATAGCGAATAGAGCAATGAAGGCCAACCAATTAACTGGATTGGATTCAATGTGCAAATATTGCCCTTGCCACGAGGGATTGGAAGATTGCACCTTCTGCTACTGCCCGTTTTATCCCTGTAATGATTCCCTCACAGGGGGAATGCTTGTAACTAATAAAAATACGGGAAAACCCGTGTGGTCGTGCAGTAAATGTATTTTCCCGCACAAATCCAAGAATGCACAAGAGATTCTTTCGGGTCTTGTAAAAATGGGCAAAGATTTTGAATCTATTTCCCCGGATAAGTTAAAGGACTTAAGAACAATAATTCTACAATCCCAAGGTGAAAAAGATGCCTGCTAAGACGATAATGGTCCAGGGAACAACTTCGGACGCAGGAAAATCTATCATCGCAACCGCGTTATGTCGCATTTTCAGCGATAAGGGATATACGGTAGCGCCCTTCAAGTCTCAGAATATGTCGTTAAACTCCGGCGTCACAGC
>Ga0299912_10004321_pt1 | contig 11646 bp, 3 predicted proteins | sample RVTome_2_FD_207667 | JGI IMG/M metagenome (GOLD analysis project Ga0299912, IMG submission 207667) | Soil microbial communities from uranium-contaminated site in the Upper Colorado River Basin, Wyoming, United States - RVT95D214 (version 2) ... | reverse complement strand
CCGCTTTGCCATTCAGCCCCATCTTTTTGAAGACCTGATTGGTCATGACAGCCAGTCTGGGAAGATATCCGGAATCCTCCATGAGTCCAAAGACCAGAAAGAAAGAGCCCACGATGGGGAGAACGATTGCAATCGCGTAAGTGAGGGCCATCGTAATGACTCCATAAGGGCCAATAAAAAGTTCTTGCAGGAACGGGATAGGGATAAAACGTTGGAAGAAGTAAGTGATGGGTGGAAGGAGCCATTTTCCGAAGAGGGTTTCCTCCAAAAATTTGACACCGGTTTGTGCTCCGAAGACCCCAACAAATTCATAAGTGATCCAGAGAATGAACAAAAGGATAGGGACCCCCCAGAAGCGGTGAATAGAGAGGTTTCCAAGAAAGGAGGCGAAAGATTTAGGTGCCTCTCCCCTTAGCCCCATGACTCGTGATAAAAGTTCATCACCCTTTCGGAGCCTGGCCTGATTGATCAAATAGCCGATCGGTTCAGCAAGATAAATCTGGATCTCTTGGCGGATTTTTTCGATTTCTTGAATCTCATTTTCTGAAAGATGAGTGTGGAGCCATCCGGCAAGGCTCTCGTCCCCGGAGAGCAGCATCAGTGCCAGAGAACGTTTGGAAATAGAGGCTTTGGGAAGAAGAGGAGTTATCCGTGAGATTCCAGTTTCAATGGCATCCGGATAGTTGATTGAAATCGAAGAGGGAGGTTGAGCCTGAAGATTTTCTTTAATCTCCTCCAGACCTTTTTTTCTCGTGGCCACCGTTTTCAGGATGGGAACGCCCAGGATCTCGGATAAGACTTGAATATTGATTTCAATGCCTCTGCTCTTTGCTTCATCCCACATATTCAAGAGGACGAGAAAGGGAAGCCCCATTTCTAATAGTTGAAGGGAGACAAGTAGCCCCCGACGAATGTTTTTCGTATCCATGACCTGGATCAGATAGCTTTTGTCCTCTTTGAGAAGGATGTCGCGGGTGACCTTCTCATCCTCTGACATGGGAATGAGAGAGTTGACACCGGGCGTATCGAGCACCTGGAGCTTCTTTCCGTGCGCGGACAGGGTTCCAGTAGAAACTTCTACGGTCGTCCCTGGATAGTTTGAGACGGTTACATATTTACCGGTAAGGTAATTGAAGATGACTGATTTCCCGACGTTCGGATTTCCGATGAGAATCACTTTTTCTCTGGAAGTGTCGATCTGTTTTGCTTGGGTTCTACTATAAGATTCCATCTGTTAACTGTTTCTCCTGGCGGTTCTTTTCTTCCGGTTACATTCCTCACATCGACCATAGAGTTCCATGCGATGATGAGAGATCTTAAATCGGTGATGTTGGGCGATTCGATTCTGGAGGGCTTCAAGGGTTTGGTCCTCGAATTCAATAATCTTTCCACAATCCAGACAGATCAAGTGATCATGATGCCTTCCTTCCGAAGCAGGCTCATATCGGGTCTCTCCGTCAGCAAATTTTCGCTGGGTGGCTAAGCCAAGACGGGTGAGAAGTCTCATGGTGCGATAAACAGTCGTGTAGCCGATTTTAGGATTTGTTTTGGCAACCTGGGCATAAATTTGCGCGAGATTCTTATGCCCGGAGGAGTTCAGGAAGATATTAAGGATCTCTTCCCGTTGGCGGGTCGCCTTCAGCCCTTCTCCAGATATTCTTGTCTTAAAGAGAGCGTTTACCATAGGCCATTATAATATTGAAATTGAATTTCAATTTCATTTTAACCGGTTTGCTCCAATTTGTCAATGCCATCAGAAACATTTCCTACCTTCGTCCTCTCCCCTGCAGTCGGGGGAGAGCGGAGGGTGAGGGGGATGTAATAAAATGGGTAGCGTTCGGTTACTCTTGCGAAGCTCAATAGTTTGCAGTGGTTAGTTTTCGGCGGAGAATTTGGGCTGGCTGTTCAAGGCTAATTGGAATTGGCATCACTGGTCAAGAGGGTTTTGCTGTGGATATGAAGGAGTTTTGCCGACTATTGAATCCATTCAACGTTCAGATCCCTCGTCGCACTACGCCCACGCTCGTCTACGGCGCGTAGCACGTAAGACCCGGGTGCCGGCCGCGTCCAATGCAACGTCGCGCCGCGTGAGACAGCTCCGATGAAATTGGTGTTGACGAACCAATACAACTGGGCGCTGTCTGCATCGATCGCAGCCGATAGAGGAATGACTTGTCGTTCGGGATCACTCAAGCGCAGCGTGTAGGTAACACCTCGCAAGGGCGTTGCGATTTTCGGCGCGCGGATGCTGTCCGCTTCATTGGAAGCCAGCGCTCTATCGAAGCACTCGGCTGCTCGCGGTGGCATGCGTCGCGGCATGCCAGCCTGTGTGAATAAACGTAGCATGTCCGACGACCAGTACTCATACACATCTGTCCGCGTGTGATGCGGATCATAAGGCGGACATGCGATATGGCCGGTGCGTGTGTTTACCACGACGGCGCGGTGTACGTCGCAGATCCGGATAGGCGACTTGCCTGGGATATACCAGGTGGTGGCACGCACTGGGCAATATGGGTTTGGTAAATCGCCTGAGGCGGTGCATACTTCGACACGCGCCAGGTTTTCGGGTAAACGCCACGCTGGTTCGGACAATTGCGGGTGGTGGGCGCGCACCGCGTCGAGAATTCTGAAAAAGAGTGGCGCCGCAATTCGAATGCCGATGAATGCCGGATTAGATTCCCCATCGAAATTGCCGACCCACACCGCAAGCACATAGGGGCCGAACAGACCCACGGTCCAGGCATCTCGGAACCCCCACGAAGTTCCGGTTTTCCAGTACACAGGGATCCCTGTATGACCTATCACAGGCAGGTCAGGGCGAGGATTGCCCTTCAACATTTGCAGCGTAATAAAACTTGCTTCCTCCGAGAGCAGGCGTGTTCCTTCCGAGATAGGAGTATCGGCGCGGTAACGCACCGGTTTGAGGACTCCAAAATTTCCGAGCATGGCATAGAGACCAACCAGTTCCTCCATACTGATCTCGCCACCGCCGAGAACCAACGCTAGCCCGTAATGATTCTCGGATTTCATTCGGCTGATGCCAGAGGACTTCAGAAACTGATACAGCGTCGGATCATACAACCTCGCGGCCACCGCGACGGCCGGAATATTACGGCTTCGGTTCAATGCATCTTTTGCTGCAATGGGTCCGAGAAAATCGCCGTCAAAATTATCCGGACTGAATGGGCCAAAGGCAGTCGGGGCGTCCTTAAGTACCGTGAGCGGATGCAGTACTCCTTGATCGAATGCTAAGGCATATACAAACGGCTTCAACGTTGAACCGGGAGATCGTTTGGCTTGCGTGCCATTGACTTGTCCTGCGATATGGGGGTTGTGGAAGTCCGCCGACCCCGCTATTGCCTTTGTTTCCATGGTCCGGTAATCCACCATCATTGCCACCGCATTCTGAATGCCAAGACGGCGGTGTGTTTCCACGTAGCTGCGCACCTGTCGCTCGATCATGTGCTGCAAATTACGCGAAAGGGTTGTACGAATCTGATTTCCCGATCTTAAGCCTCGGTGGGCGAGGAGCATCTCGGTCAAGTGTGGGGCGTCGAATGGGAGCTGGGAGGGATCGCGGAATTGGATGGGTAACGCCATTAACCCCTGTAGCTTTGTTCGTTCTTCGGCAACAAGATCCGGATGCTCCGATAACCATCGGTTAAAGAGCCGAGCGCGAGCTTCCTGCAGGGGGTGATTATCGAGCTTTATACGCCGTGCCGGACTTTGTGGGATTACTGTTAATGTCAATGCCTGCGGCAAGGTCAGTTCTTCAGCTCGCTGCCCAAAGTATGCTAAACTGGCAGCCCCCACGCCTTCGATGTTGTGTCCATATGGAACAAGGCTAAGGTAAGCCTCGAGGATCTCATCTTTGGAATAGAGGGCTTCAAGCTGGAAAGCTCGCAGGATTTGAAGCATTTTGCCTCGCAGGCTGCGCGAATCGATCCGCCAGTGAAGACGAGCGAGCTGCATGGTCAGTGTGGATCCACCCTGTCGGCGACCACCCGATACGTAGGTCCGCCAGCCGCCTCGCACCAAAGCAATGGGATTGACGCCCGGGTGCCAGCGGAACCAGCGATCCTCGTGAAGAAGCGTGGCTTCAACCAGCACGGGCGATATTTTTCGCAGCGGCACCCAAAGGCGAAATTTTTCGTCCCTGGCCGTGGTCAAACGCAAAAGGCGGCCTTGGTCGTCATAGAGCGCGATCGATGAGCTGTAGTACGAGGAGAGTGGTGGCTTTGGCCAAATTCGTACCGTGATCCCGATAGCCAAGAACACCAGAGGAACGACGGCAAGAACCCGAAGTCCTCTTCGTGTTAAAATCCTACGCCGCAATAAGCGATTTGTCCAGGTTATTAACAGTCTCATAATCGAATGGATACCTTTGCAGTGCACATAAGGCTACAGCGGATGGAAGTAACTCCCCCTCTTAACCTAAGAGGGGGATGTCCCTCCCCTTGAGGTAAGGGGAGGATAGGTGGGGTTATGAACCCACGGCCCAAGGTTATCACTTAGTCGCTTCCGGCTTTTCCACGACGATCTGCGCTCCCAGTCCCTGTGCGGCCAATGTGCGGTCGTACATCCCCTCGCCAAACGGTGGGGGTACAGTAAATGTCCCTGCTGCTGTGGCTTTAACTCGATAGACAAAGGTGGATACGTCACGTGTCAGATTGCCGAACAAAAGCACACGATCCTCACGCACATCCGTGTATTCCGTGATCCATGTGGTTTTTTCGGTGCCGAGTCGAGAGCGCCACTGATATCTCTGCCCTGTTTGGGTTTCTCCACTGCCGGATTCTCGTTGGGCAGGAGACTGCAGGATGACCTCGAAACCACCCGGCAACAGATCAACGATGGCCACGTTCGTCGCCGCATCGCGGTCGATTGCTCGAACGCGTAGGACAACATCAAACTCATCACCTTGCTTGACGCGCTGAAGTGACTTTCCAGAAGCGTCGACGAATTCCCGCACGATTTCAAAGCCGCTGGTAATGACTTTGGTTGGTGTGCTGCGGTCAAATCCAGTTTGATTCAACACGTAGTAGCCCGGAAACTTTGCTTCGTTCACAAATTGTAACCGAGCGGTCGAGGGCGGCACTTCCGTACGGTTAATCTTAAACGCTGGCCCTGCGAGTATCTGTGGTTTGTTGTCCCCCGCAAACTGCAGGATGCGCAGGGTGGCTGTTTTCTCGCCTTGCAAGTGCTTCTCAATTCGATCAAACGCCAGTAACATGTAGGAGGAAGAGAGAGAATGGTAGAGTCCTTTCTGAAGGGCAAAGACCAAACTGCTAAGCGATTCCGGTGTTAACTGTGCGGCGCGTTTTGGAAAATGCTGTGCCAATAGATAGATGATCTGAGCATCGCGCACCGCATCGTTGTAATAGGGACTCCAAACCGGCGCGTACTCAGTCCCCAGGCGCTTACGTTCCTCTACCGCCGGGAGACCCAGGCTAATCCGGCCAATCATCGTATCAGCAAGTTTGTCCTGCTTCATGATTTGATAGCTTGCCGCCATGTAGGCCGCAGCCAAATCCTGTTTCCAGGTCTTTGGCGCACGCTGCTCCATCCGTTGCTGCAAGGCCGTCAGGTAATTGGTGGTCACCTGGTCTAAACGTGTCAAAAGGTAGATCGCATAGGCACGGTTGCGTTCATCCGCAAGATTGCGTCCATCGCCCGATGCAATCTGGCGGAGGTAAAGGGTAGCATTTTTCAACATATCGTCCGGCACCGTAAACCCACGCTCGCGCGCCTCAATCATGACGTGTACCGCATAAACGGTTATGAAATCATTGACCTCGTGATGCCCTCCCCACAGGACAAAGCCTCCCTCGATCTGCTGGCGAGCACGTAACATTGACATCAATTCTGCGACCGAAGTCACCGCTTTGGCCCTGGGGACCCCGAAGTCGTCGCGACCGGCGAAAACTACTACCGGTATGCCGCAAGAAAGAAGTTGCTCAGTACACAGATACTGATAATTGGCAAGATACGTGTTGATGCCGTATGACAAAGATTGTGGCATATAGGACATCAATGTGTAGACATCACGATACTCCGGATAGAGGTGGCGCGTCACGGTCACATCAGCCTTCCCGTCGATGACGTTGCCAATCGATAGCTCTGTGCGCAACGGTACAGGTGGTCGCACGCTCGTATCCACGGAAGCCTTGGCCGATTTGCCCAGCGCACTGGCGACAAACGTCAGATTGCCCGACCCCAGTTTGTCCTTCGCGCGCAGGCGGAACGTGGCGACTCCTTCGCGGAGTTCGGCAATCCGTAAGTCAGCCTGGGCCGGACTGATCACTTCAAGGTGTGGCGAGGTCTCGAGGCGCAATGCGATCTGGGCGTTTTGTCCGGAGCCGGCAACATTGTTGGCCACCCCGACGCTGACCTCGAACTCATCGCCTGGCGCCACCATCAGCGGTACATTCGGCGTGAGCACGAAATCGCCGCGCACCAGTGCCTTGCGTGACTGCACGCCCACCGAGTCCTCAGAGATAGCAACCGTGTACACTCGCAACGTCCCGTTAAAATAATCGGGCACCGTGTAGGTGAAATCATGCTCGCCTGGTTTGACGTCAACCAATCCGGACCAATAAGCTACCGGCTTATCGCGTTTACGTTTGAATGGATTGAGATGCTTGCCGAATTCGGCCCCCTCGCCTCCACCGGGTGCCGCAGCGCTGAGAAAGCGCCTAAACTCCGGCAAAATCATGTCGAGAATCTGCTGCGTGCGTACGTCCATCGAACGCTTCTGGAAGAAATAACCGAGCGGGTCAGGGTTCTTGTAGCCCGCTACCTGCAAAATCCCTTCATCCACTGCTACCACCACCAGGCGTGCGGCACGGTCGACACTGACACGGATCTTCAATGGCTCACTCGGTTTCACCAAGTCCGGTGTCTTGACATCGACTTTCATCCGCCTCTTTTCTACATTGATTGAGAACGGTGCGACACCGTATGACAAGGGACTCATGAAGATCTCGTTTGAAGCAGGGTCACGCACGAATGTGACATTGACGTAACCGTTTCCTTCCAGCCCGGCCGGTAATGTGATGGTTTGTACTGAAGAGGTGGTTTTGGTCTTAAACCATTTGGAGGCGTAGACCCGGTCGCGTTCGATCGTGATCAGACCGGCACCCGTGTAAGGCGCACGAATGTTTAATTTGATCTGTTCGCCAGGCGTGTAGTCTTGTTTGTCGAGCACGATCTGCAATTCAGCGTTTTTATCGAGCGATCGTGTGAGGTTTGCATCGCCTGCAACCGTGTAGCTGACCCGGTTCAGTTCAACGCCAGAAGCATCGGTTACGATCAGGAAGAAATGGCCTGGTCTTTGGGCTTCAAGCGGAACCGACACGCCAGCAGCGGGGATCACCAGGTTTTTTTCATCGAGACGTATGTCCTTGGGTTTGGATTCGTACTTATACACCCCGCTGGGCTGTTTGGTCAGCACCGACACGTAGCGCCGTTCGAAGAACACCTGTTTGAGATGGTCGACGGCGATCTTCTTCGCCTGCGGGTTGATCGCAATGATGTGGACATTTCGCTTTGTATCGCGGCTGACGTAAGCCAAATCTCCATCAGCCTTGGTACCGATCAGGTACGGCAGAGACGACACGATCTGAGCTGCTTCCGCAGCCACACTGCGGCCACCCTCGGGCTCAAAACCTTGCGCAATCACGTGTATGCGGTAGGTGGCACTGACAAAGCGATTCAATCTCAGGTCGATCTCAGCATTTCCTTGCGCATCCGTCTTGGTTTCAGGCAGATCTTCGTCAAAACCATTCTTTGCCCGCTGCGGATCATAGAAGCTGTAGTCCCGAAAAGACGGAAATACCGGATACACGGGTGACAACGATAGCTTGGCGGTAATACGCCGATCGGCAGCTGGTGTGCCAAACAGATTTTGCAGATTGATGCGCACCTTTAAATCCTGTGGCGAGACCCATCCCTCAGGCTGTTCGGCCGAAAGCCTGACAGACAGTTTCATGCGGTCCGGCTGAAATTCTTGAACCTTTACCGTGGTTGAACCCAGCAGGACGTTTGGTAATGCCTCACCACGCCGTGCTTCGTGTTCTGTGCTGCGCACGAGGTAGAGATTAGCCGTGTACGTGCCGGTGGGGCTGGAATCCTGCGTTTTATGGCTGACCGATTCGAACCCGGTAGACGAGAGTTTCAGCTTCTCGCGCTTGACGATCGCACCCCGTGCATCAACAATATCCACCTCAAGCGGTACGCCGGTGAGCTTCTTGCCCCAGTCCATTGCGCGAACAACCATGCCGAGGTGTATGGTATCTCCAGGCCGGTAAATACCACGGTCCGAGAAGAGATAGGAGGACAGGCGTTCGGCCTGCGTGTTGGCTACCCCGCCGACGTCAAAGCGCGAGTAATCGAGCAACCGGTCGGCCCGCCCCAAAGGCAGGAACGAGTAATCGCCGCCCTTACGCACCAGATAATAAGCAGGTGTTTTCTCGCGGGTCAGCCCTTGGAACGACGGCAGGTGTACTACCCCGCCAGCATCCGTGGAGGCTGTTGCGACCGGCTGACCGTTGATACCGATTACGTCTACCGCCACGCCAGGTAATGGATCACCGCTCTGGATTGACTGTACGAATACGTCCTGGGATCCATCCAAGGCGCGTTTTACGACCACGCCCAAATCGGTCACCAAGATCAGGCGTGAATCTACACTCGGTCCCGAATGGCCTTCTTCACTTCTCCTTTCCCTGACACGGTCCTCAGCATCGCCTTCTCCACCTCTTTCCTCTCCACCTTCGTCTTCAGCTTCGCGGTCGGCTCTTCGCTCTGCATAGGGGTCAGGCTTCCTCTCTGGCGGGGGTTTACGCCATGGCCGAACTTGCACCAGGAACAAACCGCGCCGATTTTCGAGATCCCCATGGAGATACTTGCTCAAATCAATGGACTTGAACTGCGCTTTACCTGGTCCGAGATTTTCAAGCCCGATCTTGCCGACAAAGCGCTCGCTGATGCGGTCCTGGTAATGGTTGCCGAGTACTTCGCGCACGTCGGAGAACTTGGTCATATGTCCCTGCCGGTCAAGGAAATGATGCAACTGATGCGGTGCGACCCGCGCCACCTCAAACTCAACGGCTTCTACGTCGCGCGCAAACACGCCCACTTTCTTTTCGCCGCTCATGGTGAGGAGTGCGCCATTTCCGAGTATCTTTAATACCTTCGGATACTGCGGAACCTGCCGGACATCGCCATAGGTACGAAATAGCTGATAGCCCCCGAATGAGCGTGTATCTTTTGCGACAGTGACGTAGACATAGCGCCCTGGGTCAGCGGTGTACTTGAAGCTCGCAGTTTTGGTGTTCTCGACTTCACTGGCAATCGCCTCAAGTCTTAGGGGTGGTGCTTGTCTGAGAATCTCCGCCGTTACCTGTGACAAATCCCATGAATGAGGTCTTTTGCGCTCTTCGGGTTTGCTGCGCGGGTGGTAGACAGGCAATAGATAGGCGCCAACCGCTTTCTGCCAAGTACGATCCGGTATCACTTCCGAGGCCTCGATGATCGCGACCTGTTCCGGTTCGAAACGTTCGTTATCCACGAGCGTGAGGGAAATATCCTGAATCGTTAGGCTGAACCTGCCAGGCACCTTCACGTTGCTCGTCAAGGCATCGGCGCCCGGGCCGCCGCGGCCGCTGCGCAAGCCGGATGCAAGCTTGATCTCCATCCGTGAATCCTCGGGCGGAATGGCAAGGGGTTCTGAATGGACATAGGCGGTAAGCTTCAGCTTGTCATAACTGACCGTGAACTTCTTGGCTACTGCCGAGGCATCCTTGGCGTCACGACGCTCAATAAACCCCAGCTTTGTTTTTTTCTCGAACTCAAGTGAATCAACGGGGTAGGTGAACCTGAACTCGACTACTACTTTCTTCAGGTTTGGATCAGATGGGTCCTGGTAGAACTCGCTCGAGCGGACTGAGGCAACGAACGGCTCGGTAGCAAACTTGAAATGGGTCTTGGCAAGTCTCTTGTGGGGAGCGATGGCAACTTTTGGATCGATCTCCACCGAATATTCTGTACCGACCGGCCAATCGCCACGCGGCTGGTACTCAAGCCGCCTGTCGTTGATCCAGGTCCACACGCCCTCAATACGGGGATGGATGGACAAACCGGACGCTTCCTTTCCTATAAGCGAGATCGGCGCTACCGACTTATCAAAATTGACACGCAGGGGCCGAGGTTTCGCGTCGGGATCCTCGATGGAAGTTCGAGGGGGAGGAGTTACCTTGAAATGAACCGGCTCTAGCGCAACAGGTTTTGGAAGGAGCGACCAAACCAATGCTCCTCCACCCGCAACCAGCGCCACGAGAAGCACAATCCCACCCACGCGCAGCAGACGCTCTTCGTGCTTGTGCGCCCAGTTTCGAAGTCGTGCGCCGCCTTCCGAAATCCGATTGACCCAGTGTGGCGGCTGCCACACGAGACGGCCAAAGAAGAATTCCCAAAGCTTAGCGAATTTACCAACGATAAGCACTATTGAAAAAAGAATGTTGGACAGCGTCTTCACAAGCCAGCGCATTGCACGAACGATTATCTGCATTTTTCCCCCTTTCAAAACAAGCGCGCCGTGATGAATGCTAAGTTCGGCGGCTTAACTGTGGCCAATAGATTTTTTGCGAAAACATTAACCGCTCTACACGGGTTCAAGAATTGCTTAAGCCCGTGTTATACAACCGCTTTATTGTGTTTTTATCTCTCCTCATTGTTAGTTCAACCCTTATTTTCTTAACCCGCAGAGACTAAAAAAAGCCCATCCCCAGTCATCAAGACCGAAAATGGGCTTTTTGATTTAGCCTTTCTTTATTTCCCAACGCCCCCCCTCCACAAATTTATGAGCGTGGATGAAGATCAAAGGCAGAAATACTTTTTGACTCCCAAGCTACCAAAATATCAAAACCTTCCAAACCCGTCAACATATATTATTTCCATATATTATTTCCACCCAAAATATTGTTTCAATAATATTGAGCTGTGAGATTGAGCGACATAAAATTGACCTTGCCCCTGCTCTCTGTTAAGATTTTTTGTAGAACGAGTACGACCTATGGCTTTTTCAAGTATCCAGAAGGGTGAAGGGTACGAAAAGATCGTCACCCACAATGACTTTGATGGCATTGTCAGCGCTTCCCTCTGTTCATGGGTTTTAAAAATTCAAAAGGTGATTTTTGCGGGCCCCCTGACCATTACCCGTTCTCAAATTACGATCACGGAGAAAGATGTGGTCTGTGATTTGCCTTACCCTCTCCAATGTGGGCTCTGGTTCGATCATCATGAAGGAAATCTTCAGGAGTTAACACTCCGCAAGATCGATGCCCAATCGATCCCTGGCCGATTTGATTTAAAACCGAGTTGCAGCCGGGTGGTTTATGAATATTTTTCTGAAAGAGAAGAGTTTCCTTCTTATTTCTTGAAGGCGGTCGAGGAGGCGGATGTCATTGACAGTTTTTCTTATTCTTCGATAGAGGATTGGAGGAAAGAGACCCCCGGAAGGGTGATCGATTTAACTTTAAAAGTCCCTTTTACATCAGCCGAGGATCAAGCGAGCTACATGAGGAACTTAGTTCAACAACTTCGAGACCGTTCCATCGAAGAGGTATCTCGTCTCGACGTTGT
>Ga0299912_10004320_pt1 | contig 11650 bp, 13 predicted proteins | sample RVTome_2_FD_207667 | JGI IMG/M metagenome (GOLD analysis project Ga0299912, IMG submission 207667) | Soil microbial communities from uranium-contaminated site in the Upper Colorado River Basin, Wyoming, United States - RVT95D214 (version 2) ... | reverse complement strand
GGCTACTTGATTACCATGTGCGACGAAGCTGAAGAAAACTGTCCCACGACGTTTCCTGGAATAGGACAAAGACGACACTGGTCATTTGAAGATCCTTCAGCCTTTACGGGGTCTGAGGATGAAAAATTGGCGAAATTTCGGGAAGTAAGAAATCAGATAGAACAACATATCAAAACCTGGCTTGCTGAAGTACAGGACAAATAACTTACTTTAAAATCTTTTCAAGATTTCTTTCATTTCTAAAACTTTTTCTTAGAATCTCTCATATTTTCAGATTCTTGTAATCTTATTCTTTAAAGGTTACCTTTTTCAGCTTGCTTTTTGAGAGCAAGACAAATCTTCTTGAACAAGGAATCATAATTTGTTAATTTCAATCAAACAGAATCATGATCTTCAAAAAAGTATCCTTATGACAGAATCCAATTCTGGTTTAAAGATGGAGACACGAGGGCTTAATTTCTATTATGGCTCTACCCAAGCCCTCAAGAATATCAGCATCAAGATCATAGAACGCCAGATCACCTCCTTGATCGGGCCTTCTGGATGTGGAAAATCTACTTTTCTTAGAACCCTGAACCGGCTCAATGAACTCATTCCTCACACCCGTATTGAAGGGACCGTCACACTCGATAATCAGGATATCTATCAGCCGGGCACGGATGTCGTCTCTCTCAGGCAACGAATCGGTATGGTCTTTCAACGTCCGAACCCTTTTCCGAAAAGCATCTTCGAAAACGTTGCCTTTGGTCCAAAGGTTTCGGGAATGCATACAACGAGAGAAATTGAGGAAAAGGTGGAACAGAGCCTCAAGGCGGCAGCGCTCTGGCCAGAAGTGTCAGACCGCCTTTATGCGAATGCTTTGGGCCTCACTCTTGGACAACAGCAGCGCCTTTGTATCGCACGCGTCTTAGCCGTTCAACCTGAAGTCATTCTAATGGATGAACCCTGCTCTGCCTTGGACCCCTTAGCCACCCTTAAGATTGAGGAATTGATGCAGGAATTAAAAAAGAGCTATACCATCGTGATCGTCACCCACAACATGCAGCAGGCAGCACGCACCTCTGATTGGACAGGTTTCTTTCTTCTGGGTGAATTATTAGAATATGCCACAACAGAGGACATTTTTACCCGTCCTAAAAACCCCCAAACTGAAAATTATGTCACAGGAAGGTATGGGTAATCACCACACTGACAGGAAATTTGGAATACTGGAATAATGGAATGATGGCTCTTAAAGAAAAGGTCGCTCTCTTCTTGGTTTTTTTTCGAACCCAATATTCCAATATTCCATCATTCCATAGGGGGATAGTATCAAACTAATGTATGCGAATCCAAAAACCTTATTATGGCTCCTACCATTCCTTTTAGTCATATGTGTGGGTTGTCAACGATCCAAGGCAGGGATTACTGTGGCGGGTTCTACGTCTGTCGAGCCTTTTGCTGAATTATTAGCTGAGGAGTATATGTTGCTACATCCCCATTCCCATATCTATGTTCAGGGTGGCGGATCCACGGCAGGGATAGAAGCTGTCATGACCCGGGCTGCAAACGTTGGGATGTCTTCACGCAATCTCATAGGTGACGAGAAGAAGCTCTACTCAGTAACCATTGCAAGGGATGCTATTGTAATCATCGTCAATCCAAAGAACCCTGTCCAAGATATTTCCTTGGATCAAATCAGGCATATCTTTTCAGGAAAAATAAGGAGCTGGAAAGAGTTGGGGGGGGCTTCGCACCCCATCGTTTTGGTCACAAGGGAAGAAGGTTCAGGAACACGGGAGGCTTTCCAGAAGTTTGTGATGGGAAAAGAGGATATCAGTCTTGAAGCCTTGGTCCAGGACTCCAATGGTGCCGTCCGCCAGGTCGTGGCGAGTAACCGTAATGGCATCGGTTATATTTCGTTAGGTTTAGTCAATGACCAGGTGACGGCGTTAAAGATTTCAGGCGTGGAACCCAATTTGACCGACATCGAAAATGGTAAATACACGTTGGTCCGGCCTTTTCTATTCGTTTTTAATGAGGAACCCGCAGGAGAAGCAAAATCATTTTTGGAATTTGTCCTGAGTCCATTGGCTCAAAAACTGCTTTCAAAAGAAGGGCTGGTGCCTGTTCTGCCTAAGATTGCCCAGAAAATAAGTTTCAAATCCCCCCACCCCCCCTTTGCTAAAGGGGGGAATGATATCCCCCTTAGACATCTTTTTCCTGTCAAAGACAGGCAAAGGGGGACCAAGGCGGATTTTCATGGTTCGTGCCTGCACACCGAAGTGCCGTGTTTCGGCACGCAGGCGTGGGTAACGAACCCATCACAAAAGATTGCCATAGAATAATTATGCAAGTCAAAGAGAAAATCATTGAAAAAAGTTTTCTTCTGATCGCCCTTTCATCGATTTCTATACTCGCTTTGATTACCTTCTTCATTTTTGAAGAAGGGCTTCCTTTGATCGTGAAGATTGGTCCCAAAGCCTTTCTCCTCGGGGAGCGGTGGATTCCAAGTAAGGGTCTGTTTGGCATCTTCCCTATGATCGTAAGCTCTTTCTGGGTGACCTTTGGGGCTCTGCTTTTAGGTATTCCTCTGGGATTGGCCTGTACGATTTTTTTATCGGAATTGATCCCTCCTTCCATAGGATTATTGCTGAGGCCTGCTATTCAGCTTCTTGCAGCCATCCCTTCGGTCATCTATGGGTTCTGGGGGCTGATCGTCCTTGTTCCTTTGATTCAAAATTATCTGGGAGGACCTGGCCTGAGCATCTTTGCAGGTTCCTTAGTCTTAGGCTTCATGGTCCTTCCCACCATCATCACCATCTCAGAGGACTCTCTAAAAGCCCTTCCTCCCTCTTATAAAGCAGGGGCTCTTGCTTTAGGAGCAACACACTGGCAGACCATCTGGCGGGTATTGATCCCGGCTGCCAAATCTGGAATTCTGGCCAGCATCATCTTGGGCATGGGCCGTGCCATCGGAGAGACCATGGCTATGATCATGATCCTGGGAAATGCGGTGAAAATGCCAGCCTCATTCCTGGATTCAGCCAGGACACTTACCACCAATATCGGCATAGAAATGGGATATGCTTCCGGGGATCACCGGCAGGCCCTTTTTGCAACGGGAATTGTTCTCTTCTTCATTATCATGGCTTTGAATACCCTGGCCATCTTTCTATCAAGAAGGAGAGTCCATTGATCAACAATCGTACTCGATATCTGACACAAAGCATTGCAAAAGTTCTCATCTGGATGGCTGCCCTATCGACCATTGCTGTAATGATCTTGATCCTCCTCCAGATTCTCAGTGAGGGGTTGCCTGTCCTTCATCTCCGTTTCTTTCTCGAATCTCCAAAAAGTATGGGCCGGGAGGGCGGTATCTTCTCCACCATCATTGGAACGATGGCTTTAACGGCTGTGGCCATTTTTTTCGGTGCTCCTTTGGGAGTTGGGACAGCCGTCTTCCTGAGGGAATACACAAGAGAGAGTAAGATTAGCCGCATTATTCGCTTTGGGACGGACTGCCTGGCTGGCGTGCCCTCCATTATCTTCGGATTGTTCGGGTTTGTTTTTTTTGTCATCCAGCTCAATATGGGATGGTCCATTATTTCTGGAGGATTAACTTTAGCCGCGATGATCTTACCTACGGTGATCAGTACCGCCGAAGAATCGATCAAGGCCATTCCCCTTTCCTACCGCGAAGTGAGTTATTCTCTAGGTGGAACGAAGTGGCAGACGATCACCCGGGTGGTACTTCCCAACGCATTGCCGGGTATCTTTACGGGCATCCTACTCAGTATTGGAAGGAGTATCGGAGAGACCGCTGCGATCATTCTAACGGCTGGCTCCTCGTTAGTGATGCCCACTTCTCTCTTCTCTCCCATCCGGACCATGTCCGTCCATTTTTACATCCTCGCCAGAGAGGGGATCTCCATGAAGATGGCTTACGGAACTGGAGCGGCTTTGATTTTGCTGGTTCTGATCATCAACGTCATCGCTCAATGGTTGATCAACCGGTATATCCGACATCGGACATAAAGGAGTTTTATGTCTCAAGGGAAGAAGATCTTCATCAAGGATTTCAGTTTCTATTACGAATCCTTTCAGGCCCTTCGCCATATCAATCTCGATATCCGACCTAAGGAGATATTTACCGTCTTCGGCCCAGCTCGAAGTGGAAAAACGACGCTCCTAAAAAGCCTCAATCGCCTTACGGATCTGGTCTTTGGAGCCAGGCACACCGGAGGCATTTTTTTAGATGGAACGGATATCTATGATCCCAAGGTGGATATCACGCATCTCAGGAGACGAATTGGAATGGTTTTCGATCTCCCCACTCCGCTCCCTATGTCTATTTTTGATAATGTGGCTTATGGCCCCAAACTCAACAAAATGATTCCTAAGAAGCGCTTAGCTGAAATGGTGGAAAAGGCCCTGAGGTCTGCTGCGCTTTGGGAGGAGGTCAAAGACCGGCTCCATACCTCTGCCCTTCGACTCTCCGGGGGACAACAGCAGCGCCTCTGTATCGCTCGTGTCTTGGCTTTGGAACCAGAGGTTCTTCTGCTGGATGAGCCGTGCTCGGGGTTGGATCCCATCTCGACAGCCAGCATTGAGGAAACTCTCATTCATTTGAAAAAGGACTATACCATCATTCTGGTACCTCATAACGTTCAACAAGCCTCCCGGGTGGCCGATCGGGCAGGATTTTTTTTGAACAGCGAGTTGGTTGAAGAAGGGCCAGTTTATCAGATTTTTACCAAACCCATAGATAAGCGAACCGAGGATTATGTTACCGGACGCTTCGGTTGAAGATAGAAAAGCTGTTAGGTCAAACAAGTAATGTTTTAAAATCGGTGTAATCATCTTATTTAGGAGGCAAAAATGGATACTCATTTTCAAAAGGAATTAGAAGAATTGAAAGAGAATCTCCTAAAGATGGCGGCGATGGTAGAAGAGGCCATCCGTGATTCCGTCCAATCTTTAGTCAAAAGAGATTCTGACCTTGCCCAGAAGACGTTTGAGTTTGAAGATCGAATTAACAAAATGGAAATCGTCATCGATGATATGTGTTTGAAACTTCTCGCTCTAAGACAACCCATGGCCGTAGACCTCCGCTTCATCACCTCAGCGATGAAGATTATCACCGATCTTGAAAGAATGGGGGACCAGGCAGTGAATATTGCCGAGCGCGCTCTCTCATTAAACCAGGAACCTCAGCTCAAGCCCTATATCGATATTCCCCGGATGGCTGAGATTGCCCAATCGATGGTCAAGGACGTACTTGATGCTTTTGTAAACCGGAACTCCACGCTGGCCCGATCCGTTTGCGTAAGGGATGATCTGGTTGATGGGTTAAATGACCAGGTGATGCGGGAACTCCTCACCTATATGGTATCCGATCCAAAGACCATTACTCGAGCGGTCCACCTGCTGATCGTTGCTCGATGTCTGGAAAGAATTGCCGACCATGCGACCAATATTGCTGAAGATGTGATCTTTATGGTAGATGCGTTAGTCATCAAGCACCATGCGGATGAAAAAAAAGAAGAATAGTAAGAAGCAATTTCAAATTTCAAAATCCCTGCCTCCGCCGAAGCGGCTTCGCGCAGGCAGGCAAATGTCAAATGAATGTCGAAGTTCAAATTCCAAAAAGTTTCTAACGTTTGAAGTTTGGATTTGATTTGGCATTGGAGCTTTGACATTTTAGCGAATGATGATGACTGCTCAACAGAAATTCGATACCGAGCTTGAGATCCTCAAAAAGCAGGTGGTTATTGAAACTTATCGATCCAGTGGACCGGGTGGTCAGAGGAAGAATAAGGTTGAAACAGCAGTCCGTATAAAGCATCTTCCTTCCGGGATCACAGTGGTTGCTACGGAACATCGATCCCAGTCAGAAAATCGAAGGCTCGCCTTTGAACGGCTTCGTGATCGTCTGATTAAGTTGAATCGGCCAAGAAGACGCCGAATACCCACCAAACTCCCCTGGACGGCCGTTGAAAAAAGAATAGAAGGAAAAAAGATCCATTCCAAAAAGAAAGGTCTGAGACAAAAATCCAAAAAAGCGTTGGAGGAGTGGAATTAGAGAAAATCCAGTCAGGTGAAAGGAAGAGTATGGACAATAAGATAAAAGAAGCGATCTTCAGAAAAGTGGAAAATGAACCCTTTGTTCAAAAGTTCGGGATCAGACTGTTAGACCTGGATGAAGGATATTCCAAGGTGGCAATGGAATTCACTCCGGATATGGAAAATATCTTAGGTATGGCCCACGGTGGAGCGTTATTTGCCCTGATTGATGAGGCGTTTGAAACCGCTTCAAACTCCCATGGGACCGTAGCAGTGGCTTTGAACATGAACATCACCTATATCTCCTCCCCTTCCCTGGGGAGCAGACTCATTGCTGAGGCACGGGAGTTTAGTCGGACCCAGAGAACTGCTAACTATGAGATCAAGGTGCTTGATGACCAAAAGAATCTGATCGCCTCGTGTCAGGCCCTGGTCTACCGGAAGGGGGAGAAACTCCCTTTTCTCAAAGACTGAAAAGGGGCTGGAAGCATTTTTGACATCTTCCAACCCCTTGGATTGTTTTGGTAGCGGGGGCATGATTTGAACATGCGACCTTCGGGTTATGAGCCCGACGAGCTACCGGACTGCTCCACCCCGCGATCTAATACTTAAATCATTTCTAATCGATTCATATTGATTTGTCAACCCTTGGACTTCCTTATCTAACCAAAGATAAATCGCTCAGGGTTGACAACCCCCCAACCGTCCCGTAGAATAAGTTCAGGTCGGCAGGCGAGTGTATCATATGATGAAATGCCTATGAAAAAAACCACTTACTTCTATATCTGGAAGGAAATTCTCCCCATCTTTTTCATCGGTCTGATGACTTTCACGATTATCCTCCTGATGGATAAGATCTTCAAGCTGATCGAATTGATTATTTGGGGTGGAAATATTGCAAGGATCTTCATGCTCCTTATCTTCATCGCCCCTTCCTTCCTTACCTTTACAATCCCCACGGCGGTGCTTCTCGGAATCCTTCTCACCCTTGGCCGGCTATCCGGGGATAGTGAAATTATTGCCTTCAAAGCTTCTGGAATAAGTCTTTATCAGCTTTTTATTCCGATCCTTCTTTTTTCTATCAGCGCCTTTCTTGTCACGAGTTTTCTGATCTTCTACGGGCTTCCCTGGGGCAACCGTGGTTTTACGTCCGTACTCTATGTCATTGCCCAATCCAAGCCGGACATAGAGATCAAAGAGCGAATTTTCACCAGTTTCAAAGACCTCGTGGTCTATGTGGACAAGATTCCCATTCAAGGGAAAAAGATGGAGGGGATTTTAATTTATGATGAAAGAGATAAAGGTAATGCCAACACCATCTTCGCACAAGAAGGTTTTTTCATCAGCCATCCCACATATCAGGAATTGTCATTAAAGCTTCTCAATGGGAATATTCATCGGTTTGAATCCCGGACCAAGGCGTATCAAAGAATTAAATTTGACGCCTATGATCTAAAAATTGAACTAGGGGTGACCCTCGCTGCCTTCCAAAAAAAACTTCAAGAATATGAGATGTCGATCGAAGAGATTAAAAAGAAAATTGAAGAGAAGAAGAAGGATGGTCAAGACACCACGGAACAGGAGGTAGCTCTCCACAGACTCTATGCTATTCCCTTCGCTTGCATTGTTTTTGGTCTCATCGGCGTTCCCTTAGGAATTCAACCCCGACGATCAGGAAGATCGTACGGGTTCGTATTTGGCATCCTCATCATATTGGCTTACTATATTTCCCTCATCGCCTTCGGGATGCTCGCTGTGAGAAAAATGTTTCCCGCCTTCTTGGCAGGTTGGTTGCCTACCATGATGTTCGGGTGTCTGGGTATCTACCTTCTGATCAAAGCGGCTAAAGAGTCACCCTTCAAGCCCGCTGTGTGGGTGATCGAAGGTCTCGATCTTTTCCAGAAAAAATGGAGAAAACGTTTTGACCATGTTTGATCGTTACCGGACCCTCCATCGCTATGTCATTCGCGAATTTCTGAAGATATTTGGGTTAAGTCTAAGCAGTTTGATCCTCATCTATGTCGTCGTGCTGTTTTTCCAAAAGCTGAATCTCTTCAGCAGGCATAATGCTCCTTTCCACCTGATCTTCGTTTATCTCCTTTACAAAATTCCGGAGGTCACCATTCAATGGGTCCTCCCTTATGCTATTTTATTGGCAATCCTTCTCACGCTCGGCACCTTCTCTCGACATAGCGAGATCACCGCGATGAAAGCAGGTGGCGTCAGCCTTTACCGAATTACGTTTCCATTGGTCTTGATTGCCCTTATGATCAGTTTCCTTTCCTTCCTCGGCAATGAATACCTGGTTCCCATTACCTCCCAGAAAACTCGATACCTATTGGATGTTCAGGTGCGGAAAAAAGAATCAGTGGGTTTTTTCGTAAATTTAAAGATATGGTATCGCAACGATCACCGCATCATGAATATCCGACTTCTCGATCCTCACAAAAGGGTGTTGAACGGTTTCACGCTTTATCAATTTGATGACCATTTTCAATGTACGAAACGGATTGATGCCAACGAGGTAAAATGGGAGGAGGGTCGATGGTGGTTCTATGACGGAATCGTCCGCGATTTTGGAGAAGGGAACACCACTGAAATTACTCCGTTTCAGAAAATAGAGTTCGACTTGGGGGAGGATTGGGAATCTTTTAAAACAATCACGCGAAATTCGGAAGAGATGACTTTCGGAGAACTTTTGACTTACATCCAGAAAATCCAAGCCTCAGGTTACAACGCCACCCGATATCTTGTGGATCTGTATTCTAAGCTCTCGACACCTTTATTAAACTTGATCATGGTCCTGATCGGCATCCCCTTTGCTTTAAAAACGAGTCGGTCCGGGGGGGTGGCTTTGAGCATCGGGATTAGTGTGATGATTGGTTTTGCCTATGCTGTCATCTTTTATATTTTTATCTCCTTTGGAAAAACGGGGGTGCTCTCCCCCTTTATCTCATGCTGGTTCCCTACCCTCCTCTTCGGTCTGGCTGGAATGTTCACCTTGATGAGCATCAGACAGTAACGTCCATTGCAGATTGCAGATCGCAAATTGTGGATTGAAACATCTGAGACCTAAAATTTGAAATCTGAGATTAGAATATTAGGCTAGGGACTAGTCAGTAAGTTCAGGTAGGAATTGATCTCTTTAAACGTATCGGTCAAGAAGAGAATCCCAATGCCAATCAGGAAAAGACCGCTCACGATGTTGATGACCCTCATGTATCGCTTTATTTTGTCGAAGGCAGAGAGGAATGAATTGAAAGCGAGAGAGGAAAGGAAAAAAGGAATTCCAAGGCCTATCGAGTAGTAAGTTAACAGCAGGATTCCGGTCGTAAAACTTTTCGATGTGCTGGCATAGATAAGGATCGTGGAGAGTATCGGTCCGATGCAAGGGGTCCATCCTGCTGCAAAGACCACTCCCACAAACAATGAACCTATATAACCCAAGGGTTTTTTCCTCATCTCAAGTCTTTTTTCAATTTGCAGAAAAGGAATGTTGATGATCCCTGTGAAGTGGATACCCAGGAGGATGATCAACACCCCTCCTCCTTTCATAATCCAGTACTGATATTGAGCCAATAACTGTCCGAGATAGGTGGCCGAGGCACCCATTAGAATAAAAACCAATGAAAATCCTGTGATGAAGAACAGGGAATGAAAGATAGTAACCCACCTCAACCTCGCCCTGGCTTCGACATCCGTCAGTTCTTTGAAAGAAGCCCCTGTGATGTACGTGATATAGGAGGGAACCAGCGGAAGAACGCAGGGCGAAGCAAAGGAGAGAAGTCCTGCTGTGAAGGCGATCATTCCTGAAATCTGTTGTGGCTGGCTCATGGTTAGTTAAAGTTATTATACTTCATTCTTTGTTAAAAAGAAATGTTTTTAGTATCCTGCTTTACCGTTGACAACTCATTCGTTTGATGATAATTTTTTTAAACAGCTTTGGTTAGATATTATAGGGAGGAGAGTCATGGCAATTTTAGAAATCAGTGTTGTGCCCATTGGCACCGGTGATACAAGCCTCAGCGCTTACGTGGCAGATTGTCTTCGTATTTTGAAAAAAGAAAAAGTTCGTTATGAACTTTCATCAATGGGAACAAACATCGAGGGGAATCTTAAAGATCTGTTCAAAATCGCCTTTGAAATGCACCAGACCCCTTTCAAGAAGGGAGCCCTTCGAGTCCTAACCACTTTAAAGATTGATGATCGAAGAGATAAAAAGGGAACCCTGGAAGGGAAAAAGAGGGCGGTCCAAAGTAAGTTGAGACGAAAGAGTTAAGAGTTATGAATTTAAAGTTGTGAATTGAATTGATACTTCGGCGGCGCCAAACTCGCCCTTTAGGGCGGAGATGAAAGCGCCGCTCAGCATCAACCCTGAGCAAACCCCAGGCTTTAGCCTGGGGAAAGTCGAAGGGTTGACTTCCTCATTCTTTTCATTATACTGAAACACCTTTATACCATAGGAGGTTTAACATGAAGATCAAATGGTATGGACATGCGGCTTTTTTGATCACATCCGATCAGGGGACTAAAATCATTATAGACCCTTACGAGCCAGGGGCTTTTGGCGGCCAACTTTCTTACGGGAAGATTAAGGACCAGGCAGATATCGTTTTAACCAGCCATGATCATGCCGACCACAATTATACCAAAGATCTTCCTGGAACTCCTCAGATCGTTAAAGGAAACGGTTCCAAAACAATAGGGAAAATTTCAATGAAGGGAATCGCAACCTTTCACGACCCCTCTAAAGGAAGCGAACGGGGTGCCAACACCATCTTCACGCTCACGATCGATCATATTCAACTCTGTCACCTTGGAGACCTGGGCCATCTTCTGAGCGACAAAGAATTAGCTGAGATCGGTCCGGTAGATATTCTTCTCATCCCTGTAGGGGGATTTTTCACGATCGATCCAATGGAAGCAACCCGTGTCGCGGACCAGATAAAACCTAAAATCGTTATCCCCATGCATTTCAAGACGCAGAAATGCGGATTTCCTATTGCGCCGGTGGAAGACTTTCTAAAAGGAAAAACGAACACGAAGCGGCCCAAAACGAATGAAGCCTCTTTTGACAAAGCGACGCTTCCTAAGCAGATGGAGATTGTGGTCTTAGAACACGCCTTGTGATGGGCTATGACGGGAAGTATGAAAATTGTCCGAGTTCGTAGATCAGGGCATCGTTGCCCTTACCGTAACTGGAAGACTGAATTTTCTGAGTGAATGGTATGGAAGGATATCGTCTCAATCTGGTGCTCTCTCGGGAACAGATCGCTTCCCTCGTCCATGGCTTGGCAGATCAAATCTCGAATGATTATGCAGGAAGGGAATTAGTAATGGTTTGTATCCTGAAAGGGGCCTTCATGTTTCTCTCCGACCTGGTCCGTTATCTCAAGATTCCCGTCAAAATCGATTTTGTAAGATTAGCCAGTTATGGGTCCGGAATGAAGAGTTCTGGCAATATTGAGATCACCAAGGATATTGAGCTCCCCATCGAAGGCAAGGATGTCCTCATCATCGAAGATATCATCGATAGCGGTCACACCCTCCAGTTTTTGAAAGACCGGATCACCCTCTCTAACCCTCGTTCTGTTAAGATATGTGC
>Ga0299912_10004318_pt1 | contig 11651 bp, 8 predicted proteins | sample RVTome_2_FD_207667 | JGI IMG/M metagenome (GOLD analysis project Ga0299912, IMG submission 207667) | Soil microbial communities from uranium-contaminated site in the Upper Colorado River Basin, Wyoming, United States - RVT95D214 (version 2) ... | reverse complement strand
GGTCGTCCTCTTCGAGTTCTTCCTTCATCAGGTCCAGCTCCTCCGGAAGGTAGACGAGGTCGAAGGTGGAATCGACCGGGAACTCATAGGGGCTGAGGCAGCGGCTGCAGATGAAGCTCACCCGGGCGGTCAGCCTCCCCTTGATCCAGATGTCATCGCTGACCTTGCGGACGATGACGTCAGCGTGGGCCGGAGAAAGAAAGACCGTGTTCTCCTCGACCAGGTCGACGTTGAGGAACTCGAAGTCGCGGGAGACGGCGAGCCCGTCTTTAGGTATTCTATCGACATCAATGACCATGGGTTTTCTCTTAAAAAATTCACTTTATTATACCATCTGCCCTTTCCTTGTCAACGCGAGGCTCGGGAGAGGCTCGGGTATGGATTCGTCAGCCCGCCGGCTTGATATCCGCGTTCGGACGAGTATAATAGGGGGGAAATGGCCGGATTCAACACCGAAGTCAAGCGACTGGCCGCCGTCTTCCACGTCCAAACCCAGGATATAGGCCCGAGCCTTCGTTGCGTCGAGTCGCTCATCTATAAATCGGGAAAGCTCCTCACTTCGAGGAAAACTGACTACACCCCTTCCCTGGGCAGCCCTCAGCTTCAGGCCAGGGTTCAGAAGATCATGGAAGAGCAGCACCACGCCATTCTCAGGGAGATCGCGGACGGTAAGCTTGACCATTACCTGACCCTCGAAGAAAGACGCTCCGCACCCGACAAGGGCTGATGGCCTCGGAGAAAAAGCTCTTCCTGATCGACGGCAATTCCCTCCTCTACCGTTCCTATTACGCCATCCGGAGACTCTCCACATCCCAGGGGTTCCCGACAAACGCCATCTACGGTTTCATCAGCACATTGCGCAAACTTGTCGATCAGGAAAAACCGCATTACCTGGGGATCGTCTTCGACACCGGGAAACCGACCATCCGCCACCAGATGTTCAAGGCGTATAAAGCCCACCGCAAGCCGATGCCCGAGGACCTCATCCCTCAGGTTCCCGTCCTGAAGAAGGTCATCAAGGCCATGAACATTCCGCTTTTTGAGTACGAAAACTACGAGGCCGACGACGTCCTGGGCAGCCTGGCTCAAAAAGCGGAGAAGAGGACGATTCCGGCCGTCATCGTCAGCACGGACAAGGACCTCCTCCAGCTCGTGAATAACAGCACCACGGTCTTCAATCCGGCCAAAGAGATTTATCTCGATGAAGCCAAGGTCAAGGAGGTTTTCGGCGTCGCGCCCTCTCAGGTTATCGATGTCCTATCGCTCTGGGGAGACCCGACTGACAACGTCCCGGGTGTGCCGGGAATCGGAGAAAAAACCTCCAAGCAGCTTATCGGCCAATTCGGGTCGTTGGATAACCTCCTCCGCCGCCTGTCCGAGGTCAAGAACCCCCGCCTGCGCGAGAAAATTGACCAGAACCGTGATCAGCTCGAGGTCAGCCGGCAGCTCGTGACCTTAGAGAGAAACTTGGACGTTCCTTTCGACCTCGACGACTTTGTCCTTTCCTCCCCAAACACCGGAGAGCTGGCTGCCCTCTTCCAGGAGCTCGAATTCACCTCGCTTCTGGCCGGGATGCTCGACAGGCCCGCGGAGGCGGAGAAGGACTACCGTGCCATCCTGGACGAGCCGTCGCTCCGAGACCTGATCGCCCGCATCCGCCAGGCCGGGTTCGTCTCTCTGGACACCGAGACCGACAGCGTCTCGCCCACCCGGGCCCATCTCGTCGGCATGTCCTTCGCCCTCAAGACGGGGGAAGCTTTCTACTTTCCGCTCGGCCACGACTATGCGGGAGCGCCCCTCCAGATCCCCAAGGACAGGGCTTACAGTCTCCTCAAGGATGTTTTGGCGGACCAGGGAATCAGAAAGATCGGCCAGAATATCAAGTACGATTATATCGTGCTCAAGCGCGAAGGGCTGGAGCTCCGGGGCATCGACCTGGATACCATGGTCCTCTCTTATCTTTTAGAACCCAACTGGGGCAAGCATAACTTGGAGAAGCTGGCCGCGGCCTATCTGCAGACGCGGGCCACCCCCTACGAGGAGGTCGCCGGCAAGGGCAAGAACGAGCTCCCCATGAACGCCGTCTCCCTGGAGAAGGTCATACCCTATGCCTGCCAGGACGCCGACCTGGCCCTCGCGCTGAGCGAAAAACTCTGGCCGAAAGTCAGGGAGCAGAAACTCGACCGCCTCTACCGTGAACTCGAGCAGCCGCTCATCGAGCTCCTGGCCGAGATGGAAATCTGGGGGGTCAAGGTCGATCGAGAAGCGCTCGAGGAGCTGTCGGCCGAACTCGGTTCAGAGCTCCGAAACCTGGAGAAGAAGATTTTTGCGCTGAGCGGCAGTGAGTTCAACCTCAACTCGCCCCAACAGCTGGGCGACGTCCTTTTTCACAAGATCCAGCTCCAGCCGTCCCGCAAAACCAGGATCACCAAGCGCTATTCGACCTCGCTGGACATCCTGCAGGAGCTGGCACCCCTTCATCCGTTGGCTCAGCATGCCCTGGAATTCCGCCAGATGGCCAAGCTGAAGTCGACCTACGCCGATGCCCTCCCGCTTCTCATCAACCCGGAGACGGGACGTCTTCACACCTCCTATAACCAGACGGTCACGTCCACGGGCCGGCTCTCGAGCTCCGACCCCAACCTCCAGAACATCCCGATGCGCGGCGAGATGGGGCAGCGTTTCCGCCGGGCCTTCGTTCCCGAGGCGGGTCATCTCCTGCTGGCCGCCGACTACTCCCAGATCGAGCTCCGGGTGCTGGCTCATCTCAGCCAGGACCCGGCTCTCATCGAAACATTCGTGGCCGACCGGGACATCCATGAGGAGACCGCCCGCCGGGTTTTCGGAGAAGCGCTGCCTCAGCTCAAAGACGAGCTGCGGCGCAAGGCGAAGATCATCAACTTCAGCCTCATCTATGGGACATCCGCCTTCTCCCTCGCCAAGGAACTGGGAACGGCCCCGCGCGACGCCCAGGAATTCATCGACCGCTATTTTTCCCAGCATCCGAAGGTCAGGGATTTCCTGGAAGCGACTGTCCGGAAGGCCGAGGAACGGGGCTACACGGAAACGCTCTACGGTCGCGTCCGCCAAGTCCCCGAGCTCAAGCAGAAGGACCGGATGACCCAGCAGGCCGGCCGCCGCATTGCCCTGAACGCTCCCATCCAGGGCTCGGCCGCCGACCTGATGAAAAAGGCGATGATCGACATCTGGCGGGAGTTCCGCGAACGCCGTCTGCGCACCAAGATCATCCTCCAGGTCCACGACGAATTGGTGTTCGAAGTGCCCACAGAGGAGACGCGGGTGGTCGAAGAAGTCGTCCGGGACAAGATGGAAAACGTCTATCCGCTGAGCATCCCCCTCAAGGCCTACCTCGGCTGGGGCAAGAGCTGGGCCGACGCCAAATAAAGGCTCTTACAGGTTTTTCTGGTAGACGCGGAAGCGCTTGTAGACCTTCCCCCCCATCCTCTCCATCTCCGCCCGCACCTTGACGTTGGATTCCATCTCGTGGTGCGAATCCATGTACTCGAACCCGGCTTGCCGAGCCGACGTGAGCATCGGGAAGCCCATCATGACATCGAGCCCCATGCCGCGATATTTCTCCTTGACCGCACCGAGCAGGAGGTCGAGCTGCTTGGTCTTCTTGGCCGCCCGCAAGATGTGGATGAACCCGAACGGGAGAAGACGGCCCCTCGCCTTTTGGATGCCGGCCGTCATGTCGGGCATCCCCACGACAAAGGCCACCGGCTCGCCCTCCCTCGTTACCGCCTTGACGAACCGCGGGTCGAGGATGGGCATGTACCGCTTGGCCAGGTCATCCATCTCTTTTTCCTCGAGCGGAGCAAACCCGTAGATATTACTGCCCGTGTAGCACTCATTCATAAGAGCGAGAATCGGCCGGATCCAGGGCTTGATCTCCCGCCGTTTGCGGAATTCGATCACTGAAAAATTCCCCCGCTTCTTGGCCCGCTCGAAAATCTTGTGGTAGAATTCCGGAAGCTCCCGGGGGACATCAAGTTTGTAGACGAAGTAGTCGATATCCTTTGTGTACCCCTCGTTCTCGACCATCCCGGGCAGCCAGGCGAAATTATAATAAGTCGCGATGGTCGCCCGGTGCTCGAAGCCCTCAATGATAAACCCCTCCGGATCCTGGTCGGAAAAACCGTACGGCCCGACGATCCGCGTCATCCCCAGTGACCGCGCCCACTCTTCCACCCGGCTGAGCAGCGCATGGACGACTTCCTGGTCTTCGATTGTCTCCAGATAGCCGAAGCGGGCCAGCCGTTCCTTCCGGTGTTCGTTGAACCTCGTGTTGATGATGCCCATGGCCCGGCCGACGAGCCGTTCGTCCCGATAAGCCAGGAGAAGGCTGGCCTGGCAATAGCCGAAGGCCTTGTTTTTCTTGGGGTTGAAGTACTTCCATTCGTCCATGTAGACCGGAGGAACCCAATTCCGGTGGTCTTTATGGAGCTTTTCCGGAAGATAAATAAACGCCTTCAGGTCCCGGCGTGCCTTGACCTCGCGGACATTGACGGACATGGCTCAGATCTTCATGGGCATGAGGACATAGGTGTATTTGACGTCCTCATCCAGGTCCGGCTTCATGATAGCGGCGCTGTTCTCGTCCTTGAGTTCCAGCCGGATCCTCTCCGACCTTATGGACAGGAGAAAATCCAGCAGGTACTGGGAGTTGAACCCGACCTCGAGCTCCGCCCCTTTGTAATCGACCTCGAGGTCGTCCCGCGCCTCGCCGATCTCCGGGTTCGAGGAGAAAAGCTTGAGGCTTTCCTTGCCTATCGAGAATTTCACTCCCCTGGACCGTTCCGTCGACAGAAGCGAAACCCTGCGGATGGCCTGGGTGAATTCCTCTTTCCCCACCCGGAGGACGTGGGGGTTGTCCTTGGGGATGACGGCCTCAAAATTGGGAAACTTGCTTTCTATGATCCGGGAGATGAGCGTCCGGTTGCCGACCCGGAAAAACAGGTTGTTCTCATCGTGGTCGAATTCGGCGGCGTCATTGGTCATCTTGCGCAGCTCACCCAGCGATTTCTTAGCCACGATGACCCGGACCTCTTCCCCTGGGTCCAGACCTTCCACGAACATCGATGTGTAAGAGAGCCGGTGACCGTCCGTACTCACCAACTCCATGGAGTCCTTTTTCAGGATAAGAAGCGCCCCATTCAGGTAGTACCTCTGTTCCTGAGCGATGGCGAAGTAGACTCGGTCGATCATCTCCTGAAACCGGTCCAAAGGCAGGATGATCCTCTTCTCAAAGGCCGCCCCCGGCACCATCGGGTAGTCTTCCTTCGGCAGACAGAGCACCTTGAACTCGCTCTTCCCCGAGCTGATCTCCATCATGAGGTCATCGTTTTCCTCAAAGGCGATCATCTTCCCATCCGGGAGCGATTTGACGATCTCAAAAACCTTTTTCCCCGAGACCGTGATCGACCCCGGCTCCTCGGTTTTTACAGGAAAATGGGTCCTCAACCCCACTTCCAGGTCCGTCCCGGTCATCTCCACTTTGTCCTCACCCACGCTGATCAGGATATTGGCTAAGATCGGCATCGTGTTCCGTTTTTCGACAATCCCCTGGAGAAGCTGCAGTTCATCGAGGATGACTTCTTTGACAACGATGAATCTCATTTTTCCACCTTTCTTGGAGACATTATTATTCTTTATTATCTAATTATTAAAATACTCTATTTAAGAAGAATAATAAAATCAATTGGAAATGTGCAAATCATCGCTAAACCATTGATGCTTTTACTGGATCAACCCGATCAGGTTGTTGATTTCTTTGTTGAATTCTGGATTCTTGCGCCGCATTTTTTCGATTTTCCGCACACTGTGGAGCACTGTGGTGTGGTGTTTTCCACCAAACTTTTTTCCGATCTCGGGCAGGCTCATTTTGGCCAGGTCCTTACAAAGATACATGGCGACCTGCCGGGGGAAAGCCACCTTGGGGGAGTTGTTCCTGGACTTGAGCTGGGCCAGTTTGAGCTTGAACTGATGGCAGACCAGTTTCTGGATCTTTTCCACAGTGATGACCGAAGCCATCGAATCGAGGAGGCTTTTCAACGCTTCCTTGGCGATGTCGAGGTCGACCTTCTCACCCTTGAGCGATGAGTAAGCGATCACCCGGCGCAGATAGCCCTCGAGTTCGCGGATGTTGGAGTGGACTTTGTCGGCGATAAAAAGGGCCACCGTCTCGGGGAGAACAACGCCTTCGACCTGGGCTTTCTTCTTGAGGATGGCGATCCGGGTTTCGATATCCGGGGGCTTGAGGTCGGCGATCAGGCCCCATTCGAAGCGCGAGCTGAAGCGCTCCTCGATCTGTGGAATTTCCTTGGGCGGGCAGTCGCTGGAGATGACGATCTGCTTCTGATTCTCATAGAGATGGTTGAAGGTATGGAAGAATTCCTCTTTGGTCCGTTCCCGGCCGGAGAGATAGTGGATATCGTCCATCAGCAGCAGGTCGATGCTGCGGTACTTCTGGCGGAAATCCAGGATCTTACCGTACTGGATGTGGTTGATCAACTCGTTCATGAACTTTTCGGTCGTGACGTAGAGGATCTTCAGCCGGTGCTGTTTGGCCAGGGCGGAATGGCCGATGGCGTTCATCAGATGCGTTTTGCCGAGGCCGGCCCCGCCGTAGACATACAGCGGGTTGTATGATTTGGCGGGATTCTTGGCCACCGCCAGGGCGGCGGCGTGAGCGAACTGGTTGCAGCCGCCGACGACGAAGGTCTCGAAGGTGTAATTGGGGTTGAGGTTGGGGCTGAGCAGGGGGCCGTGCTGGGCGCGCCTCTCCTCCGGCGAGCGGCGCATGAACGGGCCGGGGGTCTCATCGAAAATGTATTTGATCTCGTAGGCCTTGCCGTAAAGGCCCTGGGCCGTCTCGCCGATCAGGCCGGAATAGTGAAAAGAAAGCCAATCGCGGAAGTAGGAGTTGGGGACCTTGATGTAGAGGATGTCTTTTTCCTGGCCGATGTAAAGGGTGGGCTCAAACCAGGTCTCGTAGCTGTTCTGGTCGACCCTTTTTTTTATCCCCTGGAGGATCTCCTGCCAAGAGTTAAGTTTATCTTTATCTTGCATATCGGTCTTTTATATTTCCACAGAAATATCCACAACTGTGGAAAACCTTGCCGCCTTGCTGAAGCAGCGTCCGCGAAGGCGAGGAGAATCATAGCATTCCGAAAAACCGATTTCAAGAGTGTTCTTGAAAGAGGCCGGGATTGGGTTCGGCCTCCTTCCTGCGGGCAAAGGAGCTCAGAAGTCGAGGCCGATCCAGAACTTGGTCTGGAATTTCCCGTAGGCTTGGACGGAGAAGGGATTTGAAAAATCGCCCCAGCCCAGCTGTTTGACCCATTCGACATGGATCGGGAGACCCAGCAGGAAGAGCTGGATGCCGCCGCCGTAGGACCCGATGGCGTCGAGGACAAAAATGGCCTGCCCGGAATCGGAGGGCAGGAAGAATTTCGCCGGGTTGCCGTTGAACTTGGACCGGGTGACGTCGAAGAAGAAGACGGCGCGGACGGGCCCGATGGTTCCGATGAGGGTGGAAGCGGCGTTGATGAGAGGGAGGCGGAACTCGGCGTTGGCGAACCAGCCCTCGGTGCTGACGATGTTATAGAAATAGGCGGACCGGACCTGGTTGTTCCCTCCATAATATGAAATGTAGGGGTCCTGGCCCCGGCTCGCCCAACCCTCCCAGCGCAGGGCGAGGAGGGCGTCGCTTCCCAGATAGAGATACTGGCGGAGGTCGGCCTGGGCCGTGGTGTTGCTGAAGAAGGCCTCGGCTGCCGGCAAGGCCTGGGCCAGGGAAAACCGGAAGGTGTGGCCGGCGCGCGGTCCGTAGTAAGGGCTGAAACTGGTCGTCTCGCCGACAAAAGAGAGCGAGAGGGAGAGGACATTGCCGTTCCAGAAATAGCCATAGCTGGCCGGATTGCCACCTTGCAGGGCGAGGCTGTAGGGGTCGAAGAAATTCTCCTCGTAGCGGTAGAATCCAAAGTTGCCCTCCAAACGGTAATAGCGGTTGAGCGGGTAGTAGGCGTCCAGGTTGACGCTGGTGATCTTCCGGTAGGCGATGGCGTCCTGGTAGGTCAGGCGAGTGTAGAGAAACGGGTCGATATAGGCGTAGGGAGGGTAATAGAAGGTCGTAAACTCATAGAAGGAAGTCATGAACATGAGACGCCGTTTCTGGTTGAGATAGGAGACTAAATAGGAGCGCATGCCGCGGGCGGAATAGAGCATGGCCATGAAATTATGGTCGCCCAACAGGTCGCCAAAAGAAAGAGCGGCGCCGCCGTAGACCGAGCCATCCGAGGAAACGATGAGGTCGAGCGGCGGGCGGTTGGCGACATAGAGCTCGCTCACGCCCGGGTAAGGCTCGATCTTCTTTTCATCGATGTCTAGCGTGAGCGCCGGCCGGAACCGGGGCGGCGGCTCGCTTGTCCCGAGCTTGGCGAAGGTGACCCGGTCTTCGATGGTCCCCTCGAGCCGGGCCGAAAAAACCTGATAGGACCCCTTGTTGAAAGACGAGAAAAAGATCTTCCCGGGGTCGGACGGATGGACCGAGGGGAAAAAATTTCCGGTCCAGACGTCGGTGTACCTATGGATCTCTCCGTTCGTGAGGTCAAGGGAGTAGATGTTGAAGGCCTCCCGGATGTCGCTGATGTAAAGGACCCGGCGCGAGTCGGCCGAGAAGGACGGAGAGACGGTGTTCCCCGGCCCGAAGGTGAGCTGGGTTTTCTGGCTGAGGTCGGCGAGCGGCGAGAGAAAGAGCTTGTCGATGTTGTCCAGCCGGATCGAATAGACAACGGACAGGCCGTCGGGGGAGATGGCCGGCGCTTTCTCGAAATAGTCGTCCCGGGTCAGGTTGACGGTCTCTCCGCTTTGGAGGTCGAGCTTGAAGATGTCGTGTATGCCCTGGGTGAAGGCGGTGAACAGGACGGCCCGGCCGTCCGGGAAAAAACGGGGGGCAGACGGCCGGTCATAGCCGATCCTGAGCTTTTTTGTGATCCGGCCGCGCAGCGGGTCGACGAGATAGAGCGAGTATTTGCGCCCGTCCCGGGCAATGAAGGCGATGGCATCTCCGTCGGGGGACCAGGCGATGTCGCTCCCCAGAGAGGGGTCGTATTCATAGACGATGTATTCGTATTCGGTGGTGAACCCCGGCGTGATGTTCTTGATGACCGAGCCGTCTTCTGTCGAGATGAGGACGAGGTCGATGTCGAAGTCGATAACGTTATAAGTCAGGCCGGCAACCAGGTCTCCGGAGGGCGAGACGGCGTGGCAAAAGGTGAAGTAGTAGGGGTTGAGCGGGAACTTCGGGCCGAGGGCGATGCTGTAGTCCTCCGGGTTCTCGCGCAGGAGGAACTTCCGGTTTTTCTCCCGGAGGTATTTCTGAAACTCTTGGTTGAAATCACGAGGCTTGATGTTGAAGGCGCTCTTGAGGGGGGCGATCCTCCTGACGAGAGGGGAACCCTTGATCGATTGCCAGAGATCCTTCACCGCGTTCTTGCCGAAGCGGGCCTCGATGAAATCATAGATGGCATGGCCGAAGTCGTAGGAGGGATCGCGGGGCATGGGGAAGCGGGTGTCGAGCTCCAGGGATTCCGTGATATCCGGGACGCGGTCGTTGAGCACGGCATCGCGGACGATCATCGTCGACCAGGAAGACCAGTCCTGGGTGGCGTACTCGGAAAGCCCCTCGAACAACCAGAGGGGCGGGATATTCAGGGCGAAGAGGGAGGCGCCCTGGCTTCCCCAGAGGATATCGAACTCGAAAACGTGGGTCAGCTCGTGCTCGACCAGGCGTTGGAGCTCATCGAGCGGCATATCGCCGTGGATGCCGATCCGGTGGAGGAGGGGCTCGCTCACCCCGAGCACTCCTTCCGAGACATCAAACACGTTGGAGAGCTCGAAATCCGTGAAGGTGGTGTAGAAGATGAGCGGCACCGGGTCGGACAGTTGGTGCTTGAGGGTTTCACTCAGTTTCTTGTAGGCGCTCTCGGCGAGGTCGGCGAGGGTTTTGAGGGTTTGCGGCTGGTCGGCATAAAAATGGATGTTGAAGTGCTCGGTCGGATACGTCTTCCAGCGGAACGTTTCATAGATGACTTTGTTTTTGCCGTAGTAGGGATAAAACCTGAATTCCTGGGATACGACCCCGGAGGCGAGGATCAAGAGCAGGGCGATAAAGGAGACGGATCGGGCGCGAAACATCATCGGGAGCTCCCTTATTTTAACAACAGGTACCTTTCCTGAATCCTCTCCTCGCTCAAAATCGGGCGGAAGAGTTTGGCCCTGATCCGCGGGGCAAGGTCGTAGAAGGCAAAATCGGCCCGCTGCTTGGGGCTGATATAGGCCTTTGTTTCCTTGAAATCCCTGTCCAGCACGATCTCGCCGTTGTCGCCCCGGATCAGGTAAATATGGAGGCTGAGTGAAAAGACCGTGCGCTCGGCAATGCCCTTCTGCCGCTCGAAGGGGTCCTCTATGTCGGCCTTGGCCTTGTCGATGACGGCCTTGCGCATTTCCTGGGTTAGCTCAGCCTTGCCGGTGACATAGAGCAATCGGTCGGAACCCGGGGCAAGGGATTTCCAGAAATCCGGGTTCCGGAAGAGCTCCTCGCTTTCCAAGGCGACAGGCTGCACCACGACCTGGTACTGCAGCTTCCTTTTGAACTCCGCGCCGAAGTACTCGGAGATCTCCTTGTTCAGGTCGATCTTGGCGGATTCCTTGCCGATCAGAAAGCCGCTGAAAACCGCTTTCTCGAACTCCTCCAGATGGAGGGGTGAATACGAGGGGAGCTCCACCCGGAGCCTGCGGTAGGCTTCTCCGCCGCCGCAGGCGGCCAGAAGGATCAGCGGAAAGAGGAGGAGGGCGCTATTCCTTCTCATCTTGTGCCGCCTTTTCTTTCTGGCTGGGCTTTCCCGGTTCGAGGTTTTCCTGGAAGCTTTTGAAGTTGCGCTTGACCCAGGAGTTGTCGGGGTCCAATTTCAGCGCGGCCTCATATTCTTTTCTGGCGTCTTCCCAGAGCCCTTTTTTTTCGTAGGCTACGGCGAGGTTGTTATGGGCCGCCACCGACTGGGGATCCTGAATGAGCACTTTTTTCCAGCGGAAGATGGCTTCCTCCCAGAGCTCGTTGTTCGCCGCCCAGACGCCGAACCCGACCTGGTCCGTGAGGCGCGGCCGGGCGCAGCCGAAGACCAGAAACATCCCCAGAAAGGCCAGGGCGATCGCCGCCGCAAGGGTCTTGGTCATGGCCAGGCCTTTAAAAGTATCCCTTTTCCGGACCTCCGTCAAGCGCATGCCCAGATAGACAGCAATTTCCGTGCCACCTTGATGCTCAAGCTACTGTTGTCTTGGGCTAAGTGTAAAGTTATAATGACGGGCGGACGACGAAAGGAGGTCCTATGGGAATCTGGCTCGAAGGCAAGCCGCTGGCCGAAAAAATAAAGGAGGACGTCAAACGGCAAGCCGCCCATTATCAACAGACGACGGGCAGGGTTCCCGGTCTGGCGGCCGTCCTGGTGGGGGACAACAAAGCTTCGCAGGTGTATGTCCGGTCCAAGGAGAAAGCCTGCCAAGCGCTCGGATTATTCTCCGAAGTTCAGGCCTATCCCGACGACATCAGCCAAGCGTTCCTCGAGGAA
>Ga0299912_10004317_pt1 | contig 11652 bp, 14 predicted proteins | sample RVTome_2_FD_207667 | JGI IMG/M metagenome (GOLD analysis project Ga0299912, IMG submission 207667) | Soil microbial communities from uranium-contaminated site in the Upper Colorado River Basin, Wyoming, United States - RVT95D214 (version 2) ... | reverse complement strand
AAGAATGAATATTTGATAGACTCTTTCGGTCTAATGAGTTGGAGGACAAGCAGACATTAAGGGAAAGGGGGTGAAAAAACAATGAGAAGGGGTTTGATTAGTGTTGGGATTCTTGTAGGTTTTCTGCTCTCCATCCTGATGGCCACAGGGGCTTTTGCTCAAAAAGATGTGGTGGTCTTGGACAATACTTATGGCCAGGCAAAATTCAACCATAAGAAACATGTGGATCTGAAGTACGAGTGCACCAAATGCCATCATACTTGGAAGAAAGGTGAGACCTCGGGTAAGCTTTGCAAAGAATGCCATAAGGCCAAGGCAGAGGGGAAGAACCTTGCAGCAAAGGATGCGTTTCATAAGGATTGTCAGGGTTGTCATCAGGAGGCAAGCAAGGCCAAAAAACCTGCAGGTCCAACTTCATGCACTAAGTGTCACGATACGAAAATAAAAAAGAAATAAGATAGAATCTGTTGCAGGTAGTGAAAAAAGGGGCGATTTCGGAAAAGGAATTGCCCCTTTTTACTTGACAGTAAAAGTTAATATATGTTAGATATTTCGATTACTTGCCCGACAGTTAGAATAGTACTCTGGCAGGGAAAAATATTTCTTGTAAATCACAGGATGTTATGGAGAAATCAAAGGGGATGCCTACGGTGAAGGAAGGTGGGGTCTTCACCATCCTTTTTGACCTTTTCCGCTCCCTCAAACTCACCATTTTTTTACTCATTCTACTTGCCATCCTCTCCATCATCGGCACAGTGATTACGCAGAATGCCCCTAGCTCGGATTATATTCAGCGTTATGGCATTAAATTCTATGAGGTATTGAATTTCTTCAGCCTCTTCGACATGTACCATTCGTGGTGGTTCAGCGCCATTCTCTTGCTGCTGGTCATCAATTTGATCGCTTGCTCTCTCAAACGTCTTCTGGGTGTCTGGCGTCAGATCTTTCGCGAATCCGATTCAAAAGAGTTAGTGGATTCAACATTGAAGATTCTGCCTTACGTGGAAAAGATCCGAGATCCAAACTTAAAGGGTACTCGGTTTGAAGAAGTGATTCGATCTAATCTAAAAAAATGGTTTGGTCATCCAGAGCGTATTGAAACAGATTCCTCCATAACCCTTTTCTCAGAAAAGGGAAGATTCTCGCGATTAGGGGTATATATCACCCACCTCAGTATTATTATCATCCTGATCGGAGGAATCTTAGGCTCACTCTACGGGTTCAAAGGCCACGTCGAGATATTAGAAGGAGAAACCGTTGATCGAATATTTTTAAGGATAAAAGATGAAGAGGTGCCCAGGCCAATAGATTTTTCTATGCGCTGTGATGATTTCAATATCACCTATTATGATCTGAAGGGGCCGGAAAAACATATCAAGGAATATAGCAGCTTACTCACCATCCTCGAAGATGGAAAACAGGTTCTGCAAAAGACGGTCATCGTCAATCATCCGCTTCACTATAAGGGGTTGGCTTTCTATCAATCGAATTATGGAACTGTCCACGATGTCACATTGGGAATTCAATTCCATGATAAGAAGAAAAAGGAGATTGTGAAAGCTTTTGAAGGAGGAACCGTTCCAATCCCAAACTCTGAAACCTTTATCCGCATTCTGAAATACGTTCCTCAAGTGCACAATTTTGGAGAAGGAGTTCAAGTGGTTTTGTTGAAGCCCAATCAAACCCCTCAAACCTTCTGGGCATTGAAAGACTATCCGAAATTCGATCAGCAAAGGGGTGATGAATTCTTTCTCACGTTTGAGGGGGTTACATCCAGAGAATATACAGGGCTTCAAGTAACGAAGGATCCAGGAGTCTGGATCGTCTGGGGAGGGAGTGGATTAATGATCTTTGGCATCATTGTCTCCTTCTTCTTCTCTCATCAAAGGGTGTGGGTAAGAATTTCTAAGAATCCCGATGGAGAAGTCGTTTTGGCCGGCTCGACGAATAAGAACCGGATTGGTTTTGAAAAGAATTTTGGTGAACTGGTGAATAGAGTCCGTAAAAAAAGTTCGGAGTTCGGAGTTCGGAGTTAAGAATTATCAATTTCTTGCAAAATCACGAATCGACAACAGGAGCCACGAGTTATGGAGGGTAGATGAAGAAGAAAAAGGTTCACTCCCAACATGGATTACCCCTTCAACCCAAAGGGCTCGACCGATGCGGTGGCTGTAGTCTGTGATGAGATAGAACGACTTTTGGGGATGATGTTTCACCCTGAATCCTATCTTTATCGAACCAATCATCCCCCATGGACGCGAGAGGAGTTTTCTGAAAAAAAATAGGGGTTGCCTTTTTTAGAAATACAGTGCAATATATTCGTAACTATTTACTTTAACCCCTTATCCCTAAAGGGAGGAGGGAAGTAGGGAAGAAGGGAGGAGCTATGAACAAAGCCGAACTCATTAACAAAGTCTCAGAAAAGGCCAACATGACACAAAAAGTCGCCAAGGTGATTGTGGACACCCTTTTCGACGGAATGATGGAAAGTCTCGAGAAGGGAGAAAGGATCGAGATCAGAGGATTTGGAAGTTTTGTGGTGAGACATTATGGGGGCTATAAGGGCAGAAACCCCAAAACCGGGGAGATCGTGGATGTTCCCCCCAAAAGACTCCCTTTCTTCAAGGTCGGGAAAGAACTGAGAGAGTTGGTGAATACAGGGGGAGCTTAAAGACTCTTCCAGTACCGTCTTTGGATCTCTTTTAGTTGAAGAATAAACGGCTCGATGAGTGGATAATGGGTCTTTTCCTTGTCTAATAGATCTGTTTTTTCAAGGGGGGAGGCCTGAGAAATTTCCTCTAAAACGGCCTTCACAGACCGTCTCTGAGCCTTAACATTGTAACCGCCCTCAAGCGTAAACACGAGTTTTCCTTGAGCAGTGGTCTCTGCTATCTCCATCAGGATTTGAGCCATCCTTGCAAATCCCTTTTCTGACACCCCCATTCCACCCAGCGGATCCATGTAATGGATATCGAATCCAGCGGAGACTAAGATTAACTGGGGCTGATATTCCAAGGCGATTGGCTTTAGTATCTTTTCAAATATAATTCCATATTCCGTATCACCGATTCCAGGTGAAAGAGGGACGTTCACATTGAACCCTTCTCCCTTGCCTTTGCCTACCTCCGTTGCCGCGCCTGTCCCCGGATAGAAGGCATAACGATGAGTGGAAAAGTAAAGGACGCTCGGATTTTCATAAAAGGAGTTCTGTGTTCCATTTCCATGGTGGACATCCCAGTCCACAATCAGGATTCTCTCGAGGGAAAAATTCTTGAGTGCATATTGGGCGCCGATAGCTACGTTATTGAAGAGACAGAATCCCATGGCCCTATCTCGCTCTGCATGATGACCGGGAGGTCGCACCAGCGCAAATCCATTATTGAATTTCCCTTGCATGACAACCTTGATGAGTTCCAGAAGGCCTCCGGCAGCCAGAAGGGCAGCTTCATAGGACTTTGCACAGGTAGAGGTGTCCCCGTCGAGTCGGACATGAGGTTTACCCGCAGTCGATGCGATAAGATCGATATAGGCAGAAGAGTGAACCGCCTCTATCTCCTCACGGGTAGCGGGTCGAGGCTTAACCTTTCCAAGGGGTCGCCCTCTCATCTCCTCCTCTTCGAGCATTTGATAAATCTCCCGGAGTCGTTCTGGACTCTCCGGATGACCTGGGTCCATCACATGCCCCAGATACCTCCGATCCTTGACAACCCCTGTCCTCTTCATTCGTCCTCCTTGGGTCTAAACTAGAAAATAAGGACTACCATAGATCAAACTATCTTTTTTACCACCCTTTGTCAAGATCTTGACTTTCTATCAGGAGACTGAATAAAATGAATTTGTGGAGGGAGGAGTTCTGCTTTTGGCCCTCCCTCCACCATTCCCCTCTCGTTCAAAGGGGGAAGGAAAGGTTGATAAATAAGAAATGAATATTCGGAGAATAGAGTCGCTTTTAAGCAGTGTCAAGTCAGGGAAAACTTCGATTGATGAGGCCATGCTCCAATTGAAGTCTCTTCCTTTCGAAGACTTAGGCTTTGCCAGGGTTGATCACCATCGGAGTCTTAGAAAAGGTTTTCCAGAGGTGATCTGGGGAGAAGGGAAGACTTCTGGACAGATTCTAACAATCATGAGGCAGTTGAAGAAGAAAGGCCAGAATATTCTCATTACGCGTTTAGACAATAGGAAAGCGATGGCCATCCAGAAGGTCTTTCTAAGAAGCCTATACTATCCTCGATCAAAGGTTCTCACCTACCATACCCATCGATCGAAATTGGAAGGCAAAGGAATGATTCTGGTCGTCACTGCAGGGACAACAGATATCCCGGTGGGTGAGGAAGCCGCTATCACTGCCCAATTCATGGGGAATCGCGTGGAGACCCTCTACGATGTAGGTGTGGCAGGAATTCATCGATTGCTCTCCGAAAGGGCGAAATTGGAGGCAGCTCGCGTCCTCATTGTAGTAGCCGGAATGGAAGGGGCCCTGCCGAGTGTAGTGGGTGGGTTAGTGGACAAGCCAGTGATTGCCGTCCCCACTAGCATTGGATATGGGACGAGTTTCGGTGGTATTGCTGCGCTTCTGGGCATGTTGAACTCGTGTGCTTCGGGGGTGTCTGTGGTGAATATCGATAATGGATTTGGAGCTGGTTATATGGCCAGTCTAATCAATCATATGTGAACCCCTACTTTTCATCCATTTCTGCGGCCGGGGGAAGACGGTGGGGTGAGAGAGATCTAACAAATGAAGGCATAAAATGAATGAGGTGCTGTGGATTAGACTGTTGAATGAAGGGATTCCTCTTTTCCTTCTCATCGGTTTTGGATTTGTTTTATATCGAGGGTTCAAAAAGAACCAGGGCCTCCTGTTAGAGAGAGAAGAGCTCTTAAGACGCTATCTTCTTTTTCGAGGAGACAAACAGGTCCGTTTGAAGATCTATAGAGAGGATGAGAAGATATATCTGGATCTCCTCAAAAATATTTCGAATAGTTGGAAGAATTTTAAAAAGACCTACGATCAATGCCTCTTCTCCTTAGCCCAAAACACCACGAAGACAAAACGCTTGCTACAACTCATCACACTCGGTCTTCTCGTCAACAGCGCAAGGCTTTTTATAGAGGAATATTTCTTTTTCGGCCTCCATGCCCGTTTTTACACCCTAGTGGCAAAAGAACTGCCATATTATGTCTTGGTGATCCTCGGTTTCTTTTTGCTAAGAACACAGACCCAGAAATTCCTCTCCTTAAAAGGAGAGGTAGTGAAGACGGACCGAGAAATCCTCTTCTTTCCTGACAACTTATCAGGCGAGGGAGAGCATGAAATTCTTTATGATGAATTTGATCCTATTGAGGGAATAGGAGCAGAAGGTGGAAAAGAAAATCAAAATCCTCATGAATGATCTAAAGATTGAGGCCGAACTAAACGAGTCGAAGAGTGCTCAATTGATTTGGGAAGCTCTACCCATAGAGGCGAAGGCCAATCTCTGGGGCGAGGAGATCTACTTCGCTATTTCGGTGAAGACTGGATTGGAGCAAGGGTCCAGAGAAGTGGTCTCGCTTGGAGAACTCGGATATTGGCCGACCGGACACGCCTTCTGCATTTTCTTCGGTCCTACTCCGGCGAGCCGGGGGGAGGAGATTCGGGCAGCGAGTGCGGTCAATGTAATCGGAAAGGTCCTATCTGATCCCAAAGTCTTTCGGAAGGTAAAAGAGGGAACGAAGGTTAGGATTGAAAAAGCATAAGGTCAGAAATACAATCCAAATATCAAAATCCAAATGTCACATGAATGCTCAAATGACTCAATGCCAAGGTTCTTCCTTTTTAAATCAATTTTTGCATTTGCACTTCAGATTTCATTTGAGTTTTGACATTTAACATTCGATTTGCCCCACCCAAAATTGAAACCGTCAAGATCACTCCATAGCATCGATTCATCAACTATCCTAAAAACACTATGAGGAATGATGGCGATGGCGAATGAATTCGATGATGCCAGGCAGGATGGAAATAAAAATAATGGCAAAGATAACGAGCGAAAAGTTCTGTTTGACTAAAGGAATATTACCGAAGAAATAGCCCCCCAAAACAAAAATCACCACCCAGGCAGTTCCTCCGGTTACATTATAAACAATGAAATATCCGTAGTTCATCGTGCCGATGCCCGCAACAAAAGGTGCAAAAGTGCGGATAATGGGAATGAATCGAGCAAGGACGATCATCTTCCCACCATATTTTTCATAGAAACGGTGAGTGCGGTCAAGCTGTTCTTTGTTAAAAAAACGAGATTTTTTTTTATGAAATACTTTGGGGCCTGTCATGTGCCCAATCCAATAGTTCACACTATCCCCCACAATGGCTGCAAGAGATAGAAGAATCATAAGCCACTTCAGATCAAGTGAACCCAGGGCAGCAAAAGAGCCGACGGCAAAAAGCAAGGAATCCCCTGGCAGGAAAGGAAAGGCCACTAATCCTGTCTCTATAAAGATGATGAGAAAGAAAATGGCATAGGTCCAAATACCATAGTTCCGAATGATCAAGTCCAGATGCTTGTCAAGATTCAGTAAAAAGTCTATTAAGAAATTGATTAATTCCATGCCCCCCCTAACTATCTACCTATCTTTTCGGTGCTGCTCGAGTTTCGCACCCATCGTCAGAATATCCTGAACGACTCCTCTCGTTTCTTCATCCTCGACCTGGTTGGCAAGGTCCTGAATCCGTTTCAACGTTGACTCATCAAGATCCTCCTCTTGCCACACATGGGATTTTGAATCGACCGGATGGGTCGGAGAAATCTTTCCCAATTTGAATCGAATGTCCTGAATTTGTGTTTCACCTAAAAAAGCATTGATCTTTTCGAGAAGGGTGGGTTTCAGAAATTGGAGTTGTTGGACCCAGGTTGAATGGGAGACGTCGATGAAGAGAATCCTATTACGTATGGCACGTGGTTGAGTCTGGCCAGCAATGGCCTCGCCCACAATCTCCTCCCACGCTTTCCAGATGGAATAGCTCCTGATAGGGAGATCGATCTCAAGGCCTTTCAAGGTCTTCTCTAAGATCGAATGGATCGGTTGAGGTTTCTTCATATAAGATTAAATTTGAGATTTCAGATTATAGATTTAAGCAAGGAGGTTAAACGCAATGCCCTACCCTATGCGCCTTGCGAGATCTTAGAAAGATCGATTCTCGGAAAGAGGGGAGTAGGCTTAGCTACCTTCATCCCAGGCTTTAGGCCTCCCCACTTTCCGCTCTCCTTTAAATTCTTTTCCCAAAGATTCTCCTCTATGCCAAGCTGTAGCCACATTTTTTCAGCGGTTGACGGCATGAAGGCAGCAAGGAGAAGGGCGATCAGTCGAATGGATTCCAGCGTCTGATAAAGCACTGTCCCAAGACGGGGTCGATCTTTTTCTGCTTTGGCCAGAGCCCAGGGTGCGGTTTCATCGATATATTTATTGCCAGCGTTGACCATTTCCCAGATCGAAGCTAGCGCTTTATTAAAGGCCAAGTCATCCATCTGTTTTGATAATTGGGGAAGAACTTTCTCGGAAACTTGTTGAATTCCTCGATCCACATCCTTTAGAAGAGAGGGAGCGGGAATCGCGCCATCAAAATATTTGACTACCATACTAAGGGTCCGGCTGAAGAGGTTGCCCAAGTCATTTGCCAAATCACTGTTGATCCGATGGACCATAGCGGAATGGGAGAAGTCGCCATCGATTCCGAAAGGGACTTCTCGCATGAGAAAATACCGGACCGCATCCACTCCATAGGTGTCGATGAGGCTATTGGGCTCCACTACATTTTGAAGGGATTTAGACATCTTTTTGCCTTCGATCGTCCACCAACCGTGAGCGAAGACCATCTTAGGGGGTATCAAGCCGATGGCCTTGAGCATCGTCGGCCAATAGACGGTATGAGTGGTGAGGATGTCTTTGCCGATGAGGTGAATCGCCTCAGGCCAAAATTGATAGAAATGATTATTTTCGGAGCCTAAGCCAATCCCGCTGATATAGTTGATCAATGCATCGAACCAGACATAAGTAACATAGTCAGTGTCAAAAGGGATTTCAATTCCCCAATTCAACCGTTTCTTCGGCCTTGAGATACAGAGATCTTCCAAGGGAGTCCGGAGAAACCCTAAGATCTCATTTCTCCTCGACAGGGGGAGGATAAATCTCTCATTTTTTTCAATATGCTCAATCAGCCAGGATTGATACTTGCCCATCCGAAAGAAGTAGTTTTTCTCCGAGATTTTGATCACCGAGCGTAGGCAATCCGGGCATTCCCCCTCTGTGAGATCTTTTTCAGTCCAGAATCGTTCGCAGGGGACACAGTACCACCCCTCATAACTATCTAGATAAATCTCCCCCCGATCATAGAGATCCTGCAGAACCTTTTGGACCACAGTCTTATGGCGAGTTTCCGTCGTTCGGATGAAATCATTGTTGGAGATGTTTAGCCTCTGCCAGAGAGAGAGGAAGCGTTTGACCATCTCATCGCAGTGGGCTTTTGGATCCACTCCCCGCTCCAAGGCAGCCTTCTCCACTTTCTGGCCATGCTCATCAGTTCCGGTGAGAAAAAAAACCCGGTAGCCCTCTAATCGCTTGTAACGAGCGAGGATGTCAGCAGCGATCGTCGTATAAGCGTGACCGATATGGGGAACATCGTTGACATAGTAGATAGGCGTTGTGATATAGAAAGTCTCTTCAGATTTCAGATGCATCGATGGTGATCTCTCCCCCTTCCTCTAATTCCACGGTCACTGTTTGACTGAGCACATTCTGACGGATGATTTTCCCTTTGCCCGATCGAGTGACAACGTGCTTGCCCACTTTAGGTAGATTTTTCTTCAGCTCCAAATAAGCGGGGTACTCGTAACCCAAGCAGCACATTAAACGGCCACAGATGCCAGAGATCTTGGTGGGATTAAGGGCAAGATTCTGCTCTTTGGCCATTTTGACGGAGACGAGATCGAACCGATTCATAAACTTGGCACAACAAAGCTCCCTTCCGCAGCCCCCAATACCACAGATGATCTTAGCCTCATCTCTCACACCGATCTGCCGCATTTCAATTCGCATCTTGAATTCCCCAGCTAAATCCCTAACCAATTCACGGAAATCCACTCTTTTTTCAGCAGTGAAGTAGAAGAGGATTTTAGACCGGTCTAAGAGAACCTCTGTCTTAACTAACTTCATATTCATGCCCTTTTCACTGATTTTTCGAAGGCAGAATAGGAAGGCTTCCTTCTCCAGTTGCTGATTTCTCTCAAATTGTTCCAGATCTTCTGGGGTGGCCTTCCGGGCTACCTTTCTTGGAGATTTCAGGATAAAACGCCTTTCCTTTTCTTGGGGTGCGGCAAGTACCTTTCCCAATACGGATCCCTTTTCTGATTCGACGATGACGCTCTCACCCGCATCGAGGGATAGGTTGAGAGCATCGAACTCCTCACATTTTCTATCTGGTAGTTTAATAAAGACCAAGCGGATCATCTTTTACCCCTCTGCCCAGGAGAGCATCATCGCTTCCAATGCCAAGGGCATATTGGCATTGCTCATGATAGCGATCATGGTTTGATGGAGGGCTTCTATTCGATTCAAGAGGGAGGAGAGACTCCATGCTTTTGCCATTATCTCCATTTCTTGCAGGAGATCGGAATGAATCAGTTTCGATCCATCCTTTAATGTTTTGATCATAATGAGATCCCTCAAAAGGGTCTTGGCCACTTCAATGATCAGGAGAAGATTCTCTCGATGGAGTGACAGAGATTGGATCCAACTCTCCATCTTTTCGAATGGAAGCGTTTTTAGTCCAACCCATTCTTTTAATAGTTCTCTTCTTGGGATATGGTGTAGCTCTTCTTGAATCTCTAAGGCTTTTCCAGGACTTCCCTCCGAAAGAGAGGCCAATAGATGGGCCTCCCTCTCATCGAGTCCCCTCTGTTTCATTAACCATTGGGAAACCAATGGAATCGGCAAGGGGTTGAAGTGGATCGGCTGGCATCGAGAGAGGATCGTTGGCAATAGAAGCCGGGTGTTATTAGCCAGCAAGATGATTACCGTATGGAGCGGTGGTTCTTCCAGGGTCTTTAGGAGTACATTTGCCATATTTGGAGCCATCCGATCCGAAGCCGCCAGGATGCAGACACGACGTTGCCCTTCGTAAGGTCGGTAGACTAGATCTCTCTGCATCTGCCTTACCTGATCCACTTTAAGCGTTTGATTTTCCGGTTCTAAGACCATGACATCAGGGTGAAGGCCATGATCGATCTTTTTACAGGAGATGCATTGATCGCAGGCATCTCCTTGTTCAGGTCCTCCTTGAAGGCAATTGAGAGTTTTAGCGAACTGGACAGCCGCCCACTTCTTTCCAATACCTTCATTTCCCCAAAACAGGTAGCTATGGGCCAATGTATCTTGTTTCATCGCCCGCTTCAGAAATTCAATAGGCTTGGAGTGTCCTAAAACGTCTTTAAAAGACATTGCTTTTCTTCGAAAAGAGTTCTTAGTTCGGAGTCTTTTTCAATCACTCTATTTGATCAGGAAATAAAAGTATCGTCTGAGGGTAAGGGTAAAGATGCCCGTTTCGTCATTCGGTTAGGTTGTTGGTTTTAAGAACTGCACCTAACCCCCACCTTTAAACCAGACGGGCTTCGTAACCATAACCATAACCTAAAAATTTGCGAAATTCTCATTGTTCGTGAGTGACGAAACTGTTATGAAAGATTGTCTATAAATAAGATTTTCGTAACACTTTGGCGCTTTGAAATGGAACGTGATATATCCCCGGTTCCCGCCAATTTTCAAAGTTGTTGGTAACCCGATAAGGGCATGATTTTTTTTGAATCGTTACCCCGAACTCCGAACTCCTGACCCCGAACTCTTAATGAGTTTATCGACGATCTGTCGAATCTTGTGAAAAACCTTCTCCTCTCCTTCCCGGGTATCGATCACCCTTACCCGATCAGGCTCCTTCTTAGCAATGGAGAGATATCCTCTCCTCACACGATGGTGAAATTGAATCTTTTCCTTTTCGAATCGACCCTCTCTTTCTCTATTCAAGGCCCGATTTCTTTGCAGCGCTCTCTTCAATCCTAAATCAGAGGGGCAATCCAAAAGGAAGGTGACATCAGGCTTGATGCATTGGGAGGCAAGGCTGTTGAGGCTTTCGACCAGGCGTAGGTCTATCCCGCGACCATAACCCTGATAAGCGACCGTAGCATCGCTGAAACGGTCACAAAGAATGACCACCCCTTTTTTTAAAAAGGGTTCGATAATTTCTTTTACATGTTGAATTCTTGATGCCTCATAGAGGAGGAGCTCACTCAAAGGCGTCATTGTCCGATGCTTGGGATTTAAAAGAATCTTCCTTACCTTATCACCAATAGGAGACCCCCCTGGCTCTCTTGTCACTTTACATGGAGTCCCTCTTTTTATCAGGTATCTTTTCAGACGTTGAATTTGAGTGGTCTTTCCGCTCCCCTCCACTCCTTCGAAGGTGATAAAAAGAGACAATTGAATACCTCTTCTGTTGAATAACTATGCGAATTTAAAAAATTATAATGATCAGTCTAACCTTTTGTCAAGCCCACCTGAAAATCATCAAAACCATTGTTTTTCAAGAAGCGTTGGTTTACTATTCGCTTGTTGAAGCATTTTTGGGTG
>Ga0299912_10004316_pt1 | contig 11652 bp, 12 predicted proteins | sample RVTome_2_FD_207667 | JGI IMG/M metagenome (GOLD analysis project Ga0299912, IMG submission 207667) | Soil microbial communities from uranium-contaminated site in the Upper Colorado River Basin, Wyoming, United States - RVT95D214 (version 2) ... | reverse complement strand
GTGGGGCACCAGCTCATCCCGTAGTAGTCCTCTGTGCCTGTGCCTACGAGGCTTGGCAGCTTCTCGCCGTCTACGTAGATCATATCGTCGCCCTCGCCGTACCAGTTGAACTTGTCCGATTTACGTAGGTTGACGACGTTGACGTTGCAGCCCACGTAGTGGCCCTTACCCTCGGCCTCCAGCAGCAGGTAGTTGCCCTTGCCGTCGGGGTTCTCCCCCATGAACATCCATGTGCGGTTGTCTACGCCCTCGTCGCTCACGCCGTCCGTGGGGTTCTCCCTCCTCCACATGGCGTGGAACCTGCCGAGGCCGTCATCCGGCATGCTCCACTCCTCGTAGTCCACGTAGTAGTAGAAGCTTGCCACCTGCTTTGCGCCCTGGTTCTCCAGAGTGATCTTGGCGCCCTTTCCGTAGGGCATGGGCCACCAGCAGTTGAACCCTTTTCCGTCCTCAGGGCTCATCTGTAGGGGCGCCGAGACGTAGTTGTGGGTGAGGCCGTGGCCTATGCCGAAGAAGTCTCCTATGGGGGCCTCCACGCTGGGGCTCTTCTCGCCGTCCCAGTGCATGCGGATGACCAGCTTCCTGAGGTACCATTCCTCCTCTGAGCGTATGGTGACCCAGATGTGCTTCACGCACCCGGCTCCCTTCATCTCCGCGAGGGCCGAGGTTTCCCCAGGCTCAACAACTATGTAGTCCCTGTTGCCGCCTGTGCGGTCGTAGCTGCTGAACCTGCGGCGGCGGTGATCCTTGAGGCGGGGGGCGTCTGAGAACCCGCCGCCTAAGCTTGAGAAAGACATGTTTATCGATGATTATTGTGCGTGGCGGCCGGAAAAAACTTGGGTTGACGGGCCGCATACTATTTTCTCTGCCTGTACAGCTTAAGGTCCACCACCCTAGCCATGGCCTCGGCGTCCAGTCCCCCTCCGAGGAACGCGTTCACCTTGTCAACGGTGGGCCACGGGTCCTTCAGGGTCTCGTTGTAGTCCACGTGTAGGGTCTTCACGTTCGTCTGAGCCACAAGCCACCTATGAACATCGGACAGGTGTCTCCTGTAGAGGGCGGCCATGGCCTCGTCTGGTACGCCGTCGGGCGCCTCTCCTCGGCGCTCCATCATCTTCCTCTGGCTGGCCAGGACCTCCATGATGTCGCGGTGCATGAAGATCACCCTGTACTCGTGGTCTTGGGGGAGGTGCTTGAGGAGCATGCTGATTATCTTCACGGCCTTGCCCTCGGCCCCCGTGAGCCAGGTCGCGTCCCTGTCCAGCTGCTTTACGTGCTCGTACTCGAGGTAGCCTTGGAGGTTGTCCTCGTCGGCCTCCCTCTGGTTGTCGGTGAGCACGGGGACGCTGCCCGCCTGGAGCATGCTCATCATCATGCTTGTGCCGCTGCGGGGTAGACCTGAGACTACTACGATCATCCACTGGACTCCGCCTGATCCTATCTGTCGGGAGGTAAAAAAGGGGCTCGGTTGGGCGTGTTTGCGGTGGGCTCGCCGTCTGTGGGTCGAATGATTTATAATATTCTCCTTGTTGATCGTTGGGGATGGTTCGCTTCATCGTGTTCCTGGAGATGACCGGCGATTTCCTGAGGCTCCCCTTGGAGGAGAGGCAGGAGTTCATCCCCCGGTGGAACGAGATCGCGTCGAAGTACGGGATCAAGATGTTGTTCTGGGGGCTCCCCTTGGGCGTGTTGGAGCAGGTTGTCATAGTCTACGAGCTGGTGGGGAACCAGGAGCTGTTCTTCGTGTTCCAGAGGGAGTGGCTGGGGCTGGGTACGCCTGAGGCGGGGAAGTACATCAGGAACACCCGCACAATAATAGTCCACTGACTGTCAGGTTATATGCCGCCGATCCATTTCTCTGTTCATGGTTAAGCCTGTTGGGCCGTTGATGTGGGAGCACCGCCTGATAGAGCGCATCGTGCCGATGCTGAGGAAGCAGGTTGAGCTCATCGACGAAAGCGGGGAGGTTGACGCCTCCTTCGTGGAGAAGGCCGCCGACTTCTTCAGGGTCTACGCTGACAGGACCCATCACGGGAAGGAGGAGGACATCCTGTTCAGGGCGCTGGAGGCGAAGAGGCTCAGCCTCGAGCACAGGGGCACTATGAGGGAGCTGGTGGAGGAGCATGTCCACGCGAGGGCCACCGTGAAGAGGCTTCTCTCTGCTCGACTGGACTGGCTCAACGGCGACAGGAGGGCCCTCGGCGTGGTCAAGGAGACGCTTCTGGAGCTCTCAGAGTTCTACCCCGTCCACATTGAGAAGGAGGATAAGCGGTTTTTCCTGCCCGTGATGGACTACTTCACGGGGGCTGAGCTGGACGCGATGCTGGGCGAGTTCGACGAGTTCGACAGGGGCATGATCCACTGGAGGTATCAGAGGCTGCTGGAGGACCTGGGGGGAGAGGCGGTTGAGGCTACGCTGCGTGTGCCCGAGCTCTCGAGGTACGTTTGCACCGTGTGCGGGTACGTCTACGACCCCGCGAAGGGTGACCCTGAGAGCGGCGTGGAGCCCGGCATCGAGTTCAAGGATCTGCCAGGCGTCTGGGTGTGCCCGGTATGCTTCGCGCCGAAGAGCATGTTCAAGAAGAGCTAGGGCTCGGCTTGTCTGCGGCGTCGGGAGCTGTTCGCTTCGGGGCCTCGTTTGGTCTGTTTTCTCTTTCTCCGCGTGTGCACGTAGGGGGGAAGGGGGGGGTGTAGTCACCACCACCGCGATTACCCGTTTTTCGGATTGTTTTATGGTTTAGAGGCTTTTTCAGGGTTCTTAGGCGGCGGTGGTCGGGGTGTAGTAGTCGTCTTACTTTATTTTTCGCCGCGATTTCGGGTTTCGTGAAGGGTTCTGTTTCATCACACGCCGGTTCAGGCGTCACGCTGAGATCCACCTTAACACATGTCGAGGCGTTGTGCATCCATGTTCGTCGCTGGATGGGATTATGTGATCGTTGGCACAGGCGCGGATGTATTGGTACCAATACATCGGTGGTTTGTCGCGGGCATACTGGTATTGGTACCAATAGGTTTGGAGAGCCAAAGGTCCCCAGGCCACACAGTATTGGTACCAATAGGGCTTGTGGGCGTGGTTTAGGCTGGAGTGTTCAGGGCCTGTATGCTGCGTGGTATTGGTACCAATACCCATTGGTCTGCGGCCATCTCACGCAGTATTGGTACCAATAAAAGCACCCTGTACCAACCCGCCGCAGCACCGGCAACGACACCCGCATATCCGCAGCCGACCCACATTCACCCATGGTTCGCAGGCACAGGATAGCAGAGGAGGAGGTGAGGCCCGTAGTGAGGGCCGTGCGCCGCTGCCTCGCCGAGATGGTGGAGCTGGACCCGCTGCCCGGGGACGCGTACAGCCTCTTCACGGTGCTCTGGAGGTTCAAGGAGCACAGGACCGGGCCGCCCCACTACCCCGACGCGACCCGCGGCGCCATGGTGAGCCTCATCACGGAGACCGCCGACACGCTCGGGTGAGGGCCCGTGTGGTGCGTCCTAATGCTGATTGTGGGGGCCGCCCTGCCCGGGACCGCGCCTCCTACGTCAGTGGCCTAGGCCCCGGCTCGACGGTGCCCCAGGCGCCGGCCACCGGCTCGCGCCCCTCGTCAAGCAGGTAGTGCCTGAACCAGTCCAGGTTCTGCTGGATCACGGCCCTGTTCTCCCTGGGCTTGGTGATGGGGTGAGCCATCTCGGGGTAGATGAACATCTCTACGGGCACCCCCTTATCCTTCAGAGCCCTGTAGAGCTCCATGCTGTCGCTGATGGGCACCCTCTGGTCCTTGCCGCCGTGCTGGATGAGCATCGGCGTGTGAGCCTTATCGATGGCGCTGATGGGCGCCGTCTTCTCGTAGACCTCCCGCCGGTCCCATGGGGTTCCTCCCAGGTAGTGGTCAGTGAAGTAGGGGATGTCGTTGCTCACCCTGTAGGTGTACCAGTCGCTGATCCCCGCCCCCACTGAAACAGCCTTGAACTTGTCGCTGTGGAGCCCCACGTAGGCCGAGATGTAGCCGCCCTGGCTCCACCCCATGCAGCCGACGCGGTCAGGGTCCACCATCCCCCTGGCCACAAGGTCGTCCACGGCCGACTCCAGGTCCCACATGTCGCCGAGTCCCAGGTTGTCCCTGTTCAGCTCAAGGAACGCCTGCCCGTACCCTGTGCTGCCCCTGTAGTTGGGCTTCAGCACAAGGACGCCCTCGTTCACCAGCTGCACAGGCGGGTACCTCTGGTAGTCGTAGGGCTCCAGGAGGAACCCTCGGCTCGCCGTGGAGGGGCCGCCGTGAACCTGGAACACAAGCGGGTACCTCTTCGAGGGATCATAGTCGCGGGGCTTCCTGAGGACTCCCTCGATGACCGCGCCGTCGCGGGACCTCCACCTGATGGTCTCGACCCTGCCCAGGCTCCAGCCCCTGACCTGCTCCCCGTAGTCGGTGAGCTTCACTAGGTCCCTCATACAACTCGCTGGCTCCTTGCTCACGTAGACCTCGGGGAAAGCCCCGGGGCCGTTACCCACGAACGCTAGGTAGCCCTCACTGTTCATGGAGGTTGTGGGGCCGGGGTAGACGGGAAGTTCGATCTCCGTCGCCTCACCATCTTCGGAGAGGCGGGCTACAGCTGTCCCGGTGCCCTTGTCGTAGAACGCGTAGACGCCCCCCCTGGTCCACCACGCCTGGTTCACCCTCTGGTCGAGGCCGCCGCTCACCTTCACCATCAGAGGCCCTAGAGGCTCTGACAGGTCTGCGCTCCGCAGGTCTATGGACCAGAGGTCCGCCTGCGTGTACATCATGTTATCCCGCTCCCGGTGGCTGACCAGGATGCTGGACTCGTCCGGGCTCACAGCAACGACGCTGCTCACCTTGGGCAGCTGCAGCTCCACGGCCCTCCCGTACCAATCATCGCCACCGGCCACCAGGTACGCCGCTGACTCGTAGTCCACAACCAGCTTGTAGCTGCTCACCCTGTCCCAGTAGACGAGGGGGTCCCTGGCTCTACAGTTTACTACGCAGCCATCGCTCGTCGGAATGAAGTCCACGACCTTCATGGGTCGCCCCAGGAGCCTTGACACCTCCAGGACCGGCTTGGGAGCCTTCTTCGCCTCCTCCTCGGTGAGGCCCCTCACCTTCACGTTGTACTCCTTGAGCCGGGGGACGCTCACGTACCAGAGGGACGATGCGCTGTCCTCCTCCTCGAAGTGGGCCACGTTCCCGTAGGTGTCTCGCACGTGCTTCCGCTTGCTCTTCTCGGGGTGCTCCGCCGAGTACAGGACACCCTTCACCGTGGGCTTGAACGCCTCGACGCCCGTCTCCACGTCCGTCAGCTGCAGGGGCTCGCCGGCCAGGCCCTCGAAGAGCCACACCTGTGGCTTCTCGCCCCTGTCCCAGAGGACGAGGAGGCTGTCGTCTCCCATCCACTCCACCTGAGACACGTCGCCGGTTCTCGTGATCTGGGTTCTCTCGCCCGAGTTCATGTCGTGAACAAACAATAGGTGCTCGTACCTGTTGTCGCGCCAGTTGGTGGTCCTGACCCTGAAGGCAACCCTGCCTCCGCTCGGGCTGCTCTTCGCCTCCTCCGGGTACTCCAGGGATACGAGGTCCGTTACCGAGGGGCTGTAGCCTCTGCTCTGTGACGCCATAACCATGAGTACGGGTCTACGTGAAAAAGGTTGAGGGGGCTAGAAGTTCCTCTCCTTGAGGGTGAGCCTCCGGGCGCCGCCCCTCTCCTGGGTCAGCTCGTACGCTGGGCCGTATTAAAAACCAGTGCTATGTGTAGAGCTGGACGACGGTGCCGTCCTTGAGCTCCCTGTCCAGGCCCACCTTCTCGTTATCGAACTTGGCCGACGGACCCCATATGCGTGCGTACTTGAACCTCTCGTAGAAGTCGTTGTGGATCATCCTGGCCAACTCGCCCACGGTGACTGAGCCCCTGGCGACGACGGGCTCCTTGGCTGGCTCCATGCCCGGCTCCTTGGTGTATATCCTCACGATGCCGAGGAGCTCGAAGAGCTTCTTCCCCAGCGCCTCCTGCAGTCCCCTTGTCTTCTGGAAGCTGCACACCCCCACCTGGAGGGGCACCGCCGCCTGCCTAAGCTGATCCACGGTGCCTTGAACGTAGCCCAGGTCCGCCTTGTTGGCCAGTACCAGCGTCGGCCTGTACACGGCGTTGCCGAAGATGGCGCCCTCCACAACGTCCAGCGTCACCCTGCCCCTGATCCGCAGAAGCGCCGACTTGATCTTGTACTCGCCCAGGAGGGCCACCACCTCCTCGCTGGTGCAGCCGTCCAGCTCGCCCTCCCAGACGAACTGTATGTCCCTGCCGTGGCCTCGCTTCTCGATCTCCACCTCGCCGGGCGGCTCCGCTGTGAGTATCCTGGCGCTATCCAGCTCCTCGGCCACCATCAGGTAGTTGCCGGACGGGTCGTCTGAGAGGTCCACGACTATGATTATCCCGTCGGCGTTCCTGGTGGAGCTTAGGTTCATGAAGCCCTCGGCGCGTCCCTCGCTGCTCCCCTCCACTATGGGCGGTATCTCCACAAGCTGGAACTGGATGTCCAGGTAGGGTAGCATCCCGGGCGTCGGCACCGTGGTGCCGAAGGGCCAGTCCGTCACCTCCACCGAGCTGTTGGTCACGGCCCTGAGGAGGCTGCTTCGGCCCGCGTTGGGTGGGCCTATGACCGCGATCTGGGCGGCCCCCGCCTTCTGCACGTAGATGCTGGGGGTCGAGCCCTTCCTGGCCTGCTGCTGCCTCTTCTGCTTCTCCTGCTCGTCCCTGATCTGGGCCATCTGGCGCCTGACCTGGCTGCACAGCTTCTCTGTGCCCTTGTGCTTGGGGACGAGGCCCAGGAACTCCCCCATGAGGCGGAGGCGCTCCTCCGGGTTGCGGGTCATGGTGACCTCGTTCCACTTCAGCTTGGCTACTATGGGCAGGTTCGCGACCAGGGGAGGCTCCCTCGGATCAGGTGTCTACGCTGGTTGTTGTTTAAGGACTCGGGGTAATATGCGTTTACCTCAGCTTCCCGCCGCACTCCTTGCAGAACCTCTGGCTCGGGTCGGCCAGGGCGCCGCAGCTGGGGCACGCTGGGGCCGCCGGCGCCGCCTGGGTGTAACCCATCTCCCTGCCCTTCGTGAATACGTCCCTGATGAACACGTCGGTGCCCGTGACGCGGACCTCGCCCTGCTGGGGCGCCAGGCTGGCCACCGCCTCCTTGATTATCCTGTCCCTCACCTCGGGGGTTATCACCCCCTCCTCCACCAGGCTGTCTATCAGTATGGCGATGAGGTTCCTGTTCATGAATATGGCGTGAGGTATGGTCATGTCCTCTTCCATGGCACTAAGAAGGGGACTGTTGCCCGGGAAAAATATTGTTATTGTACGGGTGCCCCGCACTGGCCGCAGAACTTGTTACCGGGGACTATGGGTGCCCCGCACTGGCCGCAGAACCTGTTGCCCGCGGCTGCCTGCTGTGGCGGTGGCGGAGGCATCCTTTGGGGGGCCGGTGCGAAGCTGGTGGCGTGGCTCTGGAGTCTGGCCTGGTTTATGGCGTCCACCCAGCCGTTGGCGTCGCCCATGCCCCTGAATGTGTACTTTTCGCCGGCGTGGACGGTGATGGTCGCCATGAAGCCCTTCTCCACGTTCACTATGGTGTTGAGGGGTATCTCCACCCTGTCCTTGTGGGCTCCACGGACAGCCGATATGATGTCCTGGAAGTGGCCCGCCGTGAAGATGAGCCTCGCGTTGGTGAGGATCAGCTTGCCGTTCACGTTGCTGAAGGACCCCTTGGTCCATGATACCGGGAGCATGCCCGTGTCCTTGATGACGTGCTCCCCTGGTGGTAGTCCGCTCATGTCAGATACATATCCACGCACAGCATCATATTAAATCCCGCGGCTCAAGGCCCTGGGCATGTCTTAAGTAACGGTTGTAACCCATCTTCATTGAGACCGGTCATGGTTAAACCGTTCATAATAGGCACACAGAACGCCGGCACGTTCCTGTACGCGGGGGTCGACGTGCTGAAGGCAGGGGGCTCGGCCCTGGACGCCGTGGAGGCCGCCACCAGGCTCGTGGAGAGCAACCCGGACGACACATCCGTGGGCATGAGTGGGATACCCAACATCCTGGGTGTCCAGGAGATGGACGCCTCACTGATGTGCGGCAGGACCCTGAGGACGGGCGCCGTGGGGGCCCTCAAGGGGTTCATCCACCCCATAAGCGTCGCCAGGAAGGTTCTGGAGGAGGCGCCCCACGTGATGCTGGTTGGGGAGGGGGCAGAGCTATTCGGCCGAGTTATGGGCTGCGAGGAGGGCAGCCTGGAGACCGAGACGAGCAGGAAGGTGTATGCGGCCTTCGTGAAGGACGCCTTCGAGCACGAGGGCATCGACCAGAGCCAGGAGTGGGTGGTCACCTACGCCCGCAGCCAGAACCTCCGGGAGTGGTACGACAGACTCGCCGACAAGCACCACGGCACCGTCAACATCCAGGCCATGGACGAGAATGGGGATATAGCCTCGGCCGTCAGCACAAGCGGCACGGCCCTCAAGTTCCCGGGCCGCCTCGGAGACAGCCCCGTCATCGGCGCGGGCAACTACTGCGACAACAGGTTCGGGGCCGCGGCGTGCACAGGCCGCGGGGAGCTGGCCATCAGGAACAGCACTGCCCGCACCATAATCCACTACATGGAGGACAGCCTGAGTCTAAGGGAGGCATGCTTCCGCGCCATGAAGGACATACACGCGCTGAAGAGCTTCGGCGGCATGAACTGCCTCGCCATGGACTCCAAGGGCAAAACGGCGAGCGCCTCGACCCGTGAGGACCGCGAGTCCACCCACTGGTACATGGACGTGGGCATGCGTGAGCCTGAGAAGCGCATCGGCATAAACGTGAAGCCGTGATGTCAGCCCCCTACGATTTCAGGCGGATAACGCCCGGCGTCTACGGTGACAGGCACCCAGTGGAGGGTGAGGTCGTCGCCCTCCTCCACATAAGCTTCGAGGACAGGGGCCTGAAGCTCATCGAGACCAAGAGTAGGGCCGTGCGGCTCCAGGAGATTCATGAGCTCATGGTCACGGACGAGGACGCGTCCCCCGGTGGGAGTGCGGACCGTGTTCGGGCCGTCGCCTTCTTCGAGGTGAACAGGTCGGGCCTCATCGTGGCGGGGGACAGGGTGACGGTGAACGGCGAGCCCCTGGGGGCGCTGGCCGGGTTCGATGAGACCCACATGCCCAACCACATGGGGATAGTGGTCAAGGCTCCGAATCTGGATGAGCCGGGCGTCAGGGTCGGGGGCCGGGTCAGGTTCAGCTCAGCCTAGCCCACGCTTCGGGGAACGTGGCTCTTATGGTTACTTACCGGCCTTTTTAAGCGCGTGATCAGGGCAGATAACAAGTTTAAGGAATCTTTAAACCGCACCTATGTCGCGCTGCTCATGAGGACTTGATGGAGGTGTCCGGGTGTGAGGGGCTACGTAATCAAGGCTGCAGCCGGTCTTACCCTTATCTGTGTCCTCGCGCTGCTGATCGGGGCTTACTCGCCGTACGCTGAGATGAGGAGCCTCCCGGTGTTCACGCTGAGCACCGTGGCCAGGATAACCCTGACGCTGGTCCTCAGCGTCGCGTGGGGCGTCAGCTTCGGCATCCTGGCGGCGACTAACAGGCTGGCCAGCTACGTGGTGACGCCTGTGGTGGACCTCCTCCAGTCTATACCCATCCTCGGCTACTTCCCCCTGGTCATCGGCTTCCTCTTCACTTGGGGTACCTTCGGCGTCGAGGTCTCGGTCATAGTCCTCCTCTTCACGTCCATGGCCTGGGCCGTGTTCTTCGGCGTCGTGGCCGCCGTGAGGGCGATACCAGCCAACGTCATAGAGGCGTCCAGGAGCTTCGGCGTCACGGGCTGGAAGTACACGAGGCACGTGATCCTCCCATCGATAGCGCCAGCGGTGGTAGCGGGGGCCAACCTCGCGTGGAGCGACGGCTGGTTCTTCATGATCGCGGCCGAGTACATCGAGTACAAGGGGCAGATAGTCTCGCCTGCGTCTGGGGGCATCGGGTTCCTCCTCGCGCGCTCAGCCTACTTCTACCGGGACATGGGGATGGCGCTGACGCTCCTCGTCTACGTCACCGTGCTCGTCGTTGTCATCAACAGCCTCACCTGGCACAAGCTGATGGAGAGGGCGAGCGCCGGCACATTCAAGCCAATACTGCACATCGGGTTGAGCGGCGTCGGCCTGATGGGCGTCGGCGGGACGAGGGGCTGGTTCAGCCTGACGCACATCCAGGTCCCGAAGGCGTTCTCGGCCTTCTGGCAGAGGTTGGAAGAGTACACGCGTCGCCAGAAGATGCTGACGGCGGCCGTGGCTGTGCTGGCTGTCGGGGCCATCCTCTACGGGAAGCTGGAGCAGATACCCTCCCTGAGCAGCGTAGCCGAGGCCCTCTCCCAGCCACCGGGGGAAGAGCTCAGGAACATCCACTTGCTCATACTCCTGACCATGACCAGGCTGACCGTCGCATACGCCTTCAGCCTCGTCGTTGCGATGGGGTTAGGGGTGCTGGCCGCAGAGAACAGGCACGCGGCGGCCATAATATACCCCATATACGACATCGGGCAGGGGGTTCCGATACTCGCCCTCTTCCCGGTGCTGTACGTCGGCCTGGGGAACCTGTTCGGCAACCAGAGGATCGCCCTGGAGGTCACATGCGTAGTGATGCTGGTCCTGGACATGATCTGGTACATGTTCGTCAACATATCGAGCGCCGTGAAGAACATCCCCACCGAGATCAGGGACGTGGGCACACTCTTCGGCTTCAAGGGACTAAAAAGGGTCACCCACATAGTGATCCCCTCGATCCTCCCAGCCATAGTCACGGGCAGCATCCTCAGCTGGGGGACGGGCTGGAACACTGTGATCTTCAGCGAGTACCTCCAGTCGACTCAGCCCGGCGTCCCGGACGTCTTCGTCCCCGGCCTGGGCAGCCTCCTGGATAAGGCGGGGTACGTCTACGGGAACACCGTCCTCCTGGTTGTGATAATCATGGTCATCGCGGCGATAGTCCTGTCCATGGAGGCGCTGATTTGGAGGCCCCTGCTGCGCCGCTTCGAGAAGTACAAGGTGGAGGTCTAGCCGTTGACCATACTAGACGTTAGGGACGTGCACAAGAGCTTCGCGGAGGACGGGAAGGAGATAGTGGCACTGGACGGCGTCAGCTTCGACGTCGAGGAGGACGAGTTCATGTGCCTCGTGGGCCCAAGCGGGTGCGGCAAGTCGACGATGCTGCGCATAATCTCCGGCCTGGAGACCCCCACGAGCGGCGAGGTCATCTTCCAGGGGAAGCCGATCACTGGGCCCACCCCCAAGATATCCATGGTATTCCAGCTCTTCGGGCTCCTGCCCTGGAAGACGGCGCAGGAGAACGTGGAGGTCCCGCTGGAGGTCATGGGGGTGCCTAAGGCTAAGCGTGTCGAGGTAGCCCATGAATACCTGAGGCAGGTGAAGCTTGATGGCTCCGAGAACGTCTACCCCCACGACCTGAGCGGCGGAATGAAGCAGAGGGTCGGCATAGCCAGGGCCCTGGCGCTGAACCCTGAGATACTGTTGATGGATGAGCCCTTCAGCAGCCTGGACGAGCTGACGGCCAGGGCCCTCAGAGACCTGGTTCTAAACATCTGGCG
>Ga0299912_10004315_pt1 | contig 11653 bp, 10 predicted proteins | sample RVTome_2_FD_207667 | JGI IMG/M metagenome (GOLD analysis project Ga0299912, IMG submission 207667) | Soil microbial communities from uranium-contaminated site in the Upper Colorado River Basin, Wyoming, United States - RVT95D214 (version 2) ... | reverse complement strand
CTTTGAGGTAACTGAAACCGGCCTTCGGATGATTGATGAGCCTGTATGGTAAGTCTGAATCTGTTGAATCTTGGTTAGCTTGCAATTGGCTGTTCTTGCCTTTGAAGATGATTCTTTGATGACATCTTTCTGAATTTTCTAGATTGATATTCTGTTGACCTGTTGTTTTTATTTGGCAAACGTTAGCTATAAGTTCAGTTTTCAGGGATTGTATCTGTTGGAACAAATATCTCGTTTTGAATTGGCATCTGACTACGTCCCCACTGGAGACCAGCCCCAGGCTATTGATTCCTTGGTAAAAGGCGTGCAGAAAGGGACTGTCCAAACGCTGCTCGGGGTAACGGGAAGCGGAAAGACATTCTCCGTGGCAAACGTTATTGCAAGGACTGGAAAAAACACGCTGGTAATTTCACACAACAAAACTCTTGCAGCGCAGCTTTATTCTGAACTCAAGCAATTTTTCCCAAAAAACAATGTCGGTTATTTTGTATCGTACTATGATTACTACCAGCCTGAGAGCTATCTTCCCCAAACTGACACCTACATTGAAAAAGACACGCAGATCAACGAAAAAATTGAAAAGATGAGGTTGGAGGCAACCGCAATGCTGCTTTCAGGGGAGCCGACAATCATCGTGTCTACTGTCTCCTGCATCTACTCTCTTGGCAATCCTAAGGATTGGGGGGACTTGGCTGTTGCAGTTAGCACCGGCGATGAAATCAAGAGAAGCGAAATAATTCGACGATTTGTTGATGCAAGATACGAGAGAAATGATACCGAGGTAGCGCCCGGAAATTTCAGAGTTAAAGGGGATACAATCGATGTCACTCCTGCATACTCTGAAGATTTAGTTAGAATCTCCATGTTCGGGGACGAGGTAGAAAAAATTGCAATCTTGGATCATGTTTCCTTGAAGGAGAAAAAGATAGTATCTCAAATGAAAATTTATCCTGCAAAACACTACCTTATTGCAAAAGATGTTCGTAAAAAAGCCGTTAAATCAATTGCCGATGAGTTGAAAAAACGATTGCCCGAATTAAACGAATTGGAAAAACAGAGACTTGAGATGAGAACAAAATATGATTTGGAGATGATTGAAGAGCTGGGGTACTGCTCTGGAATTGAAAACTACTCTAGACACTTTGATGGGCGAGAAGCAGGGGAAAAAGCATTCTGTCTGATGGATTTTTTTGGCGATGACTATCTTTTGGTAATTGACGAATCTCATGTGACACTGCCGCAGCTTCACGGGATGTACAAGGGAGACCGCTCTAGAAAAAATGAGTTGATCACATACGGGTTTAGGTTGCCTAGTGCGTTTGATAACCGCCCGCTGAAATTTGAAGAGTTTGAAGAGTACATACAAAATACAATTTTTGTCTCGGCAACTCCGTCCGAATATGAGAAAAAAATTTCGTCTCAGATTGTCGAGCAGCTTGTAAGGCCTACTGGCCTGCTTGACCCCCAGGTTGAGGTCAGGTCTACCAAAAACCAGATGGATGATTTAATCGTGGAAATTAACAAAAGATCTGCCAATTCCGAACGAGTACTAGTCACGACTTTGACTAAGAGGATGGCTGAAGATTTGGCTGAATATCTTTCAAAAAAGAATGTCAGAGTCAGATACATGCATTCGGAAATCGAGGGATTGCAGAGGACTGAGATCCTCAGGCAATTGCGATTGGGCGAATTTGACGTTCTTGTGGGAATCAATCTTCTCAGGGAGGGGCTGGATCTTCCGGAAGTTTCACTGGTTGCAATTTTGGACGCTGACAAGGAGGGATTCTTGAGGAATTTTACAAGTTTGATTCAGACGTGTGGCCGGGCTGCAAGAAACGTGAACGGAACTGTCATAATGTATGCTGACAAAACAACACAGTCTATGGAAAACACAATGAGTGAAACCAAACGTCGTAGGGAAAAACAAATGCAATACAACAAAGATCACAACATTATTCCTAGAACTATAATCAAATCTGTCCCGTCTCAAGAAGTCGCTTTGGATGACTCAAAACTAAAGTCTGTACACGATCTTACAAACGAAGTGATTGATTTGGATGCTCAGATGAAAAAGTATTCCGAAGAGTTGGATTTTGAACGTGCGATTGAATGCAGAGATAGGATAAAAAGACTGGAAAGGGAGGTTGAATACAAAAATGGCAGAAAATAAATTAAAAATCAGAGGTGCGCGACATCACAACCTGAAAAATCTAGATATTGATATTCCAAAAAACAAATTGGTTGTAATCAGCGGATTGTCTGGCTCTGGAAAATCTACATTGGCATTTGACACCATCTATGCTGAAGGGCAGAGAAGATACGTCGAATCACTCTCCTCGTACGCCCGTCAATTCTTAGAGATGATGGACAAGCCCGACGTTGATTCAATCGAAGGACTCTCCCCCGCAATTGCAATACAGCAAAAAACCACCAGCAAGAACCCGCGCTCCACTGTTGGAACCACTACGGAAATCTATGATTACATGAGGTTGCTATTTGCAAGAATTGGCATTCCTTACTGTACTAATTGCGGGCGCAAGGTGTCGACCCAGTCCATAGAACGAATATGCGATTCCGTCCTCAAGGATTTCTCGGGAAATAAAATCTTCGTTTTGGCCCCAATCGTTCAGAGAAAAAAGGGGACGTATGAGAAATTATTTGAACAAATCAAAAAGGACGGGTACTCCAGAATACGCCTAAATGGTGAGATTTTGAGCCTGGATGATGACATCCCTCCCCTTGACAGGCAAAAATGGCACAATATTGAGATTGTAGTTGACAGGATCGTCGCTGAAAAGTCTGAGAGATCAAGACTCTTTGAAGGCATACAGACTGCAATCAAGGCCGCCAAAGGCGACGTGATGATTGCAACTGAAAAGTCTGAAAAGATTTTCTCGCAAAACAACGCATGTCCTTACTGCGGGCTGACCGTTGGCGAATTGGAGCCAAGATCTTTTTCATTCAACTCCCCTTTCGGTATGTGCAAAACATGCAATGGTTTGGGAGTGAAGATGGAGTTTGACGAGGATTTGGTAGTACCTGATAAAACCAAGTCTATTTTGGACGGCGCAATTGTTCCTTGGAGCGGACGATTCTCCGCATTCAGACGCCAAGCGCTAAGGGCAGTAGGCAAAAAATTCGGTTTTGATTTGATGACCCCCTTTGACAAGATAAAGCCAAAGCATCTCAAAATAATTCTGCACGGCACCGACGACTTGATTGATTTCACGTACCGCTCAAAATCAGGAGACTCTTCCTGGCAATCCACAAACACGTTTGAAGGCGTTTTATCTAATCTGCAACGAACGTTCATGGAAACTGACTCTGAATCAAAAAGGGAGTGGCTAAAACAGTTCATGCGGGACACACCTTGCAATTCGTGCAACGGCAAAAAACTAAAACCGGAATCACTCGCAGTCAAAATCAACGAAAAAGGAATAATAGATGCATGCGACATGTCAATTGATCACTGCTATGATTTCTTCTCTTCTCTGACGCTAACTGAAAACGAGCAATACATCGCAAGGGACGTCCTAAAGGAGATTAAAGAGCGCCTTGAATTTTTAATGAATGTCGGATTAAACTATCTGACGCTGAACAGATTAAGTTCGACACTGTCTGGCGGCGAATCACAACGAATCAGACTGGCAACCCAGATTGGCTCCAACTTGACTGGGGTGCTGTACGTTCTTGACGAACCTACGATTGGATTGCATCAGCGAGATAATGCCAGACTGATTAAAACGCTAAACAAGCTGCGAAATCTGGGCAATACGGTCATTGTTGTGGAGCATGACGAGGAAGTTATACGAAATTCAGACTGGATGATAGATTTGGGACCTGGCGCGGGTGTTCACGGGGGAAGCGTTGTTTTCGAAGGTACAGTGAGTCAGATTCTCAAAGACAGCAAGTCCGTAACCGGCGCATATCTGAAAGACAACTCGCTGATTAACTTGGTTGACAAAGTTCGCAATCGCTCTGGCTCTCTTGTCATACAGAAAGCTTCTGAAAACAATCTGAAGGACATTGACGTTGAAATACCGCTGGGCCTTTTTGTTTCCGTAACCGGGGTCTCTGGCTCTGGAAAATCAACTCTGATCAACGACGTTCTGTTAAAAACACTGGAGAACCATTTTTACAAATCAAATGTCCGGTCTGGAGCTCACAAGGAAATTTCCGGCTTGGAAAACATTGACAAGGTGATTGCCATAGACCAATCACCTATTGGCAGAACTCCTCGCTCAAACCCTGCAACTTACATTGGCGCCTTTACACCCATCAGAGATCTTTATGCAAACACGGCGCTGTCAAAAGAGCGCGGGTATGCGCCGGGGCAGTTCTCATTTAACGTTGCCGTTGGCAGGTGCTTTGCATGTGACGGGGACGGCGTAAAGCAAATTGAAATGCAGTTTCTGTCAGATGTCTATGTAAAATGCGACGAGTGCAAGGGAAAAAGATACAACACCGAAACCCTGTCTGTGCTGTACAAGGGAAAAAATATTTCTGACATTTTGGGAATGACTGTTTACGAGGCGCTGACTTTCTTTGAGAACATCCCTGCAATAAAACGAACCCTGCAGACAATGCATGATGTCGGATTGGGATACATCAAACTCGGACAGTCGTCCACAACCCTGTCTGGAGGCGAGGCTCAGAGGGTCAAACTTGCATCCGAACTATCAAAGCGAGGAACTGGAAAAACGCTCTACATCCTAGACGAGCCTACGACTGGGCTGCATTTTGCAGACGTTCAAAAATTATTGGATGTCCTTAATCGCCTGGTAAACCTGGGAAATACCGTGGTTGTAATCGAGCATAACATGGATGTCATCAAAAATTCCGACTGGATAATTGATCTTGGTCCGGAAGGCGGTGACGAAGGCGGCAAAGTTGTGGCCGCTGGCACCCCAAAAGATGTTGCAAAAGCGCCCGGAAGTTACACTGGAACGTATTTGAAGAAATTGTTAAAAAAATGACTTTTGATATTTCAAAAATCATCCTCCCCACCGATCCCGGAATTTATCTGATGAGGGATTCTGATGAGAATATTATCTATATTGGCAAGGCAAAGAATTTGAAAAACAGGGTCCGGTCTTATTTTAACCAAAATCAAAACTACAAAACTCAGAAACTGGTTGAAAATATCTCTGGCATTGAATTTGTTTTGACTGACAATGAGAGCGAGGCGTTTCTTCTAGAATCAAACATGATCAAAAAGTACAGGCCCAGATTCAACATCGAGCTAAAAGACCAGCAAAGGTACACCTATCTCAGAATCTCTGATGAAAAATTTCCCAGACTGCTGGTTTCAAGAAGAACCAGGGACGGAAAATTTCTGGGACGTGGAAAAACATTTGGCCCTTTCACTCAAGGCAGTTCAAAACTGCTCACAATCGGTACACTGAGAAAGGCGTTCCAGATACGAATTTGCAAAACCCTTCCGAAAAAAGTCTGCTTGGAATACCACTTGGGAAATTGCGAGGGGCCATGCGAATTCAGGGGTGCGCAGGAAAGGTACCCTAAACATGTTGCAGCGCTGGAGGATGTGCTCAAAGGGAAAAACAAAACCAAGGTTTTTACAAAAAAATTGGAGGAAGAAATGCATCAGGCCGCGGAATTGCAGCAGTTTGAGCGTGCAAAGGATATTCGTGACACGCTGATCAGGCTTGGAAGTCTGCAAACTAAACAAAAAATGGAATATGTTGAAAACTCCGATGAGGAATATTTCGGCATAGGCATACAGGAACAGTCCGCAGCAGTGATGAATTTCAGAATGATTAACGGCGTGATCAGAGACAGCGACAAATTCTTTTTTGATTTGGTGGGGGATAACTCGTTTTCAAACTTCCTGTTCCAGTACTATTCAACGCACCCGATTCCAAAATTTATTCTGGTTAGCGAACTGCCTGAGAACCAAAGATTGTTGGAATCACTGCTTTCAGAACAATCCGGGTTCAATGTCCAAATTCTGTCCCCTGCAAAAGGCAAGAAAAAGGACATCATTGATCTGATTCTGAAAAATATCCGACTAATCCACTCAAAGGGGGGTGATCCTGGGCTGGTTGAACTGAAAGAAATTCTAAATTTGGATGTCATTCCAAACATCATTGAATGCTTTGATATTTCCAACCACGGTGAAGAGTTTGCCGTGGGCTCGATGGCAAGATTTGTTGGCGGCATTCCAAACAAATCCGGCTATAGAAAATTCAAAATAAAGACAGTCTCTGGACGGGACGACTTTGCAATGATTGAGGAGGTTGTCAAGAGGCGGTACTACAGGCTGCTGGAGGAAAATTCCGAACTCCCTGACTTGATTGTGATTGATGGCGGTAAAGGACAACTCAGTTCTGCAATGAAGGCCCTGGAATCACTCGGTTTGAAACTGCCCTGCATATCTTTGGCCAAGGAGAACGAGGAAGTTTATCTTCCAAAAAATAAAAACCCTGTCATAATTCCAAAGTACAAACCGTCTCTGAAAATTTTACAATATGTCAGGGATGAAACGCACAGATTTGGCGTGGCGTATAACAGAACGATAAGGAAAAATAAAATAAAATAAGAAAAAAGGATTTTTTATTAGTTCACTGTAACACTACCAGTCATCCAAGGATGAACCATGCAGAAGTAATCGTAACTGCCTTTGTCGTTAAAGGTAAATGCATAAGATGCACCTCCCATGACTAGACTGCTATCAAATATACCAGATGGGTCATCTGCTGGACTACCGCCAGTTACTGTGTGTGCTGCTGTGTCGACATTCATCCATTCCACTGTATCTCCAGCGTTGACTTTGATGTCTGCTGGTGCGAAACATGAATTATTTTCTTCACATCCTGGAACTGAAGTACCTTTTGGAATGTCAACACTGTGTGTTGCCGGTCCTGCTGGTTTGGCCGTCGCGGTTTCTTTTTCTTTAGTTACCTCGGTGGCTACTTTATCTTCAATTACTATAGCATCTTTCCCCGCCATACCGTCTCCAGATTTTACTTTTTGAGCAATATCTGCGCCAAACTGATCTGTTTGAGTTTTTACTGTAACTGCTGGAGCAATATATGTTGGAGTGTTGTCTGCAGCGTTTCCTGCAACTGCAATTCCTACACCTATTAGTGCAATTGCAATTGAGAATACCATGGCTGCTTTGTCTATACTTACCATAATTGATCCATGACTTACTGTATAGTAAATAAATCTAATCTTTGAAAATACGAATAGTCTAAAATTTTTAGAACTCTTTGGGACTATTTTCCAAATTCGTTGAAATAACTGAAAATATAATTTTCAAAATGTCGTTTTTCTGTTATTTTTGTAATTATTACAACATAATCAAAAATCCGTTGAAAATACTCCAAGATCACTCTATTTGAACGCGGAGTGTTGTCAATGAAATTGAACAGTTGTTTCTTTTATCAATCGCGGATGTAGGGCAATTACAAACTGCAAATGAGATCTCACCAAGTAACTAACCGTTTTTGGTCTTAATCTCTTTTGCATCAAGTAATTTATTTGCCAGGTTGTCGCTGTGTGAAATTAATTCAAATTCGATCTTTAGTTTTCTCTGCGCGATTAGCTGGCCGATGAATCTGACTCGATTCTGAATAAATTCGTCTTTGATTTTTAAACCGTCTGTCATCTGCTCGAACATAGTTTTATCGTCCAGTTTTATTTTGACATGATCTCCGTTTCTTATCGCAAAGATTCCGATTCCCCAAAACAGCCCGATATGGAGTGCGACATATTTTGATTGCATGTTTGAAATTTTATCTCTGTAGATATCTGCATGCTCTCTGCTTTGATCAACAGATGAATCGTTTGTTTGAATTAACCATGATATTCTCTTCGCATTTCCGTCTGAATAGAGAACATGGTCCAATTGTCAACCAAAAAGGGGTCTTTTGTTAATATATTTTGAATCCCTTGCTTATGATCAAAGATTAAAAGATGTACATATGATAGAGTCACACGCATTCTTTTCAAAAATGGTGGACGAATTAGTCGAATTCTCGGAATATGATCCGGAATTGGCAGACGGAATAAAGTGGCTCGATGTTCAGGCTCAGAAAAAAGGCATCACATTTTACGATATGGTTTTTGAAGTGTTGTACAAACACGATGTAAACTCTAAAGCCAAAGATTGGCTAAGCACAAGAAATTAAATTTATTTTCTCAAGTCCAGTGTTTGATATTCGCAACCCTGCGGTCCGCAATATTTTCCGACATAGACTGCTTTGGGTCTGTACAGTGCCGTTTTTGGTGCGGCCTCTGCAAATTTCTCTTCGATGATGTGCGCTGCCCACCCTACAACTCTTGCAATCGCAAAGATTGGCGTGTTGAGGTCTAGCGGGATTTTTAGCATGTAGTAAAGTGAGGCGCTGTACAAATCCACGTTCGGATAGATCTCTTTGTTTTTCCGTGATTTCATCTCTGCGATGGTTGTAGTCTCTACTTTTTCCGTTATGTCAAACCACGGCTCCTTGGTTTTCTCGGCAAGTTTTCTTGACAGCTCTTTCAGTACCTGCGCTCTGGGATCGTACGTTTTGTATACCGCATGTCCCATTCCCATAATTCTTGAACCTGCACTCATTTCTTTTTTAATCCATCCCTCCGCTTTTCCCGCTTCTCCGATGTCAAGCAGCATTTTCATTACTTCCGTATTTGCCCCTCCGTGCAGTTCCCCGCTCAGTGCCCCGATTGCCGCACTTACTGCCGAATACATGTGTGCTCTTGTCGATGCAACCTGTCTGGCAGTAAATGTTGACGCGTTAAACGTGTGATCCCCGTGAAGAATTAGGCAGACATCAAATATTTTTTCTACTTCCGGATCTGGTTTTTCACCAAACATCATGTATAGAAAATTTGCAGCGTGACTAAGTGTTGGATCCGGGTCCACCGCTGCCAGCCCGTTTCTAATTCTGTGCCAGCTGGCAATGATTGTGGGAACTTTTGCAATTAGGTTTATTGCTTTTTCATAGCTTGCCTCCTTGTTTGCAAACTCCTCGTCATAATATCCTGCAAGCGCTGCCACGAATGCTTGAAGCATGTCCATGGGATCCGCGTCTTTTCTCCAGTTTCCCATGTTTTTCTGCATCTGTTTGGGGATGCATCTTGCGTCAACGAGCTTTGTCTTGAATTCGTCCAACTCTTGCTTGGTTGGTAATTTGTCATAAAGTAATAGATATGCCGTCTCTTCAAATGTTGAATTTTTTGTAAGGTCTAGTATGTCAAATCCGCGGTAGATGAGCTTGCCTCTCTCCCCGTCTATGTTTGAAATCCTGGTATCTGCAACTTCGATTCCACGCAGACCGATATTTTTTGTCTCCATGCTGAGCCTACTAGAAATCTTTTATTATATTTTCGCCAAAATCACGTCTATGAAGTTTAGTAATTAGTCTAATATGGCAACTTTTGCTCCTAAATGATTATTTTTAATCAAAACATAATGACTCCTAAAGAGCGAGAGCATTTGAAAAAATTAGATGACTTGGTACTAAATGCTTCATCTGAAGAGCTAAAAAAAATTCAGGAAATAGACAACCAGACCCAGATGGAGGGATTGTCGCTATATGATGTATATCTTGATTCCAGTTCGTTGGTAAACCAAAGTATCAAAAAACCATTTAGAAAATCTTAATTTTACATTCTTCATTTAAATGAGGGTTTGTGATTTTTGAATCTGTATTGGTATCCTCTAAAACCAAAAAAACGCCAGCTAAGGTAACCAAAAAAACTGCAGCCAAGAAGGTAACCAAAAAAACGCCAGCTAAGGTAACCAAAAAAACTGCAGCCAAGAAGGTAACCAAAAAAACTGCAGCCGGCCCAACAGCTGCATCAAAGCGAACCAAGCTGATCTGCATCTCTCACAAGGAGGACTGCGATGGTATAAGCTCTGCAGCTCTTATTCGTCAAGCGTTTGGCGGTGACGCAATTCTTGTAGACTATCCTGGCCAGATGGAGGCATTAAACCAAGTTGTTTCGGATGAAAAATTAAAATCACTGTTCATATGCGACTTGGGACTGAGCAAAAAAACTCAGGACGAGTTTGTTGACATTATGACAAGACTAAGAAAAAATAAAGTTTCAGTTACTTACATTGACCACCATGATATAGATCCTGCAATTGTAAAGGCGTTGGAAAAAATCAAGGTCAAGGTTATCCACGATATCAACGAATGCACAACTGTTCAGGTGTACAACGCATACAAATCAAAACTCAATGATCATGCATCATTTGTTGCAACATGTGCCGCCATTACCGATTACATGGAAGACAGGCCGATTGGCTCAAAGTTACTTCAAATCTATGACAGGCAGTTTGCTTTGATTAGCGCAACGGTGATGACGTACAACATTGTCGGCCATCAGAGGGAACCTGACTATTTGCAATACCTGGTCGAGGAATTGGCAGAATCCAAATTCCCACATGACATTCCAAACACTTTCGAATTTGCCCAAATCCAGGTGGAGAAACTGTCCCAGATGATTGCCAAGGTGAAGGTGGGGATGAAAACCATGAAAAATCTCGGCTATATGGAAATTTTGGATGCTGGTGCCAGTGGCGCAGTCAATTTTGTCATGGGTCTGTCTGGAAAGGATGTCGGCGTTGCATACAAAGAGCGTGTAGACCATGGAATTTATGCCGTTTCAGTCAGGGGCTCAAAGAACTGCAAGGTTCACTTGGGAAAAATTGTCAATCTTTTGGCAACTAGCCTTGGCGGATCTGGCGGCGGACATGACAAGGCATGTGGTGCAGTTGTCCCCAAGCCAAAGATTAAGCAGTTCATTACAGAATTAAATAAAAAACTCGCCTAGCTGATTTTAATTCCAAACGCGACAAACTTGCCTTTGTTTCTGGTTGCAAGTTTTGCAATCGTTGCAAAAAATCCATATTTTTTGTCTCTCTGTTTTACCGCACGGGCTGTCTGCTCGTCACCCATGATGCTTGCAACTCCTGTATACCATTCCCCTGTGACTTTGCCCTTCATCGTGCATGTTGCAATCTTTACATGCTGATTGTTTCTGACGCGTTTTACTTTTCCAGTCTGCTCCCTGGTGACTACAACTATCGAATCGCCTTCGACTACAAACCACACAGGGGTCCTTGCAGGTTCGCTGTTTTTTCTGTATGATTCAAGCGAGATGTATTTTTGTGATTTTATCTCGTCTAAAACTGACATGTTTTTTGATTAACGGCGCGATGTTAAAATCTTGGCACGATGCTGAACTTTGATTTTGACGAGACCATTATGATTGCAAATACTGACACTATCAAAACAAGCGATGCTATTGCTCCAAACTCTGGAACTACTACGCCGTCTTCGATTTCAACATGGATGGATTTTTTGTATTCTGATGATGCTCCCTGATGTGCGGTGATTGTATACACTCCGTTTTCTTTCCATACTGGAAAGCCTGCCTTGACCTCAAGCTGGAACTTTCCCTGTGCATCTGGACTTACTTGTCCTACTGAGATGATGTTTCCGCTAGGTGCTTTTACTGTAAATGTGACGTCCGTACTTCTGATGTCAGTATTTCCGTTTATTTTGATGATGTTCGAGCCGTTAATCGTGTCTGCCGTCAATGAAATTTTATCCGTCCCTGGATTTTTTGGCACGGCAACTGCTGGCTCTGCATGTGGCTGAGTCTGCGTGACTTGGTT
>Ga0299912_10004314_pt1 | contig 11653 bp, 8 predicted proteins | sample RVTome_2_FD_207667 | JGI IMG/M metagenome (GOLD analysis project Ga0299912, IMG submission 207667) | Soil microbial communities from uranium-contaminated site in the Upper Colorado River Basin, Wyoming, United States - RVT95D214 (version 2) ... | reverse complement strand
CCCCGCCTCCGGCGGGTCCCCCTTCCCTCCCGGGGGCTTCGTGGCGACATCCATCGCCGCCTCCTGGTGGATTTCCCGGAAATCGGAGATGAACCAAAAAAAAGCCCGTCCCGGCGCGCGCCGGGACGGGCTTTCGTGCTTCAGCTTGTACTGCTTAGAACTCGAACCGCGCGCCAAGCCTAATGATTCTGGGGTTGAGGACTTCGCTCAGGAGGCCGGTGTAGTTGTAGATCGAGCTGCTGCGTTGCGTATCCGCGCCGGCGAGGTTGTTCTGGAGGTAGACGGTGCCGTCGTTCAAGGGGTAGGAACGGATGGGCATGTTGGAGTTGAGGACGTTGAACATGTCGGCCATGAAGTAGAGCCGGCCCGAGCCCATGTTGATCTTCTTCTCGAGGCGGAGGGTCAGGTTGTACATCGTCGGCAGGGCATAGGCGATGTCGCGGTCCTTGTAGACGGTCACGCCCCAGCCGGCGGACGAGTTGGGCGCATTGTAGTCGTACAGGGTGAAGTACTGGGGGACCTTCCACCCTTCGCGGGCGTTGAACGTCCCGGAGACGTTGAAGCCCCAGGGCAGCTGGTAGAGGCCGGTGAACTTGACCATCCAGCGAGTATACATCAGAGCGGCCTGCTTGCCGCTGGCCGCGCCGCCCCAGTCGCCGTAGGGCTGGCCGTCCTGGCACCACTTGTTGGTCTCGTTGAACCAGTCGTTGCCCCAGTAGGATTTCTGGGCCTGCCAGGTGACGGAGGCGTTCATCATCCACTTCTTGGACAGCCGCTTGTTCAGGACGAAGTCGACACCGTAGTAGCTGTAGAAATTGTCGGACAGCCGGCGGATGGTGTAGTTCGTGGACGTGGTGGGATAGTTCGTTCCGGGCAGGTAATAGGGCCGGCCCGCGGCGTTCCCCGAGGAGTATTCCCTGCCGCGCCGGGGGTCGCCAACCGCATAAGCGGTGTTCTCCGCCCAATTGTAATTGCCGGTCGCGGCGTCAAACGTGAACGTTCCGCCGACGTGGTAGGTGTCGGGGATCGTCCCGGCCTGGACGTACCAGGTGCCTCCGCCGGGGGGCGCGACCGTCGGGTCGATGATCTCCAGTCCGGTGTAGGACGGGTAGTCGCTCGCGTGCTCTTCGGGGTAATAGCGGAGCTCGATCTTGTCGTGGTCGAACTTCCGGTAGCTGAGGTTCACGGAGGCGGAGAAGTCGGCGAGGATCTCCCGCTCGAGGGTCAGCAGGATTTCGCGGGTCCGGCTGGACTCCATGCCCGAGCGGCCCTGGAAGTATGTCGTGACGCCGCCGACATAGTCGATATTGTCCGGATCGTCGTACTTGAAGCCTGAGAGATTGGCCCCGATAGTCGGCGTGTTATAGTAGGCGTCGCTGGCGTAGATGCCGCCCGCGGCCGTCAACGCCTCCTGGGCCCGGGCAGACAGAACGCCGGGCGCAGAGAAGACCTGATAGACCTTGTACCGGTCAGCGACGACCGAATAAGCGGACGAGTTGTTCCAGTACAGCTCGCTCCAGTCCATCATCTTGTTGGCGTTCGTGTCATTCCAGTAGTAGTTGATCGTGCCGCCGGTGCCGAGAGGCGTCTTCGTGTACCAGCCGACGCCCATGATGTCGCCGTACTGGGAGAGGGCCAGCTTGGCTACGGTCTTGCCGTCGCCGGTGACGTCCCAGGTCACGCCGAAGCGCGGCGAGAAGACGTTCCACTGGTAGGGCCGCTTAGCGCCGCCGACGATTTGGTCGTTGCCCGTAACGGCCTCGACGTCGACATCTGTCAGGACTGTCGCCAAATAATCGGAGAGGTCGGCCGGGAAGACCATATCCCAGGCCGGAGTGCCCGTCATGATCGCGTCGTTGGAGTAGGCGCCGGCGCTCGACCCCTGCTTGTCGAACCGCAGGCCGAGCTGGAAGGTGAAGTTGCCCTTGACGATCGTATCCTGAAGGTAGGCGGCGTACTGCTGGGCGATGCTGTAGCTGCCGGTGCGACGCCAGAGGGATGTCCTCATCCAGCCGGCCATCTCGCCGACGGTCCGCGTGCCGTCAAGGTTGGTGTCGACCCGGACGGTGTTGTAGGCCGTGTTGATGTTGAAGCCCTGGATGGTGCCCGTGTCGTTCGCGTAGGTTCTCTGGATCTTGTGCGAATACTCTACGCCGGCCTTGAATTCGTGGGACATGCCGAAGAGCGTATCGTTGAAGTAGCTGGCCTGAAGCTGGGCGTTATTTCGCGGACGCTCGACCCCGTAGGAGCCCCAGCTGGCCTTGATGTCGCTTTTCCAGGCGACATACCTGGACTGGGTGTTGTCATAGACGACGGGAAAAGCGGTCTCCTCGTCCGTGACCGGCCGCCACATGAATCCGGCGTCGTTGAAGGTGTACTTCGCGGACAGGTAGAAGTTGTTGCCGAAAACGTGCTCGTCCTGCAACTTGACGATGGGGCTGCCAAAGGGGTATTTGCCTCTCTGGTGGTTGCCTTCCGGCGTTGCCGGGCTCGAGTCACGGCCGAATTTTTCCTTGGCGCCGGCGGTGATCAGGGCTTCGAAACGGTTGTTGGGCAGGACCTGGGCGTTGAGCTTAAAGTTGTAGTTGTCGAGGTAGTTCCTGTCGTGGATCGGCGGCGTATAGGTGCCGATGCCCGTCCGCGAGGGCAGGGTCAAGAAGTCAATGTCCTGGACGCCGTAAGAGCCCCACCACCACAGGATGTCCTTGATGAGCGGGCCGCCGGCGTTAAAGCCGTAGTCCTTGATGTTGACGATCTTGTTGGTGTCAAGGACGCCCTTGGCCTGTAATTCTGGGGTGATGTTCGTGGACTGGAAGTAGTTGTGGGTCAGATAGAACCGACCGGCCAGGCTGAGCCGGTTGCCGCCGCGGCGGGTGACCATGTTCAGCGCGATGCCGCCCGTCTGCACGGTGACGTCGGCCGCGCCGCCCACGGTGATGTTCAGCTCTTCGAACATGTCGAAGTCGTAGTACCCCGCCGAGCCGCCAAGGGCCGCCGGGTCGGTCACATCGATGCCGTCAACCGACCAGGTGTTGTTGGCGCCCTGGTTGCCCGAAACGCGGGCCCCGGACGTGTCGCCCCTGGCGATGAAACCCGACTGCTGGCCGGACTCGTTGCCGCCGACGTTCTCGCGGTCGACCATGACGGCCGGCGCGAGCTGCAGCACGACCCAAGGGTCGCGGGCCGACGGCAGGGACTGCATGGCTTCCTTGCCGATGTTCGCTCCGACCGTCGTCTTCTTGGTGTCGACGATGGGCGATTGGGCGACGACCGTGATCTGTTCTTCGAGAGTCCCGACCTCGAGGATCAGGTTGATCTCGACGTTCGAACCGATCTGGACGATGACGCCGGTCTGGGTCGCCTTCTTGAAGCCGGTGAGCTCGGCCGCGATATCATAGTCGCTGCTGGGGCCAAGAGCCACGAATCGGTAGATCCCCGTCGCGCTGGTGACCGTCGTCAGGGGCGCGATCTGGGGACCCCTCAAGACGACGCTCACGCCGGGGAGGGGGTTGCCTTCCGTATCCGTGATCTTCCCGTAAATGTTTCCCGTTCTGATCTGCGCTGTCAGCGTGACGGCGAACAGCAGCACAGACAGAACTACGATGAACTTCTTCATCCGTGATACCTCCTGTCGAAATAACCGCTCCAATCTTCGAGTGGTCTGCCACTCATCCCCTGCCCGATAGCCTGCTTCCCCTACCTCATTAACACCTCCGGTTTTATTTATAATCACAATTTTCCTACCTTGATTTGTATTTATATCAGCAATTACTGTGCCAATCGTTACGGGCTAGTCCTTAGCTCGCATATTGTTAAAAAATAACGAGTTAAGAGTCATAGAGAGGGGAGGGATATCGTTGCGGAGTTCAATTATTTGAATAATATTCAAATAATTGGATGGGCGTGGTTTATTTTTCGATTTCTTTGATGAGTTTCTTCACCGCGTCCTGGTCGGGATTCAGCTTTAAGGACGCGTTAAGGGCGTCGAGCGCCTCGGCTTTACGGCCCAGCCGGTAGTAGCACCTTCCCAGGGAGTTCAGGACGCTCGTATCGCTGTTGTAGATCCTGTTCGCCAGGAGAAGTTCGGTCAGGGCGGCCTCGTATTTTTCTTGGCCCATGAAGGCCTGGCCATTGATGATGTGATACGGGAATTGCCGCCGGTCGTCCCCCTTGAGCTTTTCCGCGACCTGCAGGGCTTCTCTGAAGGCCCCGACGGTGTTGAGGAAGTTGCCGTACATGACGACCCCTTCCTTGTAATCGGGGTTGAGCTGGTAGGCCTCGTCGTAGAGGGACTTGGCTGCCTTCGGCCGGTTCATTTTTTCGGCCTGCTGAGCCAGCATGTAGCGGTACAGGAACTGGTTGGCCAGGGAGAAGCCCTTGGCGTTGGCGATGGGATGCCCCATGGCGGCGCTCGGCGAAACGACGAACGAGTTCTTCTTCTCGTCGAGCGTCTCGCCGCCGGCCCCGACGAGCCTGACGAGGATCTCGTAATAATCCGGGTCGAGCTCCGCCGCGGGGATCGTTTGATGGATGCTCAGGGTCTTTTGGAAGGGTGTGGCGTCGAGCTTGACCGCGTAGGATCTCTGGACCGGGCTGGCCTCCCGCAGCCCCCGGACCGAGATCCTCGCTTCGCCGCCCCTGAAGAGGTCCTCGGTCGCGCTGAGCACGTTGAAAAGGACGGCGATTTGGTCCGCCTTGGCGAACGTCATCTTGGGATCGGTGACGAGCTTCCTGTCGTTGACCTTGAACGGGATGTGGACGTCGCGCTGATAGGTCTCGAACTTGTATCCGAGAAAGGGGCCTTCGATCGACGGGGTCGATCTCTCGGGCGGGACTTCGACGTCCTTCTCGAGGACGGCGAACTGCTTGCCGACCGTGTTCGTCAGGAGGACGTTCAGCCGGAACTTGCCCTCGATGATGGGGAAGGAGTCCTCGACGGCCAGGCCGTTGGCCAGGACCCTGTCCCAATCGCTTTGGGGGAAGTAGAGAGGGAATTCCCGGCTGTACTGGAAGATGATGGTCTCGCCGTTCCGCAGACTGACGTCGACCCGGAAGTTGCAGTAGAACTGGTTTTTCGGAACGTAAGCGTCGACGTTGACGTCGGTCGGGACGATGGAAAAATGGAGGAACCGCAGGCCCGTGACCGGGTCCTGGATCAGGGCCGTCGACGAATAGCTCTCCACGTAGTTCGTCAGGTATTCCGTGGACACGACCCCCTTGTAGTTGAGGAAATGCGAGGCGTAAGAGGGATTGACGTCTTTCTTCGGGGACGTCAGGATGCTGGCCAGCAGGATGTTGTTGCGCGGCGAGGGGGAAAGGTCGTAGTTGTATTCGCCCGGGATCCGGGTGATGGACAGCTCGGCCAGCGTTGGAGCGAGGTCGAGGATCTTGTCGTGGAGGGCCTGGTAGTCGAAGGGATCGCCGATATCCCGCTGGTGCTGCAGGAGCCGGGCGGGGCCATCCGAGACCGGGTCGTAGAGCTTGTATTCGCCGACGCCCCCCCTCTGATAGAACAGGAGAATGAACTGAGGCGGGAGGTCCTTCCGCGGGTCGCCGTAATAGCTCCAGGACTGGCAAGGGACGATACCGAGAGAGGCTTCGAAGCGCTCGATGCTCGCCGGGGGGCCGAGGACCATGTAGTAGCGACCCATGTCGGTCCGCCAGCCCTCCCGGTTGGTCGTCCGTCCCAGGAATTCATTGACGTACTTGAACCGCTTGTGGAGCTCGTCGCGGTATTCGTTCTCGGGCGTCCCGGGCGTCGGGTCCCGCTGTTTCCAAAACGTCTCGATGAACAGGTCCCGGTCCCGATCGTCCTTGAGCTGCATGAACACATCCCGCTCGATGGGCTGGATGTGGTAGGCGACAAGGTTGAGCCATTCCTGATACTGTTCCGGCAGGTCCTTCTCCGAGAGTTTCTGCGCGGCGACGAGCGTCGCCGCGACCAGGACAACGAGCGCCACGCGGATCGATGTTCTCATGGCCGATGGTCCTTTGCTCCGGTTCGTTCTCACCCGCTCCACGCCCCGGGCGGCCGGCGGCGAGCGCTACTTTTTCTTCAAGTATTCGAGGAAGCTCTTGACCTGCGCGGCCCGTTGGGAATCGGCGTCGATCTTCAGGTAGTCTTCGAAGGCGGCGATGGCTTCGGCGTTCTTTTGGAGGTTGAGATAGGTCAGGCCGAGCTGGTAAAGGGCGTCGACGGAGTCCTTCTGCTTCTCCATGGCCTTCTGGTAGAACCTGAGCGCGTCCTCGAACTTGGCGTTGTTATAATAGTTGGTGCCCAAGTTATAAAGGACGATGGGGTCCTCGATCTTCTCGAACTCGACCTTGCCGTACCATTCCAGGGCCGTGGCGGAGTCGCCGCGGTTGGCGTGGCAATTCCCGATGGCAATCATGGCCTCGACGCCCTGCGGATTTTTCTCGAGGAACTTCAGGTAATTCTCCTCGGCCAGGTCGTATTTTTCCTGGGCGAAGTGGCAGTTGCCGATGTTCATATAGATCGGGTACGCCTCCGGGTACTTGGCGATGATCTCCTGGTAGACGGCCAGGGCCCCGTTGAAGTCCTCCTGCTCGAAAAGCCCGTTGCCCTTGACCAGGAGATCCTTGACTTCGTCCGTAATCACGATGCCTTCGACCTTGGTCATCTTGATCGTGATGTCGGGGTTCTTCTTGTTCTCCGAGATCTCCGCGGAGATCTTCTTCGGCGCGTAGCCGATCTTCTCGAAATCGATGTTCCAGCCGCCGCTCCGGATCCAGGTGCCGAGCCACTTGCCGTTCTTGTCCGTCTTGACGGAGATGCCGTCCTGGGCCTTGAGGGAGAAGAGCTTGACAGTGACGCCCTCGAGAGGATTGCCCGCCTCATCCGTGACGATGCCGCCCAGGCGTCCCTTGCCCTTGTAGTCCTGGGCGGGGAGAATGAAGGTGCAAATCAGAATAACGCTGCAGAGCAGAGCGATTTTTTTCATCTCCACCTCCTGAATCATTGACTATTCTATCATGTTAAGGGGGAAAAGAAAAGCCCGCCTGCCGGTCGGAGGCCGGGGCTAATCCGCGATATAGCCGAGCCGGTGGCTGACGCGGTAAGCGCCGTTCCCGACTTTCACCGTCACCTTGTGGAACCGGCCGTCGGCCCTGTAATCGGCCGGTGTGTAATACAAGAGGTAGTAATTCTCCGAGGCTTCGACCGCCGATCTCATGGCCTCGGCGATATTCGCCGATGACGCGGCGTACCCTCCCGTAGCCCTGGCCATCTCCAGGAATGGTCCGAAGATGTCCTCCGACTGCTCCTCCATCCGGATCCCCGCGATCCTCTCCGCGGGCCGGGCGATGTGCAGGAAATGGATGGACGCCGAGGCGTCGGCATAGGCCTTGGTCACGACGTCCACGTTGAGGGGGGCCTCCCTCTTCTCGAGGCCGAAGATCGTGTCGAGGGACTGGGTGATGTCCGGCCGCTGGCTGTATTTCGTGGCCAGCATGTCGACGAGGCGGGGGTCGATCTTCGGCGTGAACTCCCTTTGGTAGAAGAAAAAGACGCCCTTTTGCCCCTCGATGTCCTTGAGCCGGTCGGCGAAAGCCAGGAGCTTTTTCTGGTCCACGACGCGGAGACTCGCCAGCCTTTCGAGGAGCGTGCTGTAATGCATCAGCTTCTCCTCGAAGGCCCCTTGATAAGGGGTATCGACTGGGGCGGCGGTCAAGGGATCGACGAGTGCCGCGCCGCTTGTTTCCGTGCCGGTGTCTCTCGCCCGGATGTCGGAGGCCATCACGCGGGCCAAGTCAGTCATCTCCGCGAGGATGGCCCGGGACTCGGAATAGCCGATCTGGATGTCGCGCCGGAGCAGGCCGATGACCTGGGCGTAGGTTTTCTCCCGCCCGACGAGCCCGAAGAGCTCGCCCTTCATCCGGTAGGTTTTCATCGGCGTGACGAGGGTCAGGTTGTCGCCGGGGAGGAGCACGGTCTTGACGAAATAGTCCAGGGCCTGAATGATCTTCGCGTCATAATCGCCGAGTTCGAAGAAGAGGAAGAAATGCCGGGCCGTCCGGGGCGCGAATTCCTTCGATTCCTCCCGCCGCTCGATGATCGTCTTCTTGACGAGATAGAAGGCCTCGACCTTCTGGCGCTTGCCGTCTTCGTAGAGCTCGAAATCGTCCAGCGTCAGATTGTCGATGAAGACGTCGCCCTTGAAGACGCGGACGGGGATCTCGATGTTGATGACCGCCGTCTCGTGCCGGATGTCCTGAGGAAGGACCGCCCGGCCCGGGCCGACGGCCGTGCCGAGCGCCAGGAGAAGAAGCGCGGTTTTCTTCATGTCAGTCGGCGATGTAGCCGAGGCGGTGGCTGAGCCGGTAGGCCCCGCTTTTCAGCTTGACCTGGACGTTGTGGAACCGTCCGTCGCTCGCGTAGTCCTTCGGCGTATAGTACAACAAGTAGTAATTTTCGGACGCGGCGACTGCGGATCTCATCGCGGCGCTGATATTCGCCGTCGAGGCGACGTATCCCCCGGTCGCCCGGCTCATCTCCAGGAAGGGCGCGAAGATGTCCTCCGACTGCTCCTGCATGGTCACCCCCGGCACTTTGGTCGCGGGGCGCGTCATGAAAAGAAAATGGATAGCCGCCCCGGAATCCGAGAAGGCTCTGTTGATGGGCCCGGCGTCGAGCGGCGTCTCTCTGCGGAAAAATTCAAAGATGCTCGTGACCGTTTGGACGATGTCCGGGCGGTCGTTGAAGACGCTCATGTAGGTGGCGAGGACGAGCGTGTCCAGCTTGGGGATGAACTCCCGCTGGGTGAACAGGAAGACTTCCTTCCGGCCGGCGAGGCCGCGGAGGTGGTCGGCCAGGCCGGCGACCTGCGCCTGGTCCACCTGCCTCAGGTTCTCGAGCCGGCTCAGGCAGGCCGCGTACATCTGGAGCTGCTCTTCGACGGACGTGCTGACGTCGTAAACCGAGCCCGACGATCCGAAGGGGTCGCCCGCCATCGGCGATTGCGAGTTGGTGCTGATCAGCCCGACGGCCCCGACCATGGTCAGGGCCAGGGCTTTCATGTCCTCCAGGACGTCCCGGTATTCCGTGCTCCCGATCAGGATGTCGCGCCGCAGGATGCCCAGGAGCTGTTCGAACACCCTGGCTCGGCCCGCGTCGCTGAACATCTCGCTCTTCATCCGGTAGGTTTTCATCGGCGTGACGATGACGAGCTCGTCGCCGGGGAGGAGGACCTCGTCGACGAAGTAGTTGAGCGCCTCCCGGATCTTGGGATCATATTCGGTCATCTCGAAGAACAGGTAGAAATGCCGGTTCGTGTCGGGCAGAAACGGCTTCGTCTCCTCGCGGCGCTCGATGACCGTCTTCCTGACGACGTAGACCGCCTCGAGGGACTGGAGCTTGCCGTCCTCGTAGACCTCGAAATCGGCGATCGTCAGGTTGTCGATGAACGTGTCCCCCTTGAAGACGCGGACGGGGATCTCGATGTTGATGGTCGTCGTTTCGTGCCGGAGGACCTGGGCCGGGAGAGAGGCGGAGAAACTCGACGCCAGGACCAAAAGGAAAACACGCGCCGTCTTTTTATTCATGGATATCATCCTACATTATATCACGCCCGGCAACGGACACCTCCCGGCTGTCGGGCGCGGCGGTCGGCTCAGCCGCGATGGCGCTCGGCGCATTCCGACGCCGCGCCCTTGAGGATCTCGATCCCGTGGGGGAGGGCGGGAAGGATCGCCGCGAGGCTCTCGCGCACGGCTTTCTCGCTCCCCGGGAGGTTGACGATGAGCGTCGCCTTGCGGATCCCGGCGGCGGCCCGGCTGAGCATGGCCGCCGGCGTTCTCTCCGAACCGGCCCGGCGCATGGCCTCGGGGAGGCCCGGCGTCTCGCGTTCGAGGACGCTCTTCGTCGCCTCGGGGGTCCGGTCGCGGGGGCTGAAGCCCGTCCCGCCCGTCGTCAGGATGAGGTCGAGGCCCTCGTCCGACCAGTCGATGAGCGCGGCCCGGATCTCGTCCGGCTCGTCGGGAACGGTCTTGGCCCGGACGATCTCCCCGCCCGCGGCCTCAATCATCTCCCGAACGGCCGGGCCGCTCCTGTCCTCGCGCTCGCCCCTCGCCCCCTTGTCGCTCACGGTGAGAATCCCGACTTTCATCGTCACCCTCCGATCCTAAACATGTCGCTCGAGAGGCTCTCGAGATCGCCGCGCTCCCAGGTCTTCTTCGTTTCGAAAGCCGACTCGAGACCGGCTTCGATCTCCGCGGGGCCGGCCTTGGCCTCGCGCAGGGCTTTCCTGAGATCGATCCCGCCGCGGTCGAAGAGGCAAACTTTCAGCCGGCCGTCCGGGCCGAGCCGCAACCGCTCGCAGCCCCGGCAGAAAGGGTCGGAAACGGGCGTGATAAACCCCAGCCGCGTTTTCCCCTGAAGAAGGTACATGTCCGCGACCCCGCCGGAGTCGGGAAGGTGCTCCAGAGGTCCGAACACCTCGGCGACACGGGCCCTGACCTCCTCGCCCTTGACGAAGAGCGCCGGCCGCCAGCTGCCGAGCTCCTTGCATTCGGGGCTGAGCCCGCTCGTCGGCATGAGCTCGATGAACCGGACCTCGACCTGCTCCTTCTCGGCGAAACGGACGAAGTCGGCGATCTCGTCGTCGTTGACGCCGCGGATGACGACGATGTTGACCTTGACCGGGGCGAGTCCGGCCGCCCGGGCGGCGTCGAGCCCGGCGAAGATTCGGTCGAAGCCCGTCCGACGGGTGATCGTCTCGAAGCGGTCCCGGCGGAGCGTGTCCAGGCTGATGGTCACCCGCGCCAGGCCGGCCGCCTTGAGGTCCGCGGCGAACTCGGCCAGGTGCAGGCCGTTGGTCGTCAGGGCCAGGTCGTCGGGCCCGAGCCCGGCGAGCAGTCGGACGAGAGCGACGATCCCCCGCCGGGCCAGCGGCTCGCCGCCCGTCAAACGGAACCGCCGGACGCCCAGGGCCATGGCCGCGCGGGCGATCGTCGCGATCTCCTCGTAGGTCAGCATGTCCGCCATCGGCACCAGGGGCACTCCCGATTCGGGCATGCAGTAGATGCAGCGCAGGTCGCAGCGGTCCGTGACCGAGATGCGCAGGACCTTACCGTTTCTCAACGGCGTCTCCGGGGCGGACGGTGCCGCCGCTGAGGACCTCGCAGAAGATCCCGCGGACGGGCATGATGCAGTCGCCGATGAGATGGAAGACGGCGCACTTGGTGTGGCATTCCTTGCCGATCTGGCTGACCCGGAGCCGGATCGCGCTCCCGACGACGAGCTCGTCGCCGACCGCGAGCCGGTCGAGGTCGATGCCGCGGGTGGTCAGGTTTTCGGCGTAAGCCCCGGGCCCGAGGGGGACCGCGGACGGAGCGCCGAGCCGGGACCGCTCGGTCTCGATGTCCTCGATCATCAGCAGCGAGACCTGCCGGTGAGCGAAGCCCTTGTGGGCGTCGCCCTCGATCCCCAGCCCGGCGGCAAGCTCGACGGACGCGACCGGGACCTTGGCCTGGCCCTTTTTGGGACTCGTGTTGACGGAGACGATCGTACCCGCCTCCGGGGCGGCCGCGGTCATGAACGTCTCCGGAAGACCCCGCTTTTCCCGCCGCGCTTGAAGTCGAGGCGCAGGCGGACGATCTCGGCGCCCCTCTCCACGGCCTTGACCATGTCGTAGAC
>Ga0299912_10004313_pt1 | contig 11653 bp, 10 predicted proteins | sample RVTome_2_FD_207667 | JGI IMG/M metagenome (GOLD analysis project Ga0299912, IMG submission 207667) | Soil microbial communities from uranium-contaminated site in the Upper Colorado River Basin, Wyoming, United States - RVT95D214 (version 2) ... | reverse complement strand
CTAGATCGAGAGGAAAGCTTTTCTATAGGCTGATTCAGCAAGCGGTTGCAATTGACCCAATACCTGCAAAAAACCTAATGGCTACTATATAGAGTAGCTAGGGGAGTCAACTGCATAGCCCCGATTTTTTTAAGATTTAAAAATAATATATTGTAAAAGCTAAGCGCAGGCTCTTGCATCTTTCGAGATATTCACTAAACTTCAATTTTATAGAGCATTATTCACTTGTTCTTAACATATTATGCGCAAATGCCTCCACCAAAGAAAATCTATTCAGATGCTCAACATGCACTTAAGAATGTCCACTCCTAAGTGGAATGCTCTATAGTATCGGTAACCTATCTCAAGGGAATTAAAAAATAAAGTCCTAGCTATTTGAGCAATTACCCCCTACATATAACTTAAATACTTTTATACACTCTTACATACTGGTTATTTCATGACATCTTTTACCTCTTTTGGCCTTCGTCCTTCTCTGAATGAATCTCTTCAACGGATGGGCATCACAGTTCCCACTCCTATTCAGGAAAAAGCAATTCCACCTGGACTTGAAGGGGCCGATATTTTAGCATCAGCTCAGACAGGGACAGGGAAGACAATTGCCTACCTTCTCCCTTTGATTACAAACTTACTGAATAGCTCCCGCTCTTCCGCCCTTATTCTCGCTCCCACGCGCGAGCTGGCAGCCCAAATTCAAGAAACCGCACGTGCTCTTCTTGGAAGAGAATTTTGTACGGCCCTTTTGATTGGGGGCGATTCGATGTTTAAACAACTTTCCACCCTGAAACAACACCCAAGGCTCATCATTGGAACGCCAGGACGAATTAATGATCACCTTGCTAGAGGAACGCTGCGGTTACAGGAAACGCGCTTTTTGGTCCTTGATGAAACCGACCGCATGCTGGACATGGGGTTTACCGAAGCCTTAAAGAAAATTGTGCAACATTTGCCCAAAGAACGTCAAACATTCATGTTTTCAGCCACAATGCCACCAAGCATAAAAACCATATCCTTAACCTACCTCACAAATCCTCAACACATTTCTGTAGGGTCAACAACCGAGCCGGTTTTAAAAATTAAGCAAGAAACGCTTCAAACGCCCGCCAATGATAAATTTCCCTGTCTTTTGAAAGAATTAAATAGCCGCGAAGGATCCGTTATTATATTTGTGAAGACAAAGCATGGTGCGGAACGCCTTGCTGAGAAGCTTTCACGTCAGAACCATCATGCGTCTGCTATTCATGGGGATTTAAGACAACGCAAACGTGAAGAAGTGATTCGAAATTTTCGAAATCTAAAAAAACGAATTATGGTTGCTACAGATATTGCAGCCCGTGGACTTGATATTCCGCATATTAAACACGTCATCAATTATGATCTTCCCCAATGTCCTGAAGATTATATTCACCGGATTGGTCGTACAGGCCGCGCAGGAATGGAAGGGAATGCCCTTTCCCTTATTTCTCCGGAAGATGGGCATAAATGGAAACTCATCCATAACCTTATGAACCCTGGAAAAGCTCATTCTCCCACAACGTCGACTGACCAACCACGAAAGAAGTCAAAACGACGGTCTTTCCAAAGTCCCACGCCCACGACATCGAAATGGGGCGCGCCGAAACAGGGGGCTTCAAAGCAGCGGCAACATGGGGTTAAATACGCACCCCCATCAGGATTGAAAAAAGGCAAAAGGTCTAAGACTTTTTCACTTTAGTAGTGACTTGATAAAACCAATACAAAATTCCAATTGTTGCCAAAAGACCTAAAACCTGGGTGGATTCTTTAAGCGCATCAGGGACGATCCGAAATACATTCGTATTTTGATAGACCACAAATGGAATAGCCAAAAAGATACCAACGAGTGCTTCACCTGCAATTAACCCTGAGGCAAAGAGTATCCCACGTCGCTCAATTTGTGCTTTTTGAGCAGCATTCGCCTTTTGTCTGACCAATGCCCATTGAGATAAAGAAGACACAATTCCACCGAAAAGGAGAGGAACAGTTACGTCAAGCGGCATATAAACCCCCACTGCGACTGCTGCTATCGGCAACCGCCAACCAGATCCCGTTTTTTTCAAAACCTTATCAATAAGAAGAACAATGATCCCAAGAAACACTCCTATAATTACCATTGTCCAGTCCATGGATTGGGTAAAAATAGCTTGAGAAATGGCAGCCATAAGGGCTGCTTTTGGGGCGCTTAAAGCCTGGGCAGGGTCCATTCCTTCTCGAGGAAGAACATCACCAAATCCATAAGCCTCAAATAAAAGTTGGAAGATGGGGGCTAAAATTAAAGCAGATACGATAACTCCTATAATAAGCATTACCTGCTGTTTCCAAGGAGTTGATCCGACAAGTTGCCCGGATTTGAGGTCTTGAAGATTGTCCCCCGCAACGCCAACTGCACATCCAATCACAGCACCTACTAAAATGGTAATTCCCGCTGCACTCAATGCAGCATCTGCATTTTCAGAAAAATTTACCTGAGTACTTAAAACCATTAGAAGAGTAAGAGCCACTATTAAAATTCCCATTAAAATAATCCCCGAGAAAGGACTATTGGAAGATCCCAAAAGACCACACATATAAGACCCCAGTGCGCTTCCAAGTGCGCTGATAGCGAATGTAAGAAACGTTACGATTACACTCACCGTCATAATCATCGTTGTAGAGAGTTGCATACCACTTGTTGCAACAATGTTATCAAACACCATATAAATGGGCAGAATAAGAAGGGCTGAACCAAATGCCACATAAGTTATAGGGATATCAAATTCTGTTCGAATAATATTAGCTTTCCCCTCAGCTTTAAGCTTTCGAACAGCTTCCATAGAAGAGATTATGGCTTGGCGTAAAGGCTGAATAAGATCAACAATCATCCAAAGGCCGCCGAAGACCATCATCCCCACCCCGATGATGCGAATTTTAGAGTTCCAAATACCAACAGCCGCAGAATAGGCATCTGTAGCATCTAGAGGCAAGCCATAGAGTAATCCATAGATTGGAACGCCAATAAACCAAGCTAAAATTGCACCTATAAACGTTGAGAACCCCAATTGAAGCCCAACAACGTATCCAGCTCCTACAAGAGCGAGAGAAAATCCTGCTGTCATCCCCACAACTGTATTTCCGACACGGCCCCACATATTAATGCTATCTGCGAGGATTTGAAATCCGCTTTGGCTCAGTTTAATAACTGCTGCGGCTAATCCAGAGAAAAGAATACCTTTTGCAGCAGCACTTTCACCACCTGCCTTTAAAACTTCAGCAGTTGCTATGCCTTCAGGAAACTTAAGTCCACTTTCAATAATCATTGCTCTTCTTAAAGGAACGGACATAAAAACCCCTAAGAGGCCCCCTACTGCAGCAAGGCTAGCCATAATGGGGTAGGGAAAAGAATTCCAATACCCGATCATGACGAGAGCAGGAACTGTGAAAGCCAAGACGCAAGCCACGACTTCACCAGCAGAGGCTGTAGTTTGAACGATGTTATTTTCAAGAATATTTGACTTACGAAACATCTTTAAAACGGCCATTGAGATCACGGCGGCGGGAATACAAGCAGTAACGCTCATACCTACTTTTAATACAAGATATGCATTTGACCCTGCCATCAGAATGGCAAGAAGAACGCCTAAGACAACTGCTTTAAAAGTGATTTCTGGTAAACGCGTTGAGGCAGGAATATAAGGGACTACAGTTTGAGCAGTTTTCTGTTTCATAAAATCTCCCTCAGATTGACCAAAGAAAAAGCTAAAATCATATTAAAAAACATTTGCATAACGAGGAGTGGGATGCAAGCAAAAGATGAAGTAACTTAAATGCTTTTTTGAAGGTGGTGAACTGCATCTAAAAAACCTTGAAGGATATAGGAAGCTGCGACTTTATCAATAACTTTACTTCGTTTGACACGTGAAAGATCTGCTTCAATGAGAGTTCGTGTCACTGCAACGGTCGAAAGGCGTTCATCCCAAAGACAAATTGGAAGATCAATTACAGCTACTAGATTAGACGCGAATTGACGCGTTGACTGACATCGAGGCCCTTCACTTCCATTCATATTTAAAGGAAATCCAATCACAATGCCTATGATATTATATTCATTAATAATTTTTAAAAGAATCTCCGAATCTTTTTTCCATTGGGTTCGATGAATCACCCGGAAGGGCGTAGCAATTAAGCGGCTTGTATCAGAAAGGGCCAGGCCAATGGTTTTTTCTCCTAGATCAAACCCCAAAAACCGCCCGCCTTTTTTAAAGGAAAATTGAGAAAAATTATCAAAAGTACAAAGGGGCATCATTGTTCATCTTTTTTTAACATCTTAAGCTTATTATTAAATAAAAGTTTAGGAGCATTTTATGACACTATCAACTCAATCACTTGAAATTCTTCTTGATCTTATTGAAATTAAGGTCAGTGCACTTCAAATTCAAGATCGGGATGACGCGCGAGAGCTTAACAAACTTAGAAAGTGCCGACAAGAGCTGCTTCTAGAGATGAATCAAATAAGCACGAAACGTACTGAAAAAATTCTAGAGCCAGCATCTTTTTCGGAAAGATCTTATAGAAGAACTTCTTACTCAAGAGGTTAAGGGGTCTTACTTTGAGGGGCTTTCTCCCCAAATAACCCCTGATCTAAGTTGAAATCCCATTGATAATCTCCAACGTTTTTAAGGAAAAGTGTTACCATTGCAATAGTTGCGGGCCTTAGATCTCTATCTTTGTAGAATTGGCGCCTAATTGTAAAACCCAGCCCAAAACAATCATCACGGTAGATTGCACCAACCCCACGTTCTAAAGAGCCACCCCCATCTTTCTTTTTCTTGAGATCTTGCTTGAGCAAGCCAATCAGAGACCAGTATTTAGTGACTTGCGATGACAAGGAAAGGCTAATTTGTTGAAAATCTTTCTGATCAAATGTCCCTGCGCGTTTACTTATAAAAACGTAATCTCCGGAAAGTCTAGCAATCGCTGGACCTACCGACCCACCAACTTCAGAAACCCTTGGGTTCAGTGTTTTTTGATCCAAACGAAATCTATAATTCAACATAAGCCAACTATAGGGGCTTGCTTCAATGCGCCCCACGTAATCGGAAGGGCGGCGGTTTAAACCTTGGAATTTGTCTCTGCGTTTCGGCTCTGACAATGAATAACTCTGTCCTAAAAAGGCTTCCACATCCCCTAATAATCTACCTGTCGTCAGGATTTCTCCACCATAGACCGCTCGACTTCCCGTATCAATAACGTCATACCCTGGGAACCGATCTGGACTAAAAAGGTTTGCATCATTAAACTCGAAGTCTGTACTATCTTCATTAGGGATGTGACGTTGCGCAATTCCAATTGCTTTGTCGGGTGCTCCAATCAGCTGTCCCACTGGTTGCAATACAACACTTTGATTCTGATATGAATTGACAAAAGGCCACCGCCAATTAAGTCCTGTTTGGGGGAAAAAGCGCCCACCTCCCTTTTTTTCCGCGAAGGTATCCATTTTTCCAGTTGTGTTCCTCAAACGATGCCCCCTTTCGACTTGATAAAGATCTCCTCGAGTTGAAGCAAAAACAGTGAAAATTTGCCCCAAGGGAGCCATCCACGGGCGCTGCCAACCTACTTCTCCAACCTCTCGTTGCATGTTGATACCGCTCTTGCGATAGAGATTTAAAAGATTTCCATCAAAACTAAAACGCCCCCCCCAAGGGTCAACACCGGAATAGGCGCTATATTCCATAATAGGAAGCGGGGCAGAAATATTTTTTTGCCGATCAGTATTTTGGAGGCCTTGAAAATGGTAAACCTTACCGGCCGCATAATCTCTCTGGCTTAAAAAGCCTTCTAAAATTCCTTTAGAAGTAAAAGCCGGCTCATACCTCCATTGCGAGAATCCATATTTACGAAAATAGGTTTTGTCGCTGACTTCTCCTCCACTAAACTCTGTGCGCCAAATATCAGTTAAATTAAATTTTCCATTCACAAAATAGTGTCCACGAGTATTAGGGATTTTAAAATGTTGCGCTTTCTCTGCTTTTTTATCCTTTTTTGATTGTTTATAATCAGTAATACTCCCATCCGCCTTCAAAATTCCATTCCCAAAAGCTTGTCGATACTCTCCTAAGAACAATGGGTTTTGCTGCGAAAAAAAGACAGGAGTTAGGGTCATATCCTTGTCTTCTGAAAGGGCAATATAATAAGGAACTCCCAAAACTGCACCAAAATCCGTGCTATAATCAGGTTGTGGGATCAAGAAACCACTTCTTCGCTCGAGAGGTTGTGTTGCATAGGGAAGGTATAATACGGGTATATCCAAAATACGCATTTGCGCGTCAGTAAAATGAATGTTTTTATTAACATTATCCTTGACCGCGCGGCGCGCATTTACTTGCCACGTTGGTGGTTTGTCTCCACATAATTCGCAAGGTGTATAAACAGCCTGATCGAGTTCCTCTCGATCTTCAAATTTACGTCCCTCAATAGCGGCGATTTTAGAATCATCTTCTAAAAGAGCACGAAGTTGGAGAACTATTCCTTCCTTCATATCTCCCGTAAGCTCTACATATTCAGCAAAATTAATCTCTCCCTCGGCTTGACGTATCCTCACATTTCCCGATGCTGTAACAATATCTGTATTTTCATTATAAGTTACATAATCAGCTTCTAGGACACCTCCTTCGTGTTCAAATTCTACATGACCTTTTAAAATTAAAATGCCTAATTCACGGTCATACGTTTGGCTATCGGCAAAATACAATACGGGCTGATTTTCGTTAGCAGACTTTTTTGCGAGTCCATAAAGAGCTGGCAGCCAGATGTAGCTTAAAAGAAAATATAAAGTTATTGTTTTGAAATTCATATTAACCATCTTCTTGATTAAATACTAACGCCGCCCCCACCATAGTTGTTACAAGAGGAGGAAGCCATGCAGCAATCAGCGGTGGTAGCCCCCCTGAAGCCCCTAATGCAAAGGTCATGTCTTTGAAAAAATAAAGAAAAAACCCCACGATAAGACCTATCAAAATCATCAATACCGTCTTTCCTTGCCGAAGCGGGCGACATGAAAAAGAAGCTGCCAACAAAACCATAGCCCCTCCCCAAAAAGCGCTTGCAAGCATAGAATGCCAATACATTTGATACTTAAGGCTATGAAGACCTGACGTCTCTAAGAGGTCAATATAAGAAGGTAACTTCCAGAAAGAAAAAGCATCCCGGTTAACATTCATGTTTTCGATTTTTTTCCTATCTAAGGATGTTTCAATTGACTTTTGCGAAAAGGGAACTGCTGCTATTCCGGCTTGCGTATCCCACCCTTCTCTCAACTCTAAGCTATCTCCTCGAATTTGAGCGGTCTTCGCATCAATACGTCCAACAAATTTGTTTTGAGGGGATGTGATAATAAGATTTAAATCTTTAAACTCTAATTTATCAAGGTTGACTTTACTGGCTCTATAAATGACTTGATTAGGCCCCATTTTCTCACTAAACCACAATCCTGTTGAGGAAACTTTTATATCTTCCTTAGAGTGGGAGAAATAACGTTTTTCAAGTTTTTCATATCTTGCCTGCAGTGCACTCGAAAGAGAGTTAAAGGCCGTTAAATCAACAACCCCTATCAGAAGAGCAGTTAAAATAATGGGCAACACAAGGCGCCAAAGCGAAATACCGGCTGAACGAAAGATGAGAAGTTCATTCATCCGATTCATCCTCCAAAATATAAAAAGAGCAGCCATAAAAACAAGAAAAGGGAGAATTTGTTCCAGGAAATGCGGAGCACGTAAGAAAACCATATTTACTTTGATAGCTAAGCTAACATCCTTAGACCCGGCACGTCTTTGAAGTTCTGCAAAGTCAAAGAGAATGATAATTGTTAGCAAACATATTAACGCAACTCCAAAGCTTATGATGAAGGATCGACTAACATACCGAGAGAGGAGGCTGAAAATTTTCATTGACGCCTCCATCTCCAAGAGAGATTAACAAGTCCATTTGCCAAGGGTGTGAGAAGGAAAAAACAAATGCTAATCGTCATCAATAAAAGTCCATAAGATAAAAAAATCATGAGGTTTGAATATTTCAATGTATGTAAAAATACCATTGCAGTAACTTCAATGAGACTTGCAAGGACACAAGCCATCAAAATTTTTCCCAGTCGCCCTCTTCGATTGATATGTCCTAAAATCATGGTACAAACACCCAAAAGAGCAAAAGCTAAAGCATAAAGTGGTGAAATTAACCGTTGGTGCGCAGCTGAAGTAAACTCTAGGCGAGTAGAAGATGACAAGACTTCTTTAGGATTCAATAAATCTCCTACATATCGTTCATAAGCTCTTAAAAAGCGGTTCTCTTTATCCTGATTCATAGATTTATCTTTAGCTTCAATGGTGTATTGATCGAAATATAAAATAGACGGTTTGTTAGTTTTTATATCTTTTTCTTGTCGATTTCCATTAATAAGCAGAAGATGTCCTCCGTCTTCCTTATTAATCACAATGCCTTTTTCAGCCATAAACGTTGTGGACTTCTCTCCTTGACTACCATCATAGATGAGAATACCTAAAAAATTTCCATGAGAATCCTGGGCACGCGCATAAACGGTATACTTTCCAAACGTATTAAATTGCCCAACCTGAATGAGGCTAGTCAAAGACTTCTCTCTTAGAGTCAAAGAAATTTCCCGATATTTCCTAAAAGAAAGAGGAAGGAGATAAAGTGTAAATACATAAATAATAAACGTAAGTAAAAGCCCAATTAAAATAGCAGGCTTTGCAAGTTGCCAATATCCCGCTCCCGAGGCTTGCATAACAACAAGCTCATGATCCGTAATGAGTTTATTATAAATAAAGAGAATGCCAATGAGCACTGCAATGGGAGAAATAATCACCACAAGATTGGGCAAAAGATAGAGAATCATTTCGAAGAATAAAAGGAAAGGCACTCCTTTATTCGCTATAAAATCAATATAGCGCAATGATTGCGCTAACCACATAATACACGTAAGTACTAAAATAGCCGCAAGAATTGTAAAAAAAAGTTGCCCAAATATGTATCGCGTGAGTTGTTTCATTTCACTCAAAAAATAGATTTAATACGCCGACAATCGTTCAAATTTAAAAAAAATTCAAGTCGCAAAGAGTATATTCCCTTAAAGAGCAAGAGAGACTATATTAATCTCATTGCAAATTGTTCAAGAGGAAAGATGATATGCGTTGTTTTTTAGTTTTAATAACTCTTTTAATTTGTGGAGGACAGCTCAAATCTGACTCTTCTTCATCAAGTCGCATTGCCGCGGTTGTGAATAAAAGCATCATTACCCAAACTGATTTGATGAACAGATTACGCTTTGCTGCACTCAGTTCTGGCCTAGAACCAACACCTGAAAACCTTGATCGAATTAAACCTCAAATATTGCGCGTTATGATCGATGAGCGAATACAACTTGAAGTGGGGGAAAAATATCATATTGAAATCAGCAACGATCATATACAAGCGGCTATTAAAGATATTGAAGAAAGTAATGAATTGCCAAAGGGTTCTACAGTCAAGATGATGAAAGATAGCGACATTCCCTCTAAGATACTTGAGGACCAAATTAAAGCTCAGTTGATATGGCTAATTTATATCCAAGAAAAGTATCCTCTTAAAACCCTAGAAGAGCAGGTGGGAAAAAAACAGCCTGAAGGAGGTCTCTTACCTTCTCTACAAATTGCCGATTGGGAAATTGACCAAGAACTTAAATTTCAAAAAGAAAAAGATACGAAAACCCAATACCACTTGGCTGAAATCGTCCTCTTTAGTGATCATCCAGATCAGGAAGAAAGTGTAAAGAATACCCTTAACCAATTGATTGAAGAACTCCATAAAGGAGCTCATTTCCAAGCCGTTGCACAGCAATTTTCTCAATCTGCCACATCCGCCCAAGGAGGGGATATGGGGTGGCTTACAGAAGATCAATTAGAACCCGAAATAAAGGAGGTTCTCTCTCAAATGCAAACCGGGCAGCTTTCAATCCCGATTCGTACCTCCCAAGGCTATGCTATCATTGCTTTTATTGAACGGAAATTGCCACACGCCGATGGGAAGATCCTTTTGACCATGCAACAAGTATTACTACCTTTCCCTGAAAACGTTACAGAAGAAAAGGGCCGAGAAATTATGGTAAAAGCGGAAGAAATTTCCCGCAAAGCAAAAAATTGCCCAGACCTTGAAAAGATTGCCAAGGAAAATTACCCCTCAGCAGCCTTCCACTTTTCCCACAACGAGTCGTTATCGAATTTTCCAGAGCCATTACAACAAGTCATAAATACTTTAGCCTTAAATCAGGGAAGTGAACCTTTGCTTACGGAAGAGGGAGCCCTGCTTGTAATGGTATGTGAGAAAAAATCCCAAAAAACACAGGAGTTTTCAAGAGAAGATGTGGAAAAAATGATTACCAACCGCAAGCACGTTCTTCTTGCAAGACGGGAACTCCGTGATTTAAGGAATCATGCCTTTATTGATGTACGGATGTAGATGCAGCCTTTAAAGGAGGCTATTCGCGCATTAAGGGCAAAAAAAAGTTTGGGTCAAAACTTTCTTTGTGATCCCCAAATTTTAAAAAGAATTGTAAAAGAGGCGGCCCCGCTTGAAGGACATACTGTCATTGAAATCGGGCCTGGGCCGGGCGGACTGACGCGTGAAATCATTACTTATCCCTGTAAAGAAGTCATTCTCATTGAACAAGATGTCCGATGTGTCCCCTATTTGGAGGAGATAGGTAATAATTTTGAAGGAAAATTTACCCTTTTAAATGCCGATGCTTTAAGCCTACCGATTCATACTTTTGGGAACCCGCCGCGAAAAATTATTGCAAATCTTCCTTATAATATTTCAGTGCCTCTTCTAATCCAGTGGCTGAAGCATATAGATGATTTTGAAAGTCTCACATTAATGTTCCAAAAGGAAGTAGCTGCCCGTCTCACGGCGTCTCCTAATACTTCGGACTACGGGCGTCTTTCCGTCATGTGCCAATGGACAGCGCATGTGAAAAAACTCTTTGACCTTGCCCCTGGCGCCTTTCTACCACCACCAAAGGTTACCTCTACAGTTGTCCGGCTAACCCCTCGCATTCCTCGGGCAGAGGTTTCTTGGGAGGCTCTCGAAAAGGTTACGAAAGCAGCCTTCTCTCAAAGACGAAAAATGCTCAGATCCAGCTTAAAAGGACTCCTTGACACCCCTCAAATTCTTTTAGAAAAGGCCTCAATCAACCCGAAGCGCCGTGCGGAAGATCTTACAATTCAGGAATTTTGTACTTTGGCCACATCATGGGAAAGGGACGATTAATATTTATTTAATTACAGCCTCAGTTTTTCTTGCTCATTAAAATATAACAAGATACATATCCTCAAGGGTGACTTTGTAAGTTTGGTTTGAATCTAAAGCCTAACTTCTTATTCTAATCACTTATAGGATATAAAAATGTCTAAACCTCAAAAGATGTCTCTTAAAGATCCTCAATTTTCAAAGCTTCGTGCAGCCATTTGGCCGATCCAAAACGCTGAACTCAAAAAGTTTCTGCCGATGAGCCTAATAGACCTGCTGCGAAAGTTGAAATTTTAGTAAAAATGTAGGAAAGTATGGGGTCCTAATTGCAGAAAAGAAACCCCATGTCCTTAAGATACAACAA
>Ga0299912_10004312_pt1 | contig 11656 bp, 9 predicted proteins | sample RVTome_2_FD_207667 | JGI IMG/M metagenome (GOLD analysis project Ga0299912, IMG submission 207667) | Soil microbial communities from uranium-contaminated site in the Upper Colorado River Basin, Wyoming, United States - RVT95D214 (version 2) ... | reverse complement strand
TCATCCGTTGCAAGATCCAGATAAGTTTTAGAAATTCCAGTACCATTAAAAGGCAGGACCGCAATAATTGTGTTTCTGCGATCCAATTCTTTTATGAAGCGCGAGGATACCGAACAGTCTGAAATAAATAACAACGTAGCTATAACAATAGATGCACTTTTCATCTCTAATCAATGACCGTTTGAATAATTTTTCCAGTCTCATCCACTTCCCAGACATTGTAACTGCCATCTTTATCAAAATCTACCACTGCAGTGGCCCGGCCAATAAAATTGTCAATATTCGCCTTTATAATTTCAATCTTATATCGCGCCTCACCCCCCTCAGTAATCAGAGGAGCCTGTTCAAAGCCAATTTCCGCGAGATTATCAGAGTACCGGTCGTTTTCATAATAAAATGCTTTTTCCAGGGTATAGAGATGTCTTAACATCGTTTTCGCTTCAGTAGTTTTAGCTCTGGTTATCACAGCAGTAAAGCGAGGTAGAGCAAGAAGTATTAAAATTCCAATGATTACAATGACTACCAGGACTTCAGTTAATGAAAATCCATCCTCCTTCGTGAAACTAATTTTATTCAACCTTATTCCTCCCTTTTATTTGACTGATTTTTTTTCGATAAATGAGCTTACCTGTTTAACCAGGAAATAATTGAGTCATATTAAATAAGGGTAGATAAATCGCAATTAGAATTAAGCCTATTATAATTCCCAATGACAAGATGAGAATGGGTTCGATTATCCCTGACAGGATTTCTATGGAATGGTCAATTTCCTGTTCATAGAAACTGGCAATTTTAAAGAGGACAAGCGATAATTCGCCGCTTTCTTCACCGACTGATATCATGTGGATTACAATTGGAGGAAAAAGGAAGGAAGCCACCATTGAGTCAGAAAGTCTTTCTCCTCGACAAATAAACTCTCTGATCAGCAAGATCTCTTTTTTCAAATAGTAATTTGAGATTGATCGTTCCACCAATTCGAGGGACTGTGTTAGATTTATCCCGCCCTTTAATAGAGTCCCTAAGGTGTGGCAAAAACGAAAGATATAATTTCTGGCAATAAAAGTACCCCAGAAGGGTACTTTAAATATTTTTTTATGGAAAAAATATTTCAACTTCTCTATTTTATTTACATATATCAGAAGAATTACTAGTGCAATAAAGATTATGATGAAGAAACTCACATTCTGCTGAAATGCTTGACCGGAACCCATAATCAGCAGGGTAAGCAAAGGTAATTCTGAATCGAATTCTTTGAAAAGATCATTGAAAGCCGGGAGAACAAAAAATATCATAAAAGCCAGTGCAAGAATTGAAAATGTCACTACAAATAGTGGATAAGTTAGAACTTGGATGAATTTTTTCCTGAACCGGGTCATTTTTTCTAAATATTCCAAGATACTGACTAACATCTCGCTTAACTGACCAGTAAACTCACCTACTTCTACCAAACTGCAATAAATTTGATTATATAATTTTGGATATTGTTTTAAACAATCAGAAAAATTATGTCCGCTTTTCAATTGAGTTATCAGGTCATCTAGAAGAGTTTTTTCAGAATTTTCAGTAGATTGTTGTACAATAATCTGGAGACTCTCCAGCATCATTAAACCGGCTTTTAGTAATAATGCTAAATTTCGGGTGAATTCGATAATAAAACGATTCTTGAGCCTTAAATTCCCCGGATACCAGGAAAATATTATATAATTGAACAAATCCAACCCCAAACAGTAATCAAATCAGACAATTTTATAACTGGCTTTTTAATCCATATTTTTTCAAAAGGTATTGAAGATTTTGACGGGACATCCCCAAAGATAAAGCTGTCTTGGAAATATTACTTTTATTATTTCGGAATACGTCTCGTATCGTCTCGTATTGGATATTATTTAAAAAGTCTTTCAGAATAAAATGCTGTGGAATATTCCTATACTCTTTTTGTGACATGGTAAGTACTGGCTGGATATCCGCTAATTTAATTTCAGCACTTCTCGAACGAACTTGTGACATAATTTTAAAAATCAAACTTTCCAGTTCTCTCACATTTCCCGGAAATTCCATTTCCCGGAGATATGGGAAGATATTTTCTTCCAAATTCAGGGTCTGATTTTTTGGATATTTACAGAGAAATTTTTTAATAAAATACTGCACCAAACATTCAATGTCCGTGATTCGCTCTCTGAGAGCTGGCAACTTTACATTAAAAGTATTTATTCGATGATAAAGATCTTTCCTGAAGGTGCCTTTAAGTATCTGATCCTCCAGATTTTTATTTGAAATAGCAATAATCCTGGTATTTACCTTAGATAATTTTTGACTGCCGACGGGAAAAAATTCCTGATTTTCAATAGCCCGCAGCAACTTGGCCTGGGAAATGAGATCAATTTCGCTTACTTCATCAAGTACTAATGTACCTTCATCCGCTAGACAAAAGTGACCTTGACTTGTTTCTATAGCTCCAGTGAATGCACCTTTTTTATGTCCAAAAAATTCTGCCTCAAATAGAGACGAATGAATTGAAGCACAATTTACAATATGAAATGGACCTGATTTTCTCTCACTTTTTGAATGAATAAATTTGGCAAATAAATCTTTCCCTGTACCTGTCTCACCTGAAATGAGAACATTTTCAGAAAATTTAGCTATACGTCGGGCTGTTTTTATTTGATCCATCAAGGCCGGATGACTGCCAATAATCAAGGGTGACTGATGATTATTCGATAGTTTCAAATTCGTTATGAATTTACAATAGAATTCATCGACATATTTTTTTAATAAGCAACAACCATGTTTTTTAAAATCAAGCTTTGAAATACGATGTATTCCCCCCGTTTGTGAAATTTGAAAATTCTGTAAACTGACAATTAATATTTTCAGAGTTAGCGGAAAAAGCTGGCTTAATTTTCTGAAAAAATTCAGGTTTGCCGCAGTTTGAAAATTATCGTTCATCAGAATTACCTGCACCATTTCTTTTTCAAGAATTTGCAGACAATCAAATGGATTTGTAAATGAGATAACATCAAAATATTCAGCCAGATATTCTTCATGCTTTTTTAAGGTTCCCCTATTGGAATCAATATAAAGTAATTGGATATCCATAGATCCCTCCTGTTTAAAAATTAGCTGAAATGGAAAATTCTTTATCTTTATTTTTGAATCTAACCTGTTTGGATAATATTTTGATCAATTCAAATCCCTGGATGGTTTGTCCTTCCCGAACAAATTGAATGTCGTTCGGTGAAATTTCAATTAAGGCCACTTTCCCATCCTTATCTGATAATAGCCCAGAATATTTGAAGAAAGGTGTGTCACTGTCTGTATTTGATTTCTTCCTTGTCGAATCAGATTTTTGATCCTGTAACTTCTCCTTGCCAAAATTATAACTGAAAGGATCTTGTATTTTTTCAAGACTGTCCAATAAGTACAAATCAATAAATCTGGAACCGGAATCAGTCGCTGTGGCTTGAAAAATTGTTTTCGGTTTTTCAGAGCTTTTTGATCGATTATCAAATTCTGCTTTAATTTTTAAAAATATTTTGCTCCATAATAAAATCGAGAGCAATAAAAGCATAAATACTATCTGACTCTTTAACCGATTTCTGATCATTATTCAATTTTAGTTATAATTGTAATTTCTAATCGACCTTCTATGAACAGGGATTCGGGCACCTTTTTCTGCAGTTCGAGTTGGGTAATCCTTAATAAAAGATTATTCTCCTCAATAAAATGTATGAATCTAATAATCGGCTTAAATTTTGCTGAGAACTGAATGTTCACAATGAACGAATCAGAATGCGCATCATTCTGAAAAATCGCCGGAAATATTTGCTGGATATTCACTCCATTTTCTGTGGCGGCATCGTTGATTGTTTTATACAAACTTGCCAACTGTACTTTTTGGATGAGTTGGGCATTGTAGCGATTGATCTGATTAAGATAAAGCAAATTATCTTCTCGTAAACGTTCAGATTCTAAAATTATCTGCTGTTCTCTGCGTTGGTTTTCTGAAAATTGAAAAACTGAACTAATCATATGGAAGCTTTCGTGTAAAAACGGAATAATGATTTTCCAGTCAACGAGAAAAAGAAAAATGAACAGAAAGCTAAAAACAAAGAGATATTTTCGTTCAGGTATCAATTCTAACTTGAAATTCCACAAACCAATCCCTGCCTTTTGGCAAATGCTTTTTATTATTCAATAATTTTTTTAGCTGAAAATTCTCCAATGAGACTTGAAAAAATTTGGAATTAAGTTCCAGATTATTTAAAAATTCTATTACCTCATTTTCTGATCTGCTAAATCCTTTCAAAAATATTCTATTTGAATTTGTTCTGTTGGCTTTCATTTCCAATTTCGAAAGACACAGATTTTGCGGGATACATTTGACCAGACGGTAAAGATCAATACTAGGTCGGTTTTTCTGATTAATATATGACTGATATTTGAGCAAGGATTCTTTAAGCTGATTTTGTTCTATAAGTAATTGATTTTGGGTTGACAATAAAGACTGGTGATGGATTTCTCTGTTTTTAATCTCTTCCGTTTTATCAGTCAAAATAATCCTCGTTATCCATACGGTTAAAAAAATGCACAGACTACTCAAATAGAGAATTAGAATGCTCTTAAAAAGAATGCTTTGCAGTTTCTTTCGAAAAAAACGTTGTTCCGGGGGGAAGATAGTTGAAGTGTCCGAATTTACTAAATTCAAAAATGGCATCAGACTGCAACAAAGGGCAGTGAAAAATTCATTTTGACAATCGATATTCATGTTACTTAGGAGAATTGTCTGTACATTAGGTATGTTAAGTGAATATAATGTGTCGACCTCTCCAGTAATTAAAACAGGATGAGAGCATGGAGAATATAGCCCAAGGGAGGACAATTCACCCTGATAGTCTCTCGAAGAATCGTACATCTGAAATGAGTTCAGATGGCCTTCTTTATAATTAAGAACGAACAGATAACTCAACTTGAGGTGTAAATGCCACCCTGAAAATGGAGAATGAAACTTTGGCACCATCAAAAGCGTGATCATATCATTAAATGCCAGGAACGATAAATTCGCTATCGCATGAACATTAGTGATTGAATGATCAATTTCACTTTTTTTACTAATGAATTTTAAAACACGTATTTTTTCTGCTGAATGCTGATCTACCAGATACCTGATGAAGTAATGATCTTTTTGATTTTTCACAGACAGGTAAAGTTCAGGATTTGCAGTTAAGTAGGTATCTATTTCATTGAATGGCATTTTAGGAAGATCAACAATCTTCACTAAGAATTTTGTTGTAAAAAAATTGACTGCACAGTAAGTTGACTTTAAGTGATATTTTTTAGTGGTTTCTTGAATAGTTTTAACCAAATCCTGAGCAGGTGAATATGTCTTTCGCAGTTCAAACTTTTTTTTGTATCCCCTGCTGGTACGGGCAATTTTCATGAAAAATATTTCTGATTCAGTTATATCAATTCCAATACAAGTATTATATAGATTGAATAAAATATCCATTTTCCTTTTATAACTGAGGTTATTCATAAATTCATTCCATCGATGCCGAATTACCGATATAAGAAAGGTGAGGAGTAATGTAAATAATCAATTCACTTTTCATGTTACGGTGATTGGTGCTTTGAAATAGTTTCCCAATCAAAGGCAGACTTCCCAATATTGGAAGTTGGAATTTATTCACTGATTCAATGGTTTGGATTAAACCACCCAGGACAATTGTTTCACCATCCCTTAATCGAACAGTAGAATTCAATGCCCTCCTCTGAATGGTAGGTGGTACTTCTGATGAAAACTGGCCTACTGGATTATTAAATTCCGGGTGAATTTCTACGGTGATCTCACCAGAAGCACTCACCCAGGGTGTAATCTGTAATGTGATATTAGCCTCAATAGTATGAAACTGCTGAGTTTCTTGTATGTAGAGCTGAGAGGGATCACGGATAGGTGTCTGAGTAGTGAGAATATAGTATTGAGTTTGTCCGATGGTAATATCAGCCGGATATCCATTCAAAGTGGCGATTTGCGGCTTCGAACGGATATTAGCTTTCCCAATTGTTTCGAGAGCCTTTACTTTCAGGTAAAAATCTTCAGGCAATTTACCGATACTACTGATTCCTAAATATCCTTCAAATTTATCCAGATATTGATTGATGTTTCCACCGGTTAAATAAACATCCAACGCCGGGAACCAGTGATCTCCTGTGCCTCTAGAAGTATCAGCAACTCCCCCAGAGAGCCCTCCCTCGAGTGAAATTTCTTTAATATCCTGATAATTGTAATCAACCACCAGAGCTTCAATAAGAATTTGCGGAATAGGTTGATCAAGGTCATGAAGGGTTTGTTCAACATCAGACAGGACATCATGGGATCCATGGATCAAAACGGCATTATGTTCTTTAATAATTTTAAATTCGGCTTTTTCGAGTATTATGGCCGGAAGCATATCCAGAATGCTATCTACTTTTAAATACTTAAGAGGTATTAAACGGGAAGAAAGCAACAATTTGTTAGTTTTGCTGCCTACCAGATAATGTTTTTCCATTTTCTTAAAGGTACAGTTATTAGAGCTAAGTATGACGTTCAGACATTCATCCAATGATAAATCATAGGCCAGAGCGCTTACTTTCCCCTTTAAATCATCAAGCAAAAATAGGCTGAGCCCTAGTTGCTGGAATAATTCATTCAAAATTTTGACAACATCCCCGTTTAGGACTTCAATATCGATGAGGTTATTATGCACATTCAGGAAAAAACTTGTTGATTGGATGGGTTGATCTGAACTTTCAAGACGGCTTTTTCGGATCTGGTAGATCGAATCTTCCCGCGTTAAATAGTAACCATTATTTTTTGTAATAAAATAGAGTGCTTTATCAAGAGGAAGGTTTTGAAGGTAGGCGGAAATCACACCTCTGACATTATCATCCAGGAAAATGGTTTTACCAGTAATCTTTGAAATCTGATAAAAAACTTTACGAACATCTTCATTCTCAAAATCAGTAGAAATTAATCCATCCATAAACAATATTTTTAATTCCGGTTCTTCAGTTAAACTGGAATCGTTTTTCGCGATATTGGATATTTTATAAATCGATCCTGATTTTTGTATAGAAAGATTGTTCTCTTGTATAATAAAATTTAATGCTTCGCTTAACGAGATATTAACCAGATGAATAGTGATGCGCGTGTTCACATCATCTTCAATAAAAATATTAATTCCATATTGATTTGCTATCAATCTGATTATATCCTTCAACTCAGTATTTTTGAAATCTAAATCAATGATGAGATCTTGCAGATCTGTTAATTCGTTCCATATAGTGAGACTGTCTGGTCCTGATTTTTGCCCTTTAATAACCATGATTGGATTTATAAAAACAAAAATAAAAACATTTATTTCTATGATATGAAATATTTTCATTGTCGTACTTAAACATTACTAGAGTTAAACTGTTCAGCTTAAATCTTTATCTTGAAACAATAAAAAGTCAGATTATTTTATATCATCATTCGATATACCAAAAAAAAGAAGGAGGAAGATTTACGTTTTGAATCTACTTAGAAATTGAAACCTCCGATTTTTGGTCAACCCGATTTTTCAATCTCAGTTTAAAACCTCCCTCCCTCCCAAACTATTGAACTCAGTAGAAATATCAACAAAGAGCATGCCAAGGGTAAAGAGATATCCATGCTACCATAATAGGATTAAAATATTTTTTTATAACCAATTATAATACAATGGGTTATATAATGTTTCTAAAAAAATAATGAAGAAAAAATTTGGAATTGAAATATTAGATTGGTTTTGTATCAGGTATCAAAACCGTACAAGTGTTCGGTTTTGAAATATAAAAGGCCATAAAAACACTAAATCATTTCAGAATTTTATCCAAAGTAATCTGATGTTTTTTCATCCTGCGAATCAGCGATTGACGCGTGATTCCAAGGTAATTGGCTGCCAATTGTTGATCGTAATTTGACTGTGAGAGAGCGATCTGAATAATCCTTCTTTCATTTTCCTCTAAATTCAAACTTTGATCCGCATCAATTTGTGATAAATTAATTTTAGCTGGAATCAAAAAATCTGCCGATTTAAATACAGAGTTGCTGGAAATGATAAAGGCTCTTTCCACCATATTTTTTAATTCCCTGACATTACCTGGAAAAGAATATTTTTTTAATCCTTCTATTACTTCTGGATTTATTTCAGGCAGGGGACGGTTTTTTTGTTTCGCAAAAAAGGCAGTGAAATGTTTGAGCAAAGGCTCGATATCTTCAGGTCGCTCTCGCAGAGGTGGAATATGAATAATTAGGGTGTTGATCCGATGGTAAAAATCTCTTCTGAATTTATTTTCCACAATCATCTGTTCAATATTACGGTTAGTGGCTGAAATGATCCGGATATCTACTTCGGTAAATTTGTCGCCACCTACCGGTTTGACTTTTTTTTCTTCAATAGCCCTCAATAATTTACTTTGCAGAGTCAGCGGCATATCGGCAATTTCATCCAGAAAAAGTGTGCCGCCATTAGTTTTCTCGAAAAGCCCTTTCTTATCTTCTCGGGCATCTGTAAAAGAGCCTTTGCGGTGACCGAAGAATTCACTCTCCAATAGGGATTCAGGAGTCGCTGCACTATTCACTGGAAAAAATGGTTGATCCTTTCGGGCACTGGAATAGTGTATGATGCGGGCAATTATTTCCTTACCAGTTCCGTTTTCGCCGGTAATGAGAACATTGATATCCCGGTCCTGCCCTGCTAAAATAACTAAATCGATTACTTTATTTATTATCGCACTTTTCCCGATCATCTGACGTTCTATCCGATTTTCGAGTTCTAATCCAATCAGCGAAAAACGGTTTTCAGTATCAATTAATTTTTGTTGGATTGTTAGATAACGGCGGGTACGAGATATCGCAAAATCAATATCATAAAAACTGAATGGCTTCTTAATATAATCTATAGCCCCATAACGCATTCCCTCAATAACACTGTCCATAGTACCAAATCCACTCATTATAATGACTTCTATATCCGGGTGCTCTGCTTTGATGTGTTTAAGTAATTCTAATCCGTTTCCATCAGGTAAAATAAGGTCTAAAAAACAAACGTTAATATTTTCTTCATTTAGAATTATTGAAGCTTCTCCAAGAGAAGCAGCAGTTTTTACTTCAAAATCTTTTTTCTGAAAATACGAACTTAGTTTTTTCGAAATTTCCTGATCGTCTTCGATAACAAGTATCTTTAAATTATCATCTTGCATGGGGGTTGGTCCTTTGCAATTGAGCAGTGATTATTTTTCAGGAAAACCCAAATTTTCATGAAATACTGGTACCACGACTCGCATGGTTGTTCCTACCAATACTTCACTTTCCACCTCAATCCGCCCCCCCATTCCCTTAATCGTTCGATTGGCAATTGATAGACCTAATCCTTGACCTTCTCCCAATTTCTTAGTACTGTAAAATGCTTCAAATATCTTTGATCTCTGTTTTTCCTCTATCCCAATCCCGTTATCTAGTACCTCTAATATTACATCATTTGTTTTACAATTACTTTTAATGATAATTTCCTTAAGATAACCTCCATTCACGCGCTTTCCTTTTTCTTCCAATGCATCCCGGGCATTTAATATTAAGTTCAGCACCACCCTCTCATATTGATATGGATTTCCGCTCACCACTGGCAGTTCACCCGGGATTTCCTGTTTTACCGTGATTCCCCGTTGATTCAATTGCAGCCTGATCATCCGGAAAGCATTTTCAATACACTCATTGATGTTAAATTTCTGACAATACTCCTCTTGTTGGCCACTAGAAAACAGGCGAATATGCTCCATAATCGAGCGGATGCGATCAATATATCCAGCAATGTCTTGCACATTACGGGAAATCTCCTCATTTGGAGGTAGTTTCTCTTTATTTTCCAAACCTATACCCTCTGCACACAGAGTAATACTCTGCAGTGGCTGGTTAATCTCATGAACTACTCCCGCAGTCAGTTCTCCCAAGGTAGTGAGACCGGCCTGATGTGTTATAATCGCCTGTTGTTCTCGTTGTTGTTTTAGGGCTTCTTCAATCCGCTGCTGTAAAATTCGATTGTGTCGTTGCTTATGACGGTAAAGATAAAACACAATCACAGCCAAAAGTGTCACCAGAGCAAAGCCTAAAAGAAAGCGGGTCTTTAATAACTTTTGTTTCTCGGCTTCCAGTTTGAGAATGGCATTGTCCTTCTGAAGCAGATCTTTTTCCTTTTTTACATTTTCAGTATGATATGTCACCTGTAATTCTGTGATATCATGCTGATTCATAAAAAAAATGGAATCTTTCAAGCTGATATATTTGTTAAGATTCTCTATAGCCAAAGAGTTTTGGCCGGTTATTATATAGCATTTTGACAGAAAATAATGATTGTCTAGAGAAATATCTTTTGATTTAATTTTCTTAGACAAAATGTTACTTTCAAGATAAAGCCTAATGGCACGATCATATTCTTCTCTCAGGAAATAGTAATATCCCAACCGTTGCAGAGAATAAGATTCATACCACTTATTATGATGTTTCTTTGCTAAAAGGAGAGATTCCTTGTAGAAATCAACTGCGTTTTTCGAATTTCCGGCGGCTAATTCAATATTACCTAAAACATTCAAAAAAAATGGATAGTGAATTTCATAATTAACTTTTTTAAATATGTCATATCCTCTTTGAGCATATATTTTTGCAGAATCCAATTGGGAAAATGAATAATAAATTCTGCCTATAGAAACATAACAGAGACCTAAAAAAAAGTTGCTCCCTTCATTTAGAAAAATTTCCAAAGCTTGTTGGAAATAATCCATTGATTTAGAATAATTTTTCACATCATAATAAATCTGTCCTGCATCATATAATAAAATTGCTAAAGTAAAATTATTTTTTGCTTCAGAATATCTTGCTAAGGCAATTAAGTTATTTTCCATAGCCCGATAATAATTTGAAAGAAAAAGTTCTATTGAACTTTCAGTACTATTGCATGATAGCAATCCATGAGTATCGTTTAAGCTCTTAAAAATATTTTTACTTTTGTTTAAATATATTTTTGCAGAGTCCAAATCACACTCATCAAAATAATAGACACTTAAGGTTAAACAAGTATTTGCAATTTGTAAAGAGTCTTTATTACTTTCAAAATAATTCAAAGCATCTTTTGTGTAATCTATTGCTTTCTTGATTAATCCTTTTGTATAGAGAATTTGGGATAACTGGATAGAAAAAAATCCTATGTGTATTGAATCTCCCATACTTCTTGCGAGAGATAGTCCTGTTTGACAATACTCAATTGTACTATCAGGTGAATTTATTGCAAAATACTCTGTAATCGTTTTAAGAATTTGTACTCTTACCTGATCTGATGATTTCAGAAGTTCTAATTTAAGACTATCTATGTATGTTTCTGCGTATAGCATAATAGGAATCATGAGAACGAATAAAATTTTTACTCTCATACTTTGTTCCTCTATTTCTAATATCCTGGATTTTTATCCGGCTATTTAGTTTTTACAAAAAAAATGGTACTCTTTATTCTATATTAACTTTTGAATAATACCTAAATTTCTAAAGTAATATCAAAAAAACGTTTCTTTGCCTCCAGCCAATCTTTTATTATAAAAATCAGAC
>Ga0299912_10004311_pt1 | contig 11656 bp, 10 predicted proteins | sample RVTome_2_FD_207667 | JGI IMG/M metagenome (GOLD analysis project Ga0299912, IMG submission 207667) | Soil microbial communities from uranium-contaminated site in the Upper Colorado River Basin, Wyoming, United States - RVT95D214 (version 2) ... | reverse complement strand
TATGGCGGTCGATCGATGTTATGGCCAGCGGGCTTGTTAGAAAGCAATCACGTTTAGCCTTGAAAATGGTGCGCAGCTGATGGGAAACTGGCCGATTTTAACCTGGATAATATTTTTGCCGATGCTCGGTATCTTGCCGCTTTTGATAATCGGCAAGAATCATAAAAACGCCTTGCGCTGGGTGGCGCTTCTGACAGCAACTGCCGATTTCATTATATCTCTCTTCTTAATTTCAGGTTTCAATGGCTCAACCAGCGATTTTCAGTTTATCGAGAAACTGCCGTGGATTAAGTCAGTTGGTATCGAATATCATGTCGGCGTAGATGGCATTTCGATTTTGTTGATTTTGTTAACGACTTTCATAAGCGTAATCTCGATTGCCTCCACCTGGACGGCGATAACCGAAAAGGTCAAAGGCTTCATGATTTCGTTTCTGATGCTGGAAACCGGGATGCTTGGCGTGTTTTTAGCGCTTGATTTGTTTTTGTTCTACGTGTTCTGGGAGGTCATGCTTCTGCCGATGTATTTCTTAATCGGTATCTGGGGCGGCCAGCGTCGTATTTACGCGGCTGTAAAATTTATTTTATACACGATGGTCGGTTCACTTCTGATGCTTCTGGCGATAATTGCTTTGTATTTCCTCAACTATCAATACACGGGTATCTACACGTTCGATTTGACTGTCATAATGGATATGCCGATCATGGCCTCAACCCAACTCTGGCTGTTTGGGGCATTTGCCCTGGCTTTTGCTATCAAAGTTCCGATGTTCCCGTTCCATACCTGGCTGCCCGACGCTCACGTTGAAGCCCCAACCGCCGGTTCGATAATCCTGGCCGGAGTGTTGCTGAAGATGGGCACCTATGGTTTCGTCCGGTTCTGTCTGCCTTTGTTCCCGAATGCCGTCCATCAGTTCATGCCGCTAATAAGTATTCTGGCATTAATCGGTATTCTCTATGGCGGGCTGGTATCGGCTGTCCAGAAAGATGTTAAGTCGTTAGTGGCTTTTTCTTCGGTGGCTCATCTCGGTTTTGTCATGCTGGGGATGTTCGCGCTTAATACGCAAGGTTTATCCGGCTCGATACTGCAGATGGTGAACCATGGAATATCAACAGGCGCGTTGTTTATGTTAGTCGGCATGATTTACGAACGCCGTCATACCCGGTTAATCGAGGATTTCGGCGGTATCGCTCATGTGATGCCGGTTTTTGCCACCGCCTTTATAATAATCGCGCTGTCATCAATAGGCCTGCCCGGTACCAATGGCTTCGTTGGGGAATTTCTTATTTTACTGGGGATGTTCAAAACGAATCAGGTCTATGCGATCTTGGGCACGGCCGGGATTATTATCGCCGCGGTGTATATGCTTTGGATGGTTCAGCGCGTGTTCTACGGCGAGGTTACTCACGAGGAGAATAAAGTCTTAAAAGATATCAACTGGCGCGAGAAATTACTGCTTGTTCCGCTTATCGTGTTGGTATTCTGGATTGGTTTTTACCCCAAGCCGTTTTTAAAATTAATCGAACCCTCGGTTGTTAACCTGGTCGAGACGGTGCAGCAGAAATATCAGGCCTCGTATCGGGATTTCCAACTGGATATGGCAACCGTACCCGATATGACCGAAGATGAGCGGCCGGATTCCAAAGACGAGCAGGGGGTGTCCAAATGATACCGGATATCAACTGGCTTGTAATATACCCTGAAATCGCGATCTGCGTTACTGCCGCCCTGGTCATGCTGATTGACCTTATGCTGCCAAAAAAGAGCAAATGGGTTCTCGCGGGCATTTCCATAATCGGCGTTGTTATAGCTATTCAGCTGGTGTTTAAATATTTCGATGTTGAAGCTGATTCGTTTTTCAAGATGGTGGTCAACGACAGGTACGGATCATATTTTAAAACGATTTTCTGTATTGGAACATTGTTGACATTATTCTTATCGGTTACCTATCAGAAACGGGAATTTCCGGAGACAGGCGAATTTTACACTCTTATTCTTCTCGCCACTTTCGGTATGATGGTGATGGCGTCATCGGTGGATTTGATTACGATATTTATCGGTCTGGAGATGATGAGTATCCCGTTGTATGTTCTGGCCGGAATATATGGCAAACGTTATCGCAGCAGCGAAGCGGCGATGAAGTATTTCCTGTTAGGCGCTTTCGCTTCCGGCTTTCTTTTATACGGGATTGCTTTCATCTACGGCGCGTTTGGAACGACTAACCTGATATCGATTGCGGGCCTGGTTCAAAGCGGTATGGGCTATTCGCGATTTTATGTGACTATTGGTATGATCTTGATACTGATTGGCCTGGCGTTTAAAGCCGGGGTAGTACCGTTCCATATGTGGATACCGGATGTTTACGAGGGTGCGCCGGCGCCGGCAACCGCTTTCATGTCGGCCGGGCCTAAGGCGGCGGCGGTAATCGCTATTTTAAGGATTTTCGTTATTTATAGACCGGCCATCGATTTCACCTCGATTTTTTGGGTGCTGGCGGTTATCACCATGACTTGGGGCAATATCCTGGCGCTGACTCAAGATAATGTCAAACGGATGCTGGCTTACTCATCGATTGCCCATGTCGGCTATATCCTGATCGCTGTCACAGTTGGCATGCGGGAAGGGCTGTCATCGGCGGCGTTTTATTTATTTGCCTATACGCTTATGAACATAGGCGCTTTCGCGATAATCATACTTTTCGCCGAGAGGGAAGAGTACTACGAGAATATTTCCGACTACGCCGGTTTTGGCACGAAATTCCCATTTGCCGCTATTGCCATGACTATTTTCCTGGCTTCATTAGGAGGCATTCCTGGTACCATAGGTTTCGTCGGCAAATTCATGGTATTCAAAGCCGCTATCCAGAACGGTTTTTACTGGCTGGCGGTAATCGGCGTGCTTAATAGCGTGGTGTCGTTCTATTACTATTTGCGAATTGTCGTGACCATGTACATGCGCCCAAGCGAACCGCGTATGGTCGATGTCACGATTTCGCCCTCGCTGATGGTGGCGATTGTGATAACGTTGCTGGGCGTTGTTTTAATCGGTATATTTCCCAATACCTGGCTTAGCCTGGCCGAGATTGCCGCCGCCAATGTGATATTTTATTAAAGAAATACGTTATTAGCCTTTCCGAGTCGTCAGGAATCTTTTCCCGATGAAAAATATGATAGCGCTCTTAGGGGCTGGAGAGGATTCCTGCTGCCGTTGGAAATTTTGTTCTAAAATAGCCTTGTTAGCTCCTGCACAATTTATAAAGAGCTCAGAGATTAATAATTTTAGTAGGATCCGTTGACATTATAAGTCTCCTGCGTCGTCATCAATCCATTCCTGACGAAAGAGGGTCGCCGAGTAGATCGAAACCCCTGTGTTTTCGACAAATATTCTGTTAAAGCCGGTCTTGACATCCGCCTTTAAAAAATTGATATATCGAAATGGCTGTTGTCGATTTAAGCAATTTGTTATCCGCTCACGAGCTAATAATATAAGTCCATTTGGTAATTGGCGGAGTTTTTATGCCGAAAAATCCTTGACACGGTGGGGAATTCTCATATATTGACTAAACTTGAAAAAATCAGGCGGTTTTAATACCGGGGCCGTAGTTCAGCTGGGAGAACGTTTGACTGGCAGTCAAAAGGTCGCGAGTTCGATCCTCGCCGGCTCCATTTTAATATCTTGCAAGTAATAAAATTTAATAACCATAGATCGATCTTATATTACTGTGAATAAATTGCTTATCGGCTCTTAATTATTGTGGAGGCGCTTCCGGACAGAATAAAATTTCTTCGAAAATCCCGCGGAAATAATTAACTAAATAAGTCACATCCGCCCCGATAAAACTGCAGCTTCCGTTGGCATCGCCGGCAGCATACAACCAGCTTTGGGATGATTCAAGCCAAACCGAATCAGGCGGCGGTGAACCGGCACCTCTAAAATAATTTACCGCGTAAGTAACATCACTGCCGATTACCGTTCCATCGCCGTTTATATCGCCGGGAATATAAAGCAAATCGGGAGAATATAAAATAATGTCCCGGATAGTTGTTTGGCCGGCATAAACCTGAATATCTGTTTCACTGGCATCGTTATATTCAGGATGCTCGATGCTCAAACTATAAACTCCCGGCTCCAAATTCATAAATGAATATAAACCGTAACCTGTGGAATAACTTATTGCCCCGGTTTCGTTAACGGTTATCTCCGCGCTCGGGATAGGATTCTGATTATGATCAGTCACTGTACCGGCGATGCCGCCGGTGCCGCTATTGTATGAAACATCTACCGCAATGGGTTCGCCGATGGTATAGCTGCCGTGATCGCCGTTATGAAAACAGGCGGTATGAAAAGGTAGAACAAAACTTCCCTGATCCGGGCAAATGACAGAATAAATTATCGCGACGGAATCCGACAGATTAATTTTGTGATTATATGGATCTTCTTCTGCAGGCAAATCTATGACCCAACGAAACGAGTTATAAGAATTATATAGGCTATTTTTAAGCGGGCCTGAATAATAATTGCTGATAGCGGCTCCATTAACACTTATGCTGTACGCTAAAATATTCATTCCCGGTGGCAGATTATCTGTCCAGTATAAATTGCCAAGAGTATCAGCGCTATTATTTACCAGCAGTCTGGTTATAATAAGCGTATCGCCGACAGTCAGATTAGTCGACGACAACGCGTATTCGATCTGAATATCATTGTTAGCAGGGTGGATTATTTCGTCCGCGCGACAATAATCTGCCGAAATGGCTATAAATACAAGTAGGGAAGATATTAATGCTATTTTCAAATTGCCGCCTTGCTTATCATAATAATGATCCGATTGCCACTTGATCAAATTCTTAAATCCTGAATCTGCGAATATTCATTAGTCTTTCAACGATTGCGCGAATAATTGAGTTCCCGATTTATTATCACAAACAATTATCATCGTTTAATTCGCCTGAATATAATATTACTTTCCGCCTTTTCATAGTGCCGTTAAGGTCTTTCGCTGCCAAGTTTAGCTCTCGATAGAATATTTGAACTCGACAGTGCTTTATTTATTCCGATTTTATTATAATACACTGTCTTAATTTTACAAGATATTTTATATCAAAATTCGAAAAATCATTACATTATCGTATATGTATTAATTCTGGGTATAAGCAAGCCTGAGTCGTCAAAATTTTTTTCTGCCGACAAATATGATTGCACCTCTTAAGAGGTAGAAAGATTCCTGATCTCGCCAGAACTTCCGGTTATTATCAAAGAGCGATAAAATCAGGAAGAGAATACAGGTGAAAGCTTATTGCCCGCCATCATTATACTGTTCAAGCAGATCGAGTACTTCTTGTTCTGTGGCGTTACCGTCCCGGAATTCTTTTATTTTCCTGTCTATATCGAACCTAAAAACCGAGGGTGAGCTGAAGTCATAGACAAAAGCCGCAATTTCGGATTCATTAGTTGTGCCATAACCCTGGCTTTTGCAGCCTTCCTGCGTTTTGCGGGTATTATTGTTGGACACATCATAATCGGGATTAAAATAAGGCTGTTCTGGATGAATTGGATACATCACATGCTTGCACATATAATAGTCTAGAGATACGGGATCATCGCATATGGCCACAGTTCTGGCCTGGGTGGCCTGCGTGCCCGTTCTTGATCCCCACCCGACCCATTCAGCCGTGGTCAAGAAGAAATCAGGCTTGCGGCAGGTATTCATCCAGCCCCCGATCACCTCACCGGTAATATAGCTTCCATTAGTTTGGCCATAAGCGTGCATGCTGTAATTCGGCGTTCCGCCGACCTCCGAAATACCCAAAAACGACTTTACCGCGCTGGTCACGCCGGCGTAATCTTGCTGGGCATTTTGGCCATGATTGTTCAAATTCGGAATTTTGATAAATTTCAGAGCTGGTTGACCGCTATAGCCATTATCGTAGACGCCGTTTTTTAAATCGATCAATTTATTGGAATAGGGCGATCTGATAATTGGATAGGGTATAGCAAAGGTAAGTCCATTTGTAGGTGAAACGAATGTGGTTCTAACCCAACCTTGTCCGTCCTGAGGACCAGATACGACCGGCCAGTTGGTTGGATCATTGGTATTTCTCCAGATTCTGATGCCATTAACATTGTTATACCCGAGGTTTTGATAATAGGCGATCATATCGAGGAAATTGTACGGCCCATTTCGTAAAAGGTAGCCTCCTGTCATGTTCCAATAGGTATCCACCTGAAATTGGGTATTTTCGCAAAATATAATTTCGCCGGAGAAACCGCCGGGGCGATTAAGAATGAGTTCGATTAAGCCCATACAACAAGCGCAGTTAGCAGCCCCCTGATTAGGCCATTGACCATTTGGATTCATAACCACGACATCATTTTGGCCGATAATATTTTCAATGCCTCCAAATCTCATATCGATAGCTTTGGCGACATTTTCAGCCGGGGTGCCGTTTTTAGCAACCATCACGTGAGCAAGGATCGAAGCTTTTACTTGTGATGGAGATAATAACATTGAGTCAAAAACATAGCCACCGATAAGCGCCCCACCGGCGTATTTTCCCAAATCCTTTATAAAATTACGGCGATTAATTCTATTCATATAACCTTCCCCAGTTTTCTTAGTATATTGTATCGAATAATACCATAAAAAGCTTTAATTGCAATTGTTTTTTATATTATTTTGTGAGCAAGCCAAAATCCCTGCAGTTTCTACGAAAAAACGCCAAAATCGCTGTAGTTTTGACTTACTCCTGTATCAATTTTACATTTGGCCACTGGAGAAAGGGGCCGAGACAATCACGGCCCCTCTAAATCTTCTCGAAAACCAGCGAATTGTCAGCCGTCTATAACTGCTTCGCTCCGGGCAGTTTGGCGGTGCCTTCGATGAATGGCCTAAACAAGTCAATCGGGATAGGGAAGATGGTAGTGGAGTTGCGTTCGGCGGCGACCTCAACCAAAGTCTGCAGGTACCTTAACTGTATACCGACCGGGGTTTGCCCGATTGTGCTGGCGGCTTGATGGATACGTTCGGCAGCCTGTACTTCACCATCGGCATGGATTACCTTGGCCCGACGTTCACGTTCAGCTTCGGCCTGACGGGCGATGGCACGCTGCATTTCCTGCGGCAGGTCGACATTTTTCACTTCGACGACGCTTACTTTGACGCCCCAGGGTTCGGTTTGCTGGTCAATTATTGTCTGTAATTCCCGGTTGATTTTATCCCGTTCGCCTAAGAGATCATCCAGATCGACCTGGCCTAATATCGAGCGGAGAGTTGTCTGAGCGATTTGCGAGGTGGCATAGATATAATCTTCCACGTCAACGATAGCCTTATTGGGGTCCATGACCCTGAAATAAACCACCGCGTTTACTTTTATAGTGACATTATCTTTGGTGATAACGTCCTGCGGGGGCACATCCATAGGGACGGTGCGCAGGGAGACTTTTACCATCTTGTCAATCATCGGAATCAGTAAAATAAGTCCCGGGCCTTTGGCTCCGATAAGCCGGCCTAATCTGAAAATGACTCCGCGCTCATACTCACGCAGGACTTTAATCGCCTGACTGAGAATGAAAACGAAGATAAAGATGATAATTACAATTCCGTAAAGACCTTCAGCCATTTATTTCCTCCTTGGCTATTATATTTTATCGACTTTCACGAACATACCTTCGACACTGATTACTTTCACCCGGGTTCCTACCGGAAAATCCTCGGTACCGAACGCCTGCCAGTATTCGCCATGCACAAACACGGTACCTTTGCCGCCGATCATTTCTTTGACGGTGGCAATTTCGCCGACCAGCCCCGCGTCGCCGGTCGTTACTTTACGTTTCTGGGCTTTCAGGGCGAAATAGATCGCGAATATAAAGAAACCCGCGGTCGCGATTACGACCGGAATTATAACGGATAATGATATTCTCATATATGGTACCTCTGAATCTATCAACATTAAAGACCCCAAAAATAAACTGATTATTCCGCCGATGGCTAAACCGCCATGGCTGGTTACTTTTAATTCCAATATAAATAGAATTATAGCTAAAAACATCAGGGCTAACCCCGCGTAATTTATCGGTAAAGTCTGCATGGCAAAGAAAGCCAAAATCAAACATATTCCGCCAACCACGCCGGGTATAATGGCGCCGGGATTGGAAAATTCAAAATATATGCCCATCATGCCGATTGTTAACAAAATATAGGCGATATTTGGATTGGAAATTACCTCAAGGATTTCGTTAGCAATACCTATATCAATTTTCTCGACATCGGCATCTTTGGTATTGAGCACAACATCGCCGGAAATAACCTCGACGGTGTCGCCATCGATTTTAGCCAGCAGATCTTCCATGTCGTCGGCGATATACTCGACCACGCCCATTTCCAGAGCCTCATATTCGGTGATTGAAGCCGATTCCCTGACCGCTTTTTCGGCCCAGTCGACATTGCGGCCCCGCTTGGTAGCCAGCGTTTTAATCTTGGCTACGGCATCGTTGGTGATTTTCTCATTTAGGATAGAGTCGACCTCGGCGCCCATACCAACCGGATGAGCCGAGCCAATATTAGTTTGCGGCGCCATAGCCGCGATATGGCAGGCATAGGTTATATAGACACCGGCAGAACCCGCCCGCGAACCGCGCGGCGCGATATACATCACCACCGGCACATCCGACGACAGAATCAGACGGTTAATCTCCCAGGTTGATTCGGTCAGCCCGCCCGGCGTATCGAGCTCGATAATTAGGGCTTGCGATTTGTGTTTGGTGGCTTCGGTCAACGCTTTTTCGATTACTCTGAGCGTCACAGGGCCAATTGGGCTGGCAATTACCAGCAAATCAACCCGCGATGGCTCAATGGATCGTTCTACTTCTTTTATTATTCCGGCTGTATCGGCTATTTCGGACAGGGTATCCGCCCCAATAATGGGTGAGCAGGCTATTAATCCCAAAATAAACGATGTTATTAGCGTTCTAAAAAAATAGTTCATTTCCAACCTTTCATCTATATCACCAGATTATTGTAATTTACGGCTGTCATAGTGTCAATATAAATTACGCTATTAATATCGGTATAGTTTCGCGATGATGAAGCGGCTTATTATGCCCGCTAATTTCATATTAAAATGCAAAAAGGGGCGCCATCGAGACGCCCCAGCCGAGAGGAAGTTGGTTATGAATGAACCCCAAGTTTAATCGTCATCATCTTCTTCGATCACCTCGCGTTCGATAATAACATCTACATTGCGGCCTTGACCGGATTTTCCCATGCCCATTTTGTCATGCCGGCCCATTCCTTTGCCCATATCTCCAGAACAATCGCCCGGGCCGAAGCCCATACCTTGACCCCTATGACCCCGCATCATCATCCCTTTGCGCATGGTAGCCCGTTGATCATCGGTTAACAGGTTTAGGCGGTCAATCCTGTTAGCCAGCCTCTTTTGAGCCATATTGGCTTTAATCGCCGAGATAGCTTCCTGTTTTTTCAAGGCGGCATTTTTATCGACTTTCTTGGCTATCATGATCTCCTGAAGCTCAAGTTTGGCTTTTTCCAAATCCGCTTTAAGCTGGATCATCTCTTTGTGATTAGCCATGGCGTTGACCTGAAGTTGCTCGATCTGCTGATCGGTTAGCTTGAGGTCATCGGCCATTGCCATAATTGGGCATGGCTGAGCTTGGGTAACTACCGGCATCAGGATTAAAGCCGCCGCCAAAGCAAGAATTACGTTTCTCATTTCTGCGCTCCTTTTATTTAAATTGAAGTTAGTTATTTCCACCCTGGAACCTTTTTTCTCTCATTTCCATTTTGACATCATGCATGATATCCTGGATATGCCGCATGAATTCAACCTCGAAGACGTACAAACGGCCTATCTGTTTGGTGCTAAGGATATCCTTAATATCTTGCCGGAATTTGGCTCGAAGACCATTAATCTTTTGATCCACATTATCGAGCTTATCCATAATCTCATCGATCTTTTTATCGTCGGGATTGTCCTCGGCTGTTAACAGGCTGAGTTGTTCGAACACAATTCGTCTTTCTTCCTCGATAGCCTTTCTGTCATCATTGAATTGATTGTAGGCGGGGAAGAATTTTTCCGATTGCTCGGTTGAAAGATCAAGTTCCTCGGTCAGTTTCCAGACTTTCAGGGTTTCAATCCGCTGGCGCATTTGTTCGCGCATCGGATGATCTCCTTTGCCCCCTCCGGGCGTGAAATCATCCCAGGGCTGGGCAAACAAATCAGTTGACATGCCTAAAGCCAAAACAACTATCAGTATTTTAATGGATTTCATAACTTATCCCTCGTTATTATAAAGTTTGTTTAGTTTTTCGTTTATTAATTCAAGTGTTTCGTCGCTTAAATCATCCAATGAATAGCCGTAATCCGAAAACATGGCGGTTTCATAATCCAGTTCGTTTTCAAGGGTATCTATAGTTTCAGCCGTATGATCGGCAAACAGCAATTTAATCATCGCGGAATAATTTGATTCGGTATAAACCTCGTCATCGGTGTAAGCAAGGGCTGTCGGCGAATAATAATCGGCCTCGATATAATTTTCTGTTTCTCCGACGTTGACAGCCAAATTAGACACCGGCTGAATCGCCGGTTTGAAAACGACCAATGCCAAAATCGCCGCTGCGGCCAGGGGTGCGGCAAATTTGTATAACCAACCTTTCCATTGACTTACTTTACCGCTATTGATTTTATCCCACACCTCCGGCAGGAAATTGGCCAATTCAGCCTGGTCGATCGGCTTTCTGGGTTCCGAATCGAGTACAGCCAGCAGGCTCTTAAGCGATTCGTATTCATCTGCGCAAGTTGAGCATTCAGCCAGATGAACGGCGATTTTTTCCGTTTGAACCGGGGAGAGCAAATTTCTGGCATAGTCATCCAGCCATTCATGGCATTCTGAACATCTCATGATACTTGTCTCCCTTCATTTAAATATAAGCCTAAATATGTCTTAAGTTTCTGCACCGCTTGATGATAATTCGCTTTAACCGCGCCTTCGGTAATCGCTAAAATCTCGGCTATCTCCGCGTGCGGCTTTTCCTCGTAATGGCGAAGGATAAACACGGTTTTTTGACGGGCCGGTAATTTATCGATTGCGACGGCAATGGCCTGGGCCAATTCCGCCTTTTCCAGATTATCGGGCATCGTTTCCGTAATTGCCGATGATGGTATCAAATCGAGCGATTCCGCCTGACGGTCGCGGTTGCGCTTGATATAGTTCAAGGAGAGGTTGACCGCGATCCGGTAAATCCAGGTGTAAAACGCGGCTTCGGCGCGAAAAGACTGGCGGTTGCGGTAGGCTTTAACAAACGCTTCCTGAGCCAAATCTTTGGCCTCATCTCTATTTCTGACAATCCGCAAAACCACCGAGTAAATCCTTTCCTTGTACTGATTGACAAGCTGTCCGAAGACTCTGTCATCATCTATTTTGAATTCGTCCAGCCTGCCCATTTTATCCTATTCGTTAAATTAGACACAGTCTTTACCCGGATAGTTTAAATAATCCTATTGTGGGGCATAATGTGTTATATGTCAATGGAATATGTTGAGAGGATAGGGGACGAAGGGGATAATAAACTGCGAAATTATTACCCCGTGTTGTCGGGTCGCCTGACCCCACAACAACTTTGACAGCGCGGGCAGGAATA
>Ga0299912_10004310_pt1 | contig 11657 bp, 10 predicted proteins | sample RVTome_2_FD_207667 | JGI IMG/M metagenome (GOLD analysis project Ga0299912, IMG submission 207667) | Soil microbial communities from uranium-contaminated site in the Upper Colorado River Basin, Wyoming, United States - RVT95D214 (version 2) ... | reverse complement strand
CGCGCAACAATGGTGAGCACAGTGAAGGCACCCTAAAGCTGGAAGACAGCCTGCACAACGCCGCGCTCGATCGGAGTATAGAGTTTCTTGAAATATCCCTGCGCGACTATCCAAATGCCGCCAATAATGACAAATCGCTCTATCACTTGGCGCGCGCCTACGATCAGAAAGGCGAATATGACAAATCGATCGCCACGCTGAAAAAACTGGTCAGCAAGCATCCCAAATCGGACTATTACGTCGAGGGCCAGTTCCGCCTCGCCGAGGCCGCCTTCAGCCGCGGCGAATACGGCATGGCGGAGGATATCTACACCGAAGTCATCGTCTCACGCGACAACCAGGTCTTCAGACAGAACGCGCGTTACAAGCGCGGCTGGGCTCGCTACAAGCAGGAATATTACCATCAGGCCGTCGACGACTTTGTGGAGGTTGTTAACGAGAGCGGATTCAAGCCCTATGACACGCTGGGCGACTCGGCAAAAAACCAGTTCGATGAATATTTTCGTGCGCTCGGCCTGTCGTTCTCGTACATGGGCGGTGCGGCGGCGCTCACCGACTACTTTGCCGGCAAGCCTGATTTCGCCTATATCTTTGAGACTTATACGCATGTCAGCGATATTTTTCTCAAACAGCAGCGCTACTCGGACGCCGCCGGCATCTTCGAGAAATTCGCGCACAATCATCCGTCATCGCCGCACGTACCGGATGCCGAGTTGCGCATCGTCGGCATTTGGAAGGACAGCGGCTTCACCGCCATGGCGATCAACAGCCTGGAGGGATTTTATACCCGCTATCATCCACAGCATAACTATTGGGCGGAAGGCAAACGCGACCCGCAGCTCTACACAAAAGTGGCGGCCGCGCTCAGGGACAACATCGTGCTCGCTGCCTCGCATTTTCATCGCGAGTTCAACAAATCCGGAAAACAGGCCAGTTTCGAGCAGGCGCGCGTCTGGTACGAACGTTACCTGCGGGATTACAAGGCGTACGCCCGAAAAGACAATATTCACTACCTGTACGCCGAGCTGCTGCAACAGAACAAGCAATACGCGCAGGCCCTGCAGCATTACGAACTGGCGGCCTATGACGCCGATATCATTCTCAACAAGGATGCAGCCTACGCCTCAATCCTGCTCGCGACGCGGCTGCACCGCGACGCCAAGGCCGAGCCGGATAAACGAGCCCATCTCGACAAACTGGTACACTATTCCTTGTTGTACACCCGCCTGTACCCGCATGACAAACACTCCATGCAGATCATTACGCATGCCGCGCAGGAGTCCTACCTGGCGGGTAACTATGCACAGACCATCAGTCTGATCGAGCAGTCCAGCGACCTGCCCTACACCACTGCGACCTATAACATCCATGTCATCAAGGCACACGCCTATTTCCGGCAGGCGGACTACAGTGCGGCCGAGACGGCCTACACATCGGTAATCACCCAATACCCGCGCAAGGATGCCTCGGCGCGGCAGATCCGCGACAATCTGGCCATTGCAATCTACAATCAGGGCGGCGCCGCACAGAAGCAAAACGACACCGTTTCCGCGATCGGACACTATGTGCGCATCACCGATGTCGTACCTGAATCAGAAGTCGCCGCCACCGGCCTGTATGACGCCATCGTCCTCGCCGCATCCCATGAGATGTGGGATGACGTTATCCAATATATCAGGACATTCCAACGCCACTACCCTTCACATAAACACAGTAAGGAAGTCTCGAAACAACTCAGCGTGGCCTATCTGAAATCCGACCGGGAGATCGAGGCCGCTAGCGAGCTGGTCAAACTATCCCGCAGCGAGCAGGACGGCGAATACAAGATCGCCGCACTGTGGAAGGCCGCCGAACTCTATGAATCCAACAAGGACTACCCGGCCGCGAGGCGCGCCTTCACTGAATATGCCAAAAGCCATCCGCGCCCCTACCCGCAATATATGGAGGCCATGCATAAACTCGTGGGCCTAACCACGCAGACGAGCAATGCACAAGACGCGGACAAATGGCGCCAGGCCGTCCTCAAGGCCGACAAACGTACGCCTGCGGATCTCAAGACCGAGCGCACGCGCTTCATCGCCTCCACTGCGGCACTGGAACTTGCCCGCGCACAGCATCAACGCTTCACTGCGGTGAGGCTGACTGCGCCACTCAAGCAAAACCTGGCACGCAAGAAGAAGGCGATGCAGGAGGCGGTGAATCTTTATGGCCAAGCCTCCGCCTACCGCGTCTCCGACACCGCGACCGAGGCCGTGCACGCCATCGGCGATATTTACCGAGGCTTCAGCAAGGCGCTGCTCGAATCCGAGCGCCCCAAAAACCTAGATCCCGTCGAACTTGAGCAATACAACGTCCTGCTCGAAGATCAAGCCTTTCCGTTCGAAGAAAAGGCCATAGAGTTCTATGAAACCAATCTGACCCATGTGAAAGACGGCGTGTTCGACAGCTGGATACAACAAAGTCAGACCAGGCTCGCGGAACTGTTTCCCGCACGCTTTGGCCGCGAACTGAAGCTGGAGGGGTACATCAATGTGCTGCACTGAGAAAATGAGAGCGCACCGCCTGCCGCGGCGCCTCGCCGGCCTCCTGCTGAGCGGATACGTCCTGTGGGTTACCGGTTGCACATCTGTACCGCAGCAAGAAGCCAACGCACCCACAGGCATACCTGCTGCGGCCACTCAAAATCTCGCCGCGGATGAGATCCAGCGCTACCGGGAGGCGATCACCTACCTGGACGAAAACCGCCTAGACCGCGCGGAAGATCTGCTCGCCGACATAATTAGCCAACGCCCGGAATTGGCGGGCCCCCGAGTCAATTTGGCGCTGGTGCAGATCAAGAGCAATCAGCTCGACAAAGCCGAGAAAACCCTGCGACTCGCGCTGGATCGCAATCCCAATATGCCGCAGGCCTATAACCTGCTGGGCTACATCGAGAAACAGCGCGGCAACATTCTCAAAGCAAAGGAAGACTTTCAGCGCGCCATCGAAGGCAAGCCGGACTACGCCATCGCACACTACAACATCGCCTTGCTCTATGACATCTACTTGCAGGAAATCCCCAACGCAATACAGCACTACAAGCGCTATCTGGAGCTGACCGGAAACGAGGACAAGGACACCATCAATTGGGTTGGCGAACTCGAGCGCTCCCTGACACGCGGAGAGCCATGAGGAGGAATATGGACATGAAACAGATAATGCTGGCCGGCGGGATGCTCGTGTCGCTGGGCGGCACCGTACAGGCTGCCGATCGCTTGGAACTGCAAACCACCTTCATCAAGGGAAATACCGAAATGCCACAGATTATCTACATCGTTCCGTGGCAGGACATGAAGCAGGAGAAAAACAAGGAACAGACTTTGGTACTGCACAGCCTGTTTGGGGATTTGTTTGAGCCTGTGTATTTTTCGACAAGCGGAGATAACCCTCCGTCTGATTCGATAAAGCAGCAACACTAATTGGTCACCTATTGATTAAAAGGGAAGCGTCCCCAGTTTTCCTACGCCGAATACTACTAATTGATCGATTCTCGTTTTCCGGCTAGCGTAACCCGGAGCGCGCGGGAGGCACGCACAACAGCATTTGCCTACCTCACCCTTCACCGGCCAGCAGACTCAGGGCTATCCGCTGACCTGAATCGGAACTACACCACAACAGGCTCGGTGAACTTTCAGTGTTATTCATAATGTCAGACGCCGCACAAGCCAGCAATAGTGCACCCGTTGCCGCGCCGACATCGCCTACACAGTCCGCCGGATGCACAAGATTTTTCATTTGCGCCAGCGTCTCACCCAGCCTGGTCAGCACAACCCCCCACTCGAAGGCGAAGTAACTCTCTCCGTTCAGGCTGCAGTAGACTGTGTCCAATCCTTGAGCACACTCCCCGGTCTGGATCACACTCTCTATGGCCTGCGTCAGACCAACGCCGGTGCTGTGCTTGTCGTCGTGAATGGCCTGTGATTCCATACCTTCACCGGTACTGCCAATCCGCGCCAGAATAGGCGCACCACGTGATTTCGCGTGCTGCGCGGTTTCCAACATCAGCATCGCTGCCGCCTCGCCGGGGATAAAACCATCGACGTTGCGCCCGCTGCGCAGGCGCCACGCGGCGTCATAAAACTCCAACCGTTCTTCAAGCAGATAGGAATCGACACCACCGACAATGCAATATTCGACATCACCATCCTGCAACTTCTGGCTGGCGCTCTGCAACAACTTGAAGACGCCTGTATTGCCTGTTTGACTCGTTTTCCACAGCTTGAGCGTTGTAAGGCCGGTACGTTTGCACAGTTCGGGCACCATCACCGATGCCAGATTCATGGCGCGGGTGGCCTTGTCTATCGGCGGCAAGGCCAGCATCAACCCGCAGTTTTCCAAATCGCTGCGCCGCAGTCCGGCACCACCCATCAGTTCGGTCAGGGCCGGCAACGCGAGTTCCAGCAACCTTTCCGTACCATCCTGGAACGGGTCGATAACCGGGACATCTGATACGTACAGAGGCAAAGGCTCGTCCCATTCCGGATCATCGGGCGTGCATTCGTAGTAGGCATGTTCGCCAATGCGATTTATACCCGCAGCAATCGCCGCACAGCTTTGTTCGGCGTTCGCACCTACCGGTGTCAGCGCGCTCAGTGCCGTAATTACAATGTCGTTGGATTCACTCATGCGCCAGGCCGTTTTTTGCCGATGACCACGGTATCAAGATACAGGAACTGTTTATGGCAAGGCAGACTGGCACGCCATGTCACCTGCACACTGTTACTATCCGGTTCGATAACGACGGTATCCAGGGTCGGTTGCAGAACTTCTTTCTTGTCCTTGATGAAAAAGGTGATCGGCTCACTCCACACAGGCAAATCAAATGTGAGCTGTCCTGACGGAGAGAGGTTGCTCAGCATCACCCGCTCTCCCCCTCGCAATAGGGTCTGCGTGATCAAATCAGGATGTGCGCCATTGAAATAGCGTTCGTCGAAGTCCATCGGCAACAACGGCATGCGCTTCTTTTTCCATTGCTCGTCATAGGTTCCTGCCAAGGCGATACGTGGCTGCCAACTGCGGCAGATGAAGCCAAACCCGGCGGGTGGCGGCTGATCCTTCCAGTCCTGGATGAGTTTATGTGGATCTTCGAGATTGGGCAGCGCGATACCTTGCTCCGGTTTGCCCGTATGGCTGATAAACCCTTTTCCAACCGGATTTCGCGCGTCAAAGGCCGGGGCGGTTTCATCGCTTGCGGCTTTATCGATGCCACCATAGGCGTTTTCGTAAATCACAGGCATACGCTCAAACGGCTCGGGCTGACTGGGCGCCCAGGTCATTACCGCCTTGGACGATCTGTCCCAGTAGCGATCGCCGAACACCCGGCATGTCTTCCTCTGATTGCCCACCTGCACGACGGCATCTACCGAATAACCCCGCCCATTGGGCGCATAGGCATGTCCATTGACGACGATATCGGTACCCACCTTGTAGGGCACGATGTCGGACGCATATCGCACACTGGTCAGGTCAGGTTCGCCATAATGCACATCACCCTGAATGATCGGCGCCGGTTCTTCGCTAAATAGCAGGCGCGGCGTATCCGGGATGATCTGGAATTTGCCTTTCATGACGACGACCGCATAGTCCACGCCATGCTTGTCCAGACCCGGAATCAGGGAGACGGTGAGCGGGGTATGATTGCGGATTTCCAGCATAGCGGCTGCCTAAAGGCTTACCCGGGCGCGGGTATTCGCGAACCGGCTTTGTTCACCGAGCAGGGCCAGCTCCAGCGCGGCAGCATGGCGCTGGTGTTGATGGCCATTCATTAACCCGTCCTTGAGGTTATCCGCCGAGACGGGCCGGCCCATAAAATAGCGCTGACCGACCATGAAATTATGCCCATGACGCTGCCACAGCGCCGCGACCTTTAGCTTGTCCGGCCACGGCAGGTATTCGTCCTCATCAAGGGCGACGACATCATCCGCCGGGTCGTCGTTCGGGCCGTCCTGCCAACCCTCCGGCGTCGGCTGGGTCGCTTGCAGGCGCTTCAAATCGGCGCCGGTGATCAGGCTGAAGGCTTCTCCGGCAACACGCGCCAGATCGGGCTCCGCCATTTTTGCTATCAACCAATTGACCGCATGCGGGTCCCCCAGCACGCCGGTAGCTACCACGACACTGCGCGCAAGCGCCTTGTCCGATGCCATTTCAGAAATCCAGCCGCGCGCATATTCGACCGGTAACACCCGAAACGCCAACTCAATCGCGCGAACCTGATAGGGACCTGGCTTGAAAACAAATGCCTTCATTTTTTCCACGGCCCTTTTATTGCCAAGCATGATGGCGGCCCACAACCCCCAGAATTTTACGCACTCGCTCTGAGCATTTTCCGATGCCACGACGGCGGCCATCAGATCCTGGCGGCGCAATTCCCCGATCAGGCGCAGGGCACGGGCGTGCAACTCCTCGTGCTGCAGACAGTCGGGACGCTGCAATACGGCTGTCAGCATGTCACCCGGGTCCCGGCGACGCACACTGCAGGCCGCGACCCCCAGGTACTTATGGCGCATATCCTTGCCCGCCAAAAAACGTTCAATCCAAGGGTCGACCACTTCGGAAGGTAGCCAGCCCAAGGCCGAGACCAGGCCTGGTGTGGCCAACGGATTGACAAGTCCGGCCTCGACCGCGCGTTGGATACGGGACACAGCGCGGCTACGTAAGGCCGCGCAGGCCGCCGTAAACACCTCGCCCGCCTCGCCAATGTCCAGGCCCGCTTCACACGCCGACCAGCCGGCGTCGATGGACGTCATGAGGCCGTCCAGTTGCAATGCCAGGCGGCTCTCCAGATTCGCGATATCCTCGCGGACATAATCTGGCCGCTTCACAGCGATACGGCGCTGCTCCCATAAGAAGGCGGCGAGTTCGGCATACTGCGCGAAAACTTCACCATAAGCCGCGTTCATAGGGTCGTACTGGGACATCGCCTCACCCGCCACTTCCCGTCGCTCCACCGGTCAATTGATCTGCACCGAACCGCCCAAGAGGCGGATCAGGCCGGAGGAACGATTCAGCAAGTATTTGCCGCGGATGAGGATTTTGCCGGCTTTGGTGAGCGTGATGCTCGCCTCGCCGCACTTGAGGACGATCTCTTCCTTGCCCTCAATGACCAAACGCTTGCCGTCGATGGTCAAGTCACGGGCTGGATCAGTCGTTAGCACGGCAGCGACGGGGTCGGCTGATTCCTCCGGCGCCACCGGTTGGGCCAACAGGAGATCGTGCAGGGGGCTGTGAATCAATCCCATGATCACCGGCTTAAGTGGGTCGCCGTTGGCGAACAACAGCGCCACCTGACGACCGGTATGCTGATGCGCCAGCCCTAGCGTGGAGATCGCAGCAATTGGTTGTGCAGCCGCACTGCCGGGATACACAACCAGCGGCTCGCCCTGAGCACTGATTCCCGTCAACGAACCGATAATGATTTCGCCGGGGGAGATTTCAGAGGTCGTTTGCGGGGTATCGGCGTAAAAAACGTCCGTATCGGGTATACTTTTTTTCATGTTTTGTGATAATCAATGTTCGCGGAATAACTTGCACCACCGCGCTGCGCTGCCGGTATCCGCGCATAAAGCGCTGCGAGCCCCATGGACGCTTGCGGCCAACCCCATCGGATATCTATCGACGAGCGTTCAGCAATCGTAGAGCATCGCAAGCACATCAGGGACGGGGAACTACGATAAACGGCAAAGTCACCACCTCGAATTGTGCGTCGTGACGAACCAATCGCGGAGTCAACCTACTCGATAGGTATCTGCAATATATTAGATACGTAAACACCTAACGAACTCACAACATAATGGATTCCCGCACTGGTGCGTTCGAAATAGTCATACATGTCGAATTGAAAGTACCCCACAAGGGCGGCTTTAGTTTCTTCAACATCACCAACTAATGCGACCAAGTCCTCAAATGGTTTTACGACACTGTATCTGCCATCAAAATCAATTGTGACGACTATAGCCTTGTGGGGCGGCCCATATACCTTATTGTCTTGGTCTTTTGGCAGCGCAAAGGCACCTTGAACGACTTTCCTGTCTCTGTTGGATTCTTGCGCTGAGAACTCCAGAACGAGCCCGTAGTTCTGAATACATGGGCTGTTCGCAGACTTTGAAATTCCGGGCAACTCAATAGCTGAAGTCATTAATCCTTATCCTTGATCGTTTTAATCGTCACCACGTTGGATTTATATGAGCCAACCGTCGCATACACGAGATATTCCGTTTCGCGCAGCTGCAAGCTAGTGATATCGAATAAATTGGGATTAAAAACTTCACCAAGAATTCTACCCTTCATTTCCTCGGGCGTTAACTTTCTTTCATTGCCGTCTTTCGGTTTTGGCTTGGGTACCAAATTCTGGGGACCAGGGATTTTTCCATGCCAGACGTCATTCGTTCTTGTGTCCTTTACTACAAATACAATCGTTTCTGCGAGATTTAGTTCGTTCTTACCCCCGATAAATGTTCCTAAATCGTGCCTAATTAGCCCGCTGACTGGAATTGCATTTTCGCCATCTTCAGTGCTCGTCGTAATGAAGTGCACAACCTTAGGCGCATTAATGACAATGCCGACAAATTTCAAATCGTGAATAATCGGAGTACATACATTTTCACTAAAATGCCCCCTGCCTGCACGCCCAAAACCTCGCGCGACGACTTGCGAAAAATCGCAGTCTTCGGGTATCGAATAGGGTTGCATGATGAGCATCCTTTCAAATTTCGTTGAAGAATATGAATATAAACCAGCAGCGACTGAGATAACCACAAGCAGCGCTGTAGCGACGACATAGGTATGACGTCTCATTTAATCCGGTAAAATTAAAATCTTTTGTTGAGCCCTGGCAACATCTTGCCGTTTAGATCAAGCTTTCTCACCACAGGCTCGCATTGATCACAAAATGTTGCTGGCGTAAACTGCCATGAGCCGGTTGCATCTTGCGCCGCGTTAGCACCAAACATGACACACCCGGGTTTGCCGGTCCAATCACCTATACTGTTGCTATATTTCACGCCCTTGCCGCAATGCGGCCCTAAATGGCCCTGATTGTTCACGCCGCGGTGTTCGCCATATAAGGTTCTAGGGGCATCCGGCAATTCTGGACGGTATGTGAAAGACACATCTTTCCCCTTTTTTTTCAACTCCTCGTTCTTTTTGCGATGGTCCTTATTTCCGTATCCAACCATCCCTACTTTATGCCCCATTTCATGGTTTATGGTTTGTAACATTTCACTCTTGGTTGAAGGTGTGCTTTCCCACCAAGCACGGGTACCAACGGTAATTAAGTTTAAATTAGTGTAACTAAACCCACCCGTGAATCCACCATCTAGTACATTAAGCTTTAACTCGATTGTACCCTCCACGGAGGTTATTAACTTACGGACACTCCTTAGACTTATTTTCACCTGCTTATAACCACCCAAGCTAAAATCGTTAGTCCCCGGAACAATTGTTACGTCCTCTTTGGGTATTTTAGATAACCGACCATCGACACCTACAAACGTGGCTGAGATTAGCCAAAATTTGGCCTTGTCGTGATCGTCATCCAATCCTTCCCATAAATAGAAAGCGTTCCCGAAGCGGTCCTTTATATCGACAACAAATTCATCCGAATTGGCTCCCCAATAGAATAGTTTACTTGGAACTCGCCGCGAAACCGTGTCAATAATATTTTTCGTTACATAGTCGGCAATATAGTTCGAAAACACTACCGCTACAGCATAGGGCTCTACATTCTTGATCGAATAGACCTTGCGGGCCTCGTTACGGAATTCGGTACCATTGTCGTTGTGGATGGTCTTGAGCAAGGCCATCTTATTTGGCCCCTTACCCTTTTCTTTCAATTCGATATGAAATTTCTTGGCAGAATTTAGAAATGCATTTTCGAAATCAGTCATCGGGCTCAAGGCGGACACACTATTCATACTGATAACCTGGTAATACAGGCGTCGCCAGACCTCGATAAGGGTGGACGACTCCACGACTTTACCATTGTACCTGGCTTTGATTTTGTAGCGATTGCCACCCGCCGCAGGCAAATAAACTTCCTGTTCAACTTGGGGGGTACTCGTCGCTGTAGACAATTGCACCGGGATTTTTCGCAACTGAAAACCTTTATGCCGTTTTAATTCCGCCTTGCTGTATTTGATATTATCGGCACCCGCCGGGACAACAACTACTTTGAAGGCCGCTGGCTTGGCTGTTTTGAATTCATGCTTAAACTGTAAAAAGTCCAGCCTCTTCTCCGAGCTGATTCCATCCCCTACATGCACGGATTTTTTGGGTAGATTGACCCATTGCTTCTCTATGGCCATCGTCGCACTCGTTATGTCTATATGAAATCAATTTCCAATATTTCATTATCCGGATCGGGTTCTTCATTCTTCGGCACCACCACCAGTGGCGGCTGTACCTCCGGCATCGGCGGTGTGTTGAACGTGGAGCTTTTGTTTTGCATCATCATGTCGCCCAGGCGCGGGACGTTTTTACCTTCGACCTTCACGTCAAAAGAGTAATTGATGAACTCCGCCTTACCCTTGATGCAACCTGAGGCTATACCCTTGTAACTGCCGGGTTCGTCGCCGGTGCTGGTGGAGAAGTTCGAATCCTTGAGCATGATGGGATTGCCGTCGACCTTGACGGATTTACTGCCCTTGGCAGTGTCCTTGGAAAACGCAATGTTCGGGTAGGGAATCGGAACAATGGGTTTACCGACCTTGGTCAGGCATACGTCCGGAAAGTTGGTCGCGACGCCGCCGCTGTCCTTGTGCACAACGGTCCGGCCGTTGACATTCGCACTCGCTGCCATGGATTTCTACCTTTAACCTAGTTCGTCGACACCTTGCTGCCTTTGACGATGACGTTACCGGAGCCCTTGATGTTGATATTGTTGCCGCTCATCGTAATGTCACCATTGCTTTTCATGACGATCTTCGCCGCACCGGTCTTGATGGTCACGGTTGTGTCCGCTTCCAAGGTGATGGTCTTCGCTTTGAGGGAATAATCCTTTGTGACCGTCTCGGCATACATGCCCTCAACCGATTCGGTGAGATTCTTGCCCACCGAAATCGTCATATTCTTGCCAATGGACTCGTCGTGGTTGTCGGCCACGTCCAGTGTTTTGTTCTTTCCGATCGATTCCTTGTGATTTTCCCCAACCGTGATCGTCTTGTTCTTGCCGATAGTCTCGGTCTGGTTGTTGTCGACAGTCTTGTTACGATCGTGGTTGATCGTGGAGTTCTCGTCGTGCTTGATCAGCTTGGTGCGGTCGTGGTCGACGGTAAGGGTCTCGTCGTTCTCGACCATGGTGTCCATGTTCTTCTCGGCATGGACATAGATCTGCTCCGAACCCTTCTTGTCCTCGAAACGCAACTCGTTGAAGTTGGCCGCAGTGCCGTCCTTGGTCGAGCGGGTCTTGATGCCACTCTGGGTCTTGGAGCTGTACACCGGCTTGTTGGCGCCGTTGTACACCGCGCCGGTGACGATGGGCCGGTCCGGGTCGCCGTCGAGGAAGGACACGATCACCTCATGACCGATACGCGGGATAAATGACGTACCCCACTGATTACCCGCCCAGGACTGCATGACGCGCAGGAAGCATGAGCTGTTTTCGTCCTTCTGACCCTCGCGAT
>Ga0299912_10004309_pt1 | contig 11660 bp, 14 predicted proteins | sample RVTome_2_FD_207667 | JGI IMG/M metagenome (GOLD analysis project Ga0299912, IMG submission 207667) | Soil microbial communities from uranium-contaminated site in the Upper Colorado River Basin, Wyoming, United States - RVT95D214 (version 2) ... | reverse complement strand
TCGCTCGGCCCGTCATAGATACGGAATGCGCGGTGTGGTGGGGATCATGTGGAAGCATGGGGCCACCCCCAAGCTACACCGCGCCGTGGGATATCATCCTGCTTTAGGCCTGGATGCCTGGAAATTCATTCCAAGGGGGACGCCGCCCCTCGCGCCGGAGCTGTCCGCTCGCGTTCGCTGCCTGGTGCGTTCTCTATCGGGGGTGCGGATATGGGAACCAGCTGCCCATCTTGAAGCTTATCAAGCAAAATCAATGTAAATTGGCGGAGACGGAGGGATTCGAACCCTCGGTACCGGATTTACCAGTACGACGGTTTAGCAAACCGTTGGTTTCAGCCACTCACCCACGTCTCCGGATCGCAGCGGCGAGCGGGCCCTATAGCGAGCGAGTGCAAGGGCGGCAAGTGGGAAGGGCGGATTGTTACGCATACTGGTAAGGAACGGTTGGCGCCGACTCGCTTGGCCGCAAAAGCGACTCGGTCCGTCGTCCGTTCATTGCAGGGCAATGGGCCGTGGATTCTTAAGGAATCCCGGGCGTATCCGTGGCACAAGGCGCGGGAAGGGAAGACAAGCATGGCTATATTCAGGAACACATCACCACGTGCAGTCGCCGTTGCGTTCATCGCTGCCCTGGCTCTGGCCTTGCCCGGGTCTCCGGCAGCCGCGCAGGTCCGGCCGGTGGATCCGGATGTCGCCATCGATGGCGATCTTTCGGGCGCCCATCCTGTCGATCCTGTCACCAATCCCGCGCCTCTGTCGACTTCGCCGGGCGCGGAAGCGCCCGCCAGCCCGGGCAACGGCACGCCTGTGGGCACGTCTGGCACCGCGGCGGCCGCGACGAACAGCCAGACCTATCACAAGGACGATCTGATCGGCGCCGCGGAAGGCGTTTTCGGCAAAGGGGCGGCCGGGCTGGCCGAGATGATCGAGGATCTGCTCAGGAAGCAGGGCGAGCCCAATGGCTATATCGTCGGGCGGGAGGCGAGCGGCGCTTTCATGTTCGGCCTGCGGTATGGCTCCGGCACGCTGCATCACAAGGTGGAAGGCGAAAGGCCGGTTTACTGGACGGGGCCTTCGCTCGGCTTCGATGCCGGCGCCAATGCCGCCAATGCCTTCGTGCTGGTCTATAATCTCCACGACACCCAGGAACTCTATCGCCGCTATGGCTCGGGCGAGGGGCAGGCCTATCTCGTGGGCGGCTTCCATGTCAGCTATCTGCGGCGCAACGATGTCGTGCTGATTCCGGTTCGCATGGGCGCGGGCCTGCGGCTGGGCGTGAATCTGGGCTATATGAAATTTTCCGAAAAACAGACTTGGCAGCCGTTCTGAGTCGCTTGTCCGGAGGCGTTCCCCGGTTGCGCCGCGCCTGACTTCGTATTGTCCCGTATTAGGCACTGTTTGCCGAAGTGGTAATATCCACGGGGGCAGTGCCGGGATAGCCAGATGTCGCACCCGTGCAGGGAATTGCCGAGTATTCCATTGCTCAGCATTCCCTGGCCGGCGCGTGCCTCAAGGAGAACACTCATGCGCATTCGAACCCTTGTTCTGGCGACTGTCGGTGGACTGGCGCTTGGCGCTTGCGCCGCGAAAGAACCGCCCCCGCCGCCGCCCCCCCCGCCCCCGCCGGGCTCTGTTGAAGGCAGCACGGCTGCCGATCGCGACGGCGATGGCATGGTCGATGGCTACTACACCTCGGACGGTATCTATCACCCGTTCGCGCCGCCGCCTCCGCCTCCGCCCCCGCCGGGTCCGATGCCGAGTGGAGAACGCGGCTGATTTCTCTGTTTCGTGGAATGCTGTTTTCTCGCATTCTATCCCTGTTGATATTGTCGACGTTGTTCGCCGGCGCCGGGTGGATCGTTCCACCGGCGTCGGCTGCAGCCGCGCGGGCGCCAAACGTTGCGCACCCGGCCGTTACACACCCGGCCGTGACGGATCTGGCCGTCACGCATCTGGCAGTGCCGGAAGCCATTGCGGGTGAGATCGAAAGGCAGGCAAGCGGGCGGCTGAAAAACGCCTATGCCCGGCACGATTTCCGGCCGCTATGGGCATCGACGGGAAGGATAGGTCCGGAAGCCGACACCTTTCTGGGCTTTCTGGAAAGCGCGGACCTCGATGGGCTGAAGCCTTCGTCCTACAAGATCGCAAAACTGCGTCAGGTGATCGAGGATTCCCGCTCAGGCGATCCCGGGTCCATCGCGCTGGCGGAGCTTGAGCTGTCGAAAGCGCTTGCCCGCTATGTCGCCGATTTGCGCCGCCGCCCGAAGGCCAGGATGGCCTATGCCGACGAACGGCTGAAACCGGCGAAGAAACTGCGCGAGGACGCGGTGGTGGGCGCCGCCCTGCTGGCGCAACCTTTCGCCGATTATGTGTCCGCGATGGGCTGGATGAGCCCGCATTATCTGCGCATGCGCAATCTGCTTGCGCTCGCTCGCGGGCAGGGTGCTCCCCCGGAGCTGCTGGCCCGTATCCGCCTGAATCTGGAACGGGCGCGCCTGCTGCCCGGCCCATGGGTGCATCATATCGTGGTCGACGCGGGTTCGGCTCGGCTGTGGTATTATCAGGCCGGCAAGCAGGAAGGGACGATGCGTGTCGTCGTCGGCACCGCCGAAACGCAGACGCCGATGCTTGCAGGCATGATGCAATACGCCATATTCAATCCATACTGGAATATCCCGACCTATCTTGCGCGCAAGAACATCGCGCAGAAGGTCTTGTCCGGCCGCACTCTGGCCTCGATGCGCATAGAGGCGCTTTCGGACTGGAGCGCATCGCCCGCCCGGCTCGATCCGGCGAAGGTCGATTGGCAGGCGGTTGCCTCCGGCGCGCAGGAAATCCGCCTGCGCGAGCTGCCGGGACCGGCCAATTCGATGGGCAAGGTGAAATTCCTGTTCCCCAACGACGAGGGCATCTATCTTCACGATACGCCCAACACGGACCTGTTCAGGAAGGACGACCGCCATTTGAGCAATGGCTGCATCCGTCTGGAAAATGCCGCGGGGCTGGGCAAATGGCTGCTGGGAAAGCGGATCCGTTTCAATGCGAAGCAGCCCGAACAGATTGTCGCGCTGCCGGTGCCGGTGCCGGTCTATCTGACCTATTTCACCGTGACGGAGAGTGCGGACGGAGTGCAGGTCCTGCCGGATGTTTACGGGCACGACCGGCAGGTTACGGGCGGAACGCTGGCATATTCGCGCTAGGGGTGTTTCCATCACCCGGATTGCAAATCCTGCTTGCCCCGTTCCCCCTCACGGCGCTAGGGGCGCGGCCATGCTTACCAATCTTCAGCAACAGCCCGCCGACGCGCTTCTTGCGCTGATAAAGCTTCACAATGCCGACCCGCGCGCAGACAAGATCGATCTGGGCGTGGGCGTCTATCGCACCGGACAGGGCGAAACGCCCGTTTTCGGCGCGATCAAGGCGGCGGAAAAGAAGCTCGTCGAAACGCAGGATTCCAAGGCCTATCTCGGGCCGGAAGGCGATATGGGCTTCGTCGTCGCGCTGATGCCCTATGTCTTCGGCAAGGACGATCCCTCGAAGGGCGGCCGCATCGAAGGCATGCAGACGCCGGGCGGCACGGGTTCGCTGCGGCTCGCGCTGGCGATGGTGAAGCGCGCGAATATCGCACGGGCGTGGATGGGCACGCCGAGCTGGCCCAACCATGCGCAGATCTGCACAGATCTTGGCCTTGAGCTCAAGACGTTCAACCATGCGACGCCGGAAGGCACCGCCGACATGGACGCGCTGCGCGCCGCGATCGCGCAGGCGGACGAAGGCGACGCCATCCTGCTGCACGGCTGCTGCCACAACCCGACCGGCATCGATTACACGAATGCGCAGTGGGACGAGATCGCGGGCCTGATCGCCGCGAAGAAGCTGCTGCCGGTGCTCGATCTTGCCTATCAGGGCCTTGGCCAGGGCATGGAAGAAGATGCCTATGGCCTGCGCCGCGTGCTGGCCGAAGTGCCGGAAGCGCTGATCGCCTATAGCTGCGACAAGAATTTCGGCCTCTACCGCGACCGCGTCGGCGCGCTCTACGTGATGATGGGCGATGCCGCGCAGATCCCAGCCGCCATGTCGAACGGCCACGCGCTGGCCCGCGCCAACTGGTCGCAGCCGCCGGATCACGGCGCCGCCGCCGTGCGGCTGGTGCTGGAAGACGAAGCGCTGACCAGGCAGTGGCTCGACGAACTGGACCAGATGCGCGAACGCATGCGCCAGGTCCGCGCGCAGCTGGCGGGTGCCGGCAAAGTGGGCGGTGTCGACCTTTCGCCGATCGGCGGTCAGAACGGGCTGTTCTCGATCATTCCCTTCACGCCGGAACAGGTGCAGTCGATGCGCGACAAGCACGGCATCTATTTCGCCGGCTCGGGCCGCATCAATGTCGCGGGGCTGACGACGGGCAACATCGACCAGTTCATCGCCGCCGTCGCGGATGTGACGGGGTAAGGAGTTTGCGGGGGTGGGAAGGGCGCATCGCCGTTACCGTCCCGCTTCCCTCTTCGTCATTCCCGCGAAAGCGGGAACCTAGAGCCTGATGAGATTAGGTTTGAGCATAGCCTGAGTTAGCCAGATACGCCGCGCATTCCTTTGGCGGGAAGTCATCAAGCAACGTTCCTATACGTTTCCAGGTGGCCTCGGCGGTTCGCTCGGCGGCTTTACGCATGAGATGTTTGAGCTTGGCAAAGACCTGTTCGATGGGGTTCAGATCGGGTGAGTATGGCGGCAGGAACAACAGGCGTGCCCCAACGCTGCGGATCGCGTTTCGGATGGCAGGCCGCTTGTGGCTGGAGAGGTTGTCCATGATCACGACATCGCCGGGCGAGAGCGTGGGCACGAGGAACTGCTCGACATAATCGAGGAAGCTCGCCCCGTTGATCGGCTGATCCAGAACGCAGGGGGCATCGATCCGGTCACAGCGCAAGGCGGCGAGGAAGGTCATCGTTTTCCAGTGGCCATAAGGCACTTTGGCGTGAAGCCGCTGGCCCTTGGGTGCCCAGCCACGCAGCGGTGCCATGTTGGTCTTGGCCCAGGTCTCGTCAATGAACACGAGCCGTCTGGGATCAAGCCGCCCCTGATACTTCTTCCATTGCTGGCGCCGCCTTGCCACCTTGGGCCGGAGCTGTTCGGCGGGCAGCACGCTTTTTTTTGAAGCTCAGACCCTCGGCATGGGCAAAGGCCCAGACCGTCCGGTAATCAACCTTGATCCCTCGATCTGCCAGCTCAGCCCGAAGTCCTCGCAGGGTAAAATCTGTCTTGGCACGCTCCAGCAACCAGTCCCGGTGCGCGCCGATCAGCTTGCGTGGGCGGTGACCGCCCATTTTCCCCGGTGCCGCGCTGCCCGTGTCGCGATGCCGCCGCAACCAGTTCACCGCCGTGCTGATCGCTACACCAAAGCGACGGGCAGCCTCGTTGCGAGAAAGCCCGTCGCGCTCAACCGCCAAAATCACGCGCTGGCGAAGATCAAGCGAATAAGGTCGTGCCATGCCTTGCTAGCCTCCAATCCCAGCACATAGCTTGAATCAGAAAACAAGAGCCTTGGGAATCCCCTATCGATTCAGACAAATCTCATCCCGCTCTAGTTCGATGGTTGCTGCTGGGTTCCCGCCTGCGCGGGAATGACGATATGTGAGGTCGCACCCGGAGCGTCCGCAACCGCTCGCAGCCAACCCCTCAAAAAAACCTACCCCCGCAGGCTCTGCATCCGCTGCAGGTAGCGGGCGAGCACGTCGATCTCCAGGTTGACCTTGCTACCCGGTTGCAGCGTGCCCAGCGTCGTCACTTCGGCGGTGTGCGGGATGAGGTTCAGCATGAAATGGCACGCGCCGTCCGGCTGGTCTTCCACCTCGTTCACGGTCAGCGATACGCCGTCCACCGTGATCGATCCCTTGGGCGCGAGGTAGGGCGCAAGCTCCTTCGGCGCGGCGATGACGAAGCGGTGCGATTCGCCTTCGGGGCGGATGCTTTCCACTTGGCCCACGCCGTCGACATGGCCGGTCACGATATGGCCGCCCAGCTCGTCGCCCAGTTTCAGCGCCGGTTCCAGATTGAGCCGCGTGCCTTCCCGCCAGCGGCCGGGCACGGTGCGCGATACGGTTTCGCCCGAAATATCGACCGCGAACCACGCATCCCCGGCCACGCCGCCCTTGTCCACCACGGTCAGGCATACGCCCGAACAGGCGATGGAGGCGCCCATGGCGATCCCGGCGGGATCGAAGGGGCAGGCGATGACGGCGTGGAGATCGCCCGACTGGCGGGCTTCGCGGATCGTGCCGATGGCGGTGACTATACCGGTGAACATGGGATGCGCTCATAGACTTCGAGCGTGTCGCTGCCAAGCTGGCGGCGTTCGGCAAGGCGCCATTGCCCATGAGCCTCTGCCAGCGAAGCCAGTCCGATGTCGGCGATGCAGGGCTTGCCGCCGCCGATCACGATGGGCGCGCGGTAGATCAGCAGGCGGTCGACCAGCCCCGCGGCAATGAAAGCCGCCGCCGTTTGCGCGCCGCCTTCCACGAACAGGTATTGCACGTCCGCCATCGTGGAGACGGCTTGCGGCGAGGGCAGGGCGTGCCAGCCTTCGGGCGCTTCGCCCCGCGTCAGCACCCAGCGATCCGGGCTGCGGCTTTCCAGCCCTGGCAGGCGCACGTCCAGCCGGGGGGAATCCGCGCGCAAGGTGCCGCCGCCGACAAGGATCGCATCGGATTTCGCGCGCAGGGCATGGCAATGTGCGCGTGCCGCTTCGCCGGTGATCCACTGGCTTTCACCATTGGCGAGCGCGATGCAGCCATCGAGCGAGGTGGCGAGCTTCAGCGTCACTTCCGGCCTGCCGTGGCGGCGCAGCATCAGATAGCCGGCAAGACTGGCTTCGGCTTCGGGCGAGGGAACAAGATCGGCCTCGATCCCGGCGGCGAGAATCCGGGCGATGCCGTCTCCAGCCGTGCGCGGATCGGGATCCGCGCAGCCGATGACGACACGGGCAAGGCCGGAAGCGGCGACCAGATCCGCGCAGGCAGGCCCCCGGGCGCTTTCGTGCGCGCAGGGTTCCAGCGTGACATAGAGCGTCGCGCCTTTCGCGGCATCGCCCGCCATGGCCAGCGCGAGCGCTTCCGCATGGGGGCGGCCGCCGGCCTGCGTCCAGCCGTGCCCGACAACGATGCCGTTGCCGACGACGATCGCGCCGACTGCCGGGTTGGGGCGGCTGATCGGACGGCCCCTTGCGGCCAGGCTTGCCGCCGCCGCCAGCCAGCGCGCGTCTTCAGTCATGTGCGGCTGCGGGATCCTGTGCCGGTGCGGGAGGCTGGGCCGATGCGGGAGGCTGTTGGGCTTTCGCGGCGGCTTCCGCCTCGCGCTCGGCCTTGGCCTTGCGCTCCATGGCGTCCACATCCATGCCGCTCGCGCGGCCCAGGGCCTTGTAGATTTCGCGCCTGTTCTCCTCCACCTTGGCTTGCGCCGCGGCGAGTATTTCCTTGCGCCTCTGGTTTTCAAGATTGGAAGCCATGATTTCCGCGTCGCTGCGGCCGTTTTTCCAGCTCGTGATATAGGTCACTTTGGGGCGCGCCGGGGGCGCGATGGCCTCTTCCTGCCACATGACGGAGAAAACGGCGAAAGTGCATGCCGCCGATACAGCGGCGATGCGCCAGCGGTGCTGGCCGGCTTGCCGGAACACGGTGACGAAGTCTGCCACGGCGCCGCGCGGGCTGACATCGCGCCAGAAACTGGAAGGGCGGATAAGGGCCATCCCGCCAAGATAGGGGAGGCGGAGCGGAAGCGCCAGCCATTCGGTATAGCGGTATGTTTCAGGTCCAATTTCGGCCTGCGCCTTATACCCGTCACCCCAGCGAAGGCTGGGGTCTCAGACCGGATTGTGCCAACTCGCCTGAGATACCAGCCTGCCCGAAGGGCAGTTTATCCTGAGCGGCTGGCCAGCCAGCCGAAGGGCTGGCATGACGATATAGATGTCTCGAACCCATAAAATTCAAACCGGGACATTACCGGTAAGGCTGGATCATCTGACGAAGCCTGCCGCTCGAAGCCTGTCAGCCGAAATGGGAATAGAGCGCGCGTCCCTCGCGCTTCAGCCAGCCATTGGCTTCGGCTACTTCGCCTTCGTAAAGCTCGGCCAGCAGCGCGTGGAAGCGCGGGGAATGATCGAAATGGACGAGATGCACCACTTCATGCGCGACGACGGAGCGGCGCACGAAATCCGGTGCCATGATCAGCCGCCAGTTGATCCGGATCGATCCGTCCGGCCCGCAGCTGCCCCAGCGGCGGCGTGCGTTGGACAGGGCCAGCCTGGGCACGGCACGGCTGGCGCGTTCGCAATATTCGGCCAGGTCTTCGGCCATCAGCCCGCGTGCTTCGCCTTCCAGCCAGCGCCGCAGCCGGCCCGGCAGGGTTTCGGCAGGGCCGCCCAGCCGGATGGCATCGCCGCCCAGCACCGGCTTGCGCGGGGCCGTGGGGCAATGGTCGATCGCCAGCCCTGCGCCGCGATAGGGCAGAAGCCCACCCGGCAGTGGCGCTTCGGGGGCGGGCAGGGCGGCAACTTGCCGCGCCAGCCAGTCCGCGCGGGAGCGGGCGAAAGCCAGCGCCTCAACGGTGCGGCCCCATTGCGGCATGGAAACGCGCACTTCGCTGCCGTCCGGCGCGAGCCGCAAGGTCATGCGGCGGGCATGGGGCAGTCGCCGGATGACGATGGGCAATGGCCGGCCTTCCAGTTCGATGACCGGTTCTTCGCGCGGGTTGCGTTTCAGCCAGTCAAGCATGGGCGCCCCGGTCAGCCCTGTTCGCCATCGTCTTCGTCATCGTCTTCGTAGTCGGGCAGCCAGATGATGTGATGTTCAAGCGGCCCGGCGAATTCCTCGCCGATCACTTTACCGATGATGGACATTCCGGCCTTGTGGACGGCATCGCGGTCGCCAGAGACAAGGTAATGCCAATCGGGCAGCGGCTCGCCTCTGGCGCGCAGGCGATAGGCACAGCTTTCGGGAAGCCATGCCAGTTCGCCGGCCAGGCGCGGTGTCAGCCGCACGCAATCGGGCACAAAGGCCCGGCGGTGGCGATAGTCGCTACAGTGCGCGGTCTGCAGGTCCAGCAGCTTGCAGGCGACATTGGTGGAATAGATGTCGCCGGTATCCTCGTCTTCCACCTTGTGAAGGCAGCACTTGCCGCAGCCGTCGCACAGGGCTTCCCATTCGCTGCGGCTGAGTTCGTCGAGCGGGCGTTCCCAGAAAGGGGTCACTTCACCCATTTTTCAAGTTCTGCCTCGACTGCTTCCGGCCCCTTGTCGACGGGCAGCAGGGCAATCGGCTTGCCGTCGCGGCCCATCAGATAGGCCGCGCGGCTGTGATCCATCAGATAGCCGCCGGCGCTTTCCTTTCCCTTGGCGTAATAGACGGCAAAGGCCTTGGCTGCCTGGTCCACCTGCTGCGCGTTTCCTGTCAGCCCCAGCAGGCGGGGTGAAAAGGCGGCGGCGAATTCGCCCACGGCCTTGGGCGTATCGCGCGCCGGGTCGATCGAAATGAAGATCGGCTGCACTTGCTTCGCCAGTTCCGGCCTGGCTTTCTCGAACCGGGAAAAGCCGCGCATCATCACGCCCACATCCATCGGGCAGGCATCGGGGCAGAAAGTATAGCCGAAATAGACGATGCGGTATTGGCCTGCGAAATCGGACCAGCGGATGGCGCGGCCCTGCTTGTCGGTCAGCGTGAAGGCGCCGCCGATCTGCGCGCCGGCCAGCGGCGGGCTTTCCGCCGGGGCCTTGTCACCGCAGGCCGTCAGCGACAGGGAAAGGAACAGGGCGGAGAATATGGGAAATGGCTTGGACATGGTGCTGCGGTTCATGCTCTGCTAAGCGGCCCAGCGCAAGAAACGAGTCAGCACATAGGCATGAAGGAGGGCTGGTACAGTGGCAAAGCTTCGCGCGATATGGCGCATGTTCCTGCCGCTGGCAGCGGGGCTGGCGATTTTGCCTGCTCCCGCGCAGGCGCAGTTTTCCGACGGTTACAAGTTTCTGGATGCTGTCCGCAAGAAGGATGGCCAGAAGGTGGAAGATACGCTCAACGAGCCGGGTTCCACGATCGTCAATGCCCGCGATGTCACCACCGGGGAAAGCGCGCTCCATATCGTGACGGCACGGCGCGACCTGACCTGGATGAGCTATCTGATCGGCAAGGGCGCGAATGTGAACGCGCGCGATTCCAAAGGCGTGACGCCGCTGGTGCTGGCGACCAACCTCGGCTTCGTCGAAGGCGCGGAACTGCTCGTGGAAAACAAGGCCAGGCTCGACGATTCCAACGATGCGGGCGAAACGCCGCTGATCATGGCCGTGCACCGTCACGATATCCAGTTGCTGCGAGTCCTGCTCAAGGCCGGGGCCGATCCTGACCGGGCCGACAATTCCGGCCGTTCCGCGCGCGACTATGCGCTGCTGGAAGGACGCAACAGCCCGTTGCTGGCCGAGATCGAAAACAAGGCGAAGCCCAAGGGGCAGCGTACCGGTACGCAGCCGGTTTATGGACCCACGTTCTGATCGCGATGGAAAACGCCCGGGACCTGACGCTGGACGAACTGCGGTTGGCACTGGCGCCGCGAATCGCCGCTGCCGCCGCTTTCGATGGCTGGAGCGAAGAGGCTGTTGCCGGTGCCGCGGCCGAAATCGGCGCGGACCCGGCAGTGGCGGCCTATGCCTTTCGCGGCGGTGCGATGGAAATGATCGCGGCCTGGATCGCCCATGTCGATGCGCGCATGGAAGAAGCCTTCCTGCCGGAGGTGCTTGCCGTCATGCCGATACGGGAACGGATCAGGGCGCTGGTGCTGTTCCGGCTCGATTGCGTGAAAAGCATGGGGGAAGCCTTGCGCCGCGCGCTGGCCATCATGGCGATGCCGCGCAATGTGCCGCAGGCGCTCAGGCTCGGCTGGCACAGCGCCGATGTCATGTGGCGGCTCGCGGGGGATACGGCCACGGATTACAACCATTATACGAAACGGACGATTCTGGCCGGCGTCTATGCGGCGGTGCTGACCGTGTTCGTGGACGATACCAGCGAAGGCAAGTCGGAAACCCGCGCCTTTCTGGACCGGCGGATCGAAGGCATCATCCGTTTCGACAAGGCCAAGGCGAAGCTGCTGCGCCCCCGGCAGGAACATTTCAGCCTGTCGCGCTTTCTGGGAAGGCTGCGTTACCCCGCGAAATGATCGCGCAATTTGATGTCTTAATTTGATCCAGGGCAATGCGGGGGCCTCCGAAAAATAGTTTTTGCGAGCCAGTTGCAATTAGTGATTCAATCTGGCAGCGAAACACGATGACACTTGATCTTCTTCCCCTTGGCCAACCTGCGCGGATCGTTGCGGTCGACTGGTCGCAGCTCGTGGAAGAAGAGGCGCAGAGGCTGCGGGCCATGGGGCTGGACGAAGGGGCGAAGGTTTCGGTTTCCCATCGCGGCATTTTTGCCGGAAACGATCCGCTGGCCATATCGGTCGGGCGCATGACGGTCGCGCTGCGGCGTGCGCATGCCAGGGCGATGCAGGTGGAAGTTCTGGCATGAGCAGGCATCGCACCGCCGCTCTGGTCGGCAATCCCAACGCGGGCAAAAGCGCGCTGTTCAACGCCTTGACCGGTGCGCGCCAGAAGATCGCCAATTATCCGGGCGTGACGGTGGAGC
>Ga0299912_10004308_pt1 | contig 11661 bp, 8 predicted proteins | sample RVTome_2_FD_207667 | JGI IMG/M metagenome (GOLD analysis project Ga0299912, IMG submission 207667) | Soil microbial communities from uranium-contaminated site in the Upper Colorado River Basin, Wyoming, United States - RVT95D214 (version 2) ... | reverse complement strand
CCCCGCTTCCTCGACCGCCGCACCCGACCAGTGCCAGCCGTATCGTATTATCCTCGCCCGCGTAGGCTCTGGACAGAGTGACGCCTGTGAGGACTGAACCAGCGACCAGTCTTCCACTATCTGAGAGGAACTGGCGGCGGGTCCGCAAGGACTCCAACGTATGATGTCTGGTTTGTCGTCTCATAATTGCTCCTTCTACTGAACATAGTCTTTCAGTCCTTCTCCATACTCGTCAATTGGTGGCTCGCCGTACTGTCTCACATAGTCGGCATCGATATACGCAGCAAATGAGGTGACGTGCCGAATCCCACGTTTAGCATAGGCAGCTATATCTTGAAGAAACACATCTTTCCGCCAGGGCAACTTCTTTTTTGCATGTCGATTCCAAGAGCTGAATAATGATACATCCAGCCAATACTCCAGAACCTGTGCGTCTTCTGCGCCAAATACCTCAAGGTTGGCGTCTAACAAGTCCAGATACCGCCCGTGCTGACCTTCTTTAGCCTCATGGCAGGTTATTGATTCATTCCAAGTTCGACTAATAGGCGCGAATTCCAGGAAAACGCCGGGCATTGGCTTGACTTGAACCGGTGGCTCCATAGTCCCGGCATAGGCCAAGTGCGCCAGTGTAGCTTGGCCGTCGACCTTTCGCAAAGCTTTCAGCATCTCGTTTTCCAGTATCAGTGCTTGCTCACTGTCTGTATAGATGCGACAACGCGAGCATTTACACATGGGCTTTCCGTCATCAACCCAGTAGAAATAACGGCTCGTTGTCGGCTTGAGAACGTTGGCATATTCGACAGCGTTTCTACAGATAATGTCTATTGCCTTGGAAGAATGTACACAGCAGTTGAAGTCCGGGCTACGTTCGCCTTTCTCATTCATGCGGAACATCGAGGGATCTTTTTCGAGCAGTTCGCGTGGGAGCAAATCACTCATGGCATGCAACTCATGCTCTACCTCAAGGCCTATTTTTCTACACTGACTGAGGAATTCGTGACCTCTGTCAGATCGAATGAACTTCGATACCTCACTTGGTGTTACGTGCGTGGCAATCGTTGTCAGTTCTGCTCTGGCTGCTCGCTTGGGCCAGTCCAAAGTCGATAGGTCTGGTGTCGTTAATACTACCCCTCGTGTTTTGAAAAACGGTTCGGGACTTCTCCGACGACTTTGTGCAAATGCTGGTATGCTCAAGCACGATGCAACTGAGGCAGCGACACGCAAACCGGCGTGCAGGAACTGCCGGCGGTTCGGGAAGGATTTCAACGTATGCCGCTCAGTTTGTCGCGTCATAATTACTCCTTCGAAAATGGCCTATCGGCGAGATATTTCACGTACTTCTGATACAAGTCGAGAATTTGGCGGTCCGATGGTGCGGTCGTAACAACAAACCGCGAACGAGCTTTGGCTGTCTCTCCGGCCTTCACATCACGGCCAAAGAGCGATAGATAGAGCGAATAGTGACCTTCCCCTTCGTACGGTGTTGCTATCGCAAAGCAATCTTCGGGCGGTGCCATAAGGACTGCCACAAGGTCTGTTGCGGCACCGCGTCGCAGGCAAAGAGGGGTAGCCATGCTCGCCATAATCACCCATTTCACCGGATTAGGCTCTTTCTGCCAGCGACCATCGTGGATAACCCGCAAAACCTCCTGGTTTCGCGGGAACATTTGCCAGTCGCCAAAAGTTTTCTTGGCGGTCAGGAAACCTGGTTTCCCATCCACGTCAGGATTGAGGCCAACGTATACACAAGGTGATGGAAAAACCTGCTGAAAATACGATGCCAGGAATACTTCAAAATCACTTAAGTTCTTCCGGGGCTTAACAATGGTCTCAAGGTCGAGCGTTGTGCTATCCTTCCACTGATAAATAGCGACCATCTGGAAAGGCCGATCCTCTCCTTCGGGCCAAGTGATCTGGACTGCTCCGTCGGGCAACAGCTTTGATTTACTCGGCCAGTCCCACGCCGCCGTCCCGTATCTATGGTTTGTTGTGAAAACGCGGTAGCAACTGGCGATGCCAAACGCCCCATCGAGCCGGAGGCCAGAAGGAACGTGCACGACTGATGACAAACCGAGCGATTTACCGACCTGCAACAATTGTCCGCGAAGAATACCCGTATCGAATGTATATACACCCTCTTTGTTCGAAGTGAACGCAAGTCTTAGCCCCCGCTTCTCGGCGGGGGTACCCCGTCCGATGGACGGGGCTAAAAGGGCAGGCGCAGTCTCTGCACCCATTGCTGGATTAACAAGGAAAACTATCGCACAAGCTACCGTAATGATGCAACGAGCCATCGCCCTTGTTTGTTGTCTGCCGTCGCCGTACCGGCGACTGCTAAACGTTATCCATCCTCAATCGAGTCTTGTGTCTACGGATCGGGCGACCCTGAAGCCTATGAAGTCCATTTCGGGCAGCCACCATTTGCTTTTGGGGATTTGAGGGTCGCCGGAACGCCACCACTTTTCTTCAAAGGCCCTGGCTGCGGGGCGAAGTTCCTCCGTAGAGCTACGATAATCGCCGCCGCGAGCCACGTGCACTTGGCCGGTCTCCGGTCCTTTGGGGTTCACCGCCGGGTTTTGCTTGGCAGCTTCGGCATACGCTGTGGGGCTATAGAAATCGTAAACCCACTCACGAACGTTGCCCAGCATATCGTATAGCCCCCAGGCGTTGGGTTTCTTCTTGGCAACCTCCTGGGTTTCACCATCAGCGTTAGTCTTACACCAGGCGTAATCCGCGAGCTCGTTCGGGGCATCTGCGAAGCCAAAAACGCTGGTGCTGCCCGCCCGGCAGGCATATTCCCATTCCGCCTCTGTCGGCAGACGATACTGCTTGCCGGTTTTCTTGGAAAGCCACCGGCAGAAGGTCATGGCGTTATGCCAGGTCATCCCGATGCCGGGGTGCTTGCCGCTGTAGCCCATCGTCAGGTCGCCGTAGACGGGCGTGGGGCCTGTAATCGCGTCGACGTCATCCCTGCTTGCTTGTTCTTCGGCCTTTTTTGCTTGCTCGGTTTCAATGAAGTCTTTCTTTGCGCTGACCGTCTCCTGATAGTAGGCTAAGAATAGCTCAAGCGTGGTCTCTGTCGTGCAAAGATAGAAAGGCTCGAGGCGCACCTGGTGCTGCGGCCCTTCATTGTCGCTGCGACCGAACTGGCCCGCGGGGCTGCCCATAAGGAAACTGCCGGCGGGAATCAGCACCATCTCAAACGAGAGCTTCTCGCCGCTCTGCGTTTTAACGGTCTCGATGTATTTCTTGGCGGGATCCTTCTGCGATGCCAATGTGTCAGCAGCGGCCATAACGCTAAAACAGATTGCCAGCATAGCAACGTGGCACGGCCATCTTGGCCGTGTTAACACGGGCTGGAAGCCCGTGCCACTACCCGTACTCATCCTCTGTCTCCTGGAAAAACTTCAAATCATGGTTGTGAAGCCCGGCTTGGGCACAGGATAGCTGCCATCGGGGCCGGGCTTAACCGGCGGTTCCATATCGTCACGGCATTGCTCTGGCTTGGGCGGGTAATAGAAGTCGGACTTATTGATCTGCTCCCAGGTGACTTCTTTGCCCGTGTAACAGGAGATTTGTCCCATCACGGTGATCATTGTGCTGCGGGTCATGTAGTCGCCGTTGTTGACGGGCTTGCCAGCCCGAATCGCAGCAAACAGTATGTCATGCTCTCTCTGGTAGGGGTCGCATCTTCCTTCCCAGCGCCAGTTTGTCTCGCCCCAGATTCGACACCGCATAATATCCGCCTTGCCCTTGCTGCCGAGCACGGTGCTGGAAGAATCGTCGTAACAGCCGGTCGTGGTGCGGCAAAAAGCATAGATTGGCACACCATTGGCGAACTCATAAACGACCGAATGGTGATCGAATACGTCGCCATAGATAGGTTCGGTCATTGACGATCGGCCGGCCAAACCGTGGCATTTCACGGGGGCCTGGTTTTTCATCACCCAACTGGAGCGGTCCAGGTTATGCACCAGCGACTGAGGGACATCATCTCCCGATAGCCAGCGGAAATGGTATTGGGTGCTGCACTGCCACTGGAGCTCCGAGAGTCCCGGCTTGCGCTCGATAATAACATACGGGGCGCGAAGGAAGTTTTCTTCAATGGCGACCACATCGCCGATAGCACCATCGTGTATCCGCTGGACTGTTTCGGCGTATCCGGTGTGATAGCGGCTCTGCAGGCCGGAAACAAGGCACAGGCGTTTTTCTTTTGCCAGTTCCGCTGCGCGTTGCAGTAGTTTGACGCCGGCCGGGTCGATGCCGTGAGGCTTCTCCACGAACACGTGTTTTCCGGCCTGAATCGCGCTCATAGCATGGAGCGGATGGAACTTAGCCGCGTTGGCGATCACCACCACATCCGAGGACTCGATCACGTGCTTATAGCCGTCAAAGCCGGTAAAGCAGTGGTCGTCGTCCACCACGACCTGCTCTGGTTTCTGCCCCTTCAGCGCGGTGCGTTTCTCTTTGACGCGGTCCATGAAGATGTCACACATCGCCACGAGGCGCGCGCCGGAGTCGGCGGCCAGCGCCTGAGCAGCCGCGCCGGCGTTGCGTCCCCCGCAGCCGATCATACCCACGCGGATGATATTACTGCCGGCGGCAAAGATGTGATTAGCCCCCGCACCTGTGGCGGGGGCTGCCTCGGCCACAGGTGCCGAGGCTAAAAAGGCCATCGCGGTAGAAGTCTTCAAGAATTCACGCCGGGTTGTGCCGCGGCTCTTGGTTGATTTATTTGAATTTCCCATGTTATCTCCTCTTAATCATTTACCTCTCATGCCCGCCGCGGCTTAGGTGCGGCGGATACGCCCGGAATGGACACAGAATTCTCCTTCGGGATTTCGACCGTGCCTTTCTCAAAGTCTTCCGCGGTCGGCCTTAACGTCAGGTTGTAATACTTCGGGTTAATGCTGGGGTCCTCCATAGTTTCTTTCCAGGAAACCTGCTGGCCGGTGTAAGCGGAGATGCGACCGATGACAGCCGCAGCGGTCGACTCAGCTACGGCCCTGGCCTGGTTAATCGGCTTGCCCTTATTGACATAGTAGAGCGTATCGATCTGCTCCTGATGGTGACTGCTCGGTCCCTGGACCAGGTCGGCAGGAATCGGCGATTTTTGAGGTTTTGGATAGTCGCTGCCGTCTGTTCGCCCCTTCTCATAGACGAAGTCGTGCCCCGTCCAGTTCCAGCAGCCGTTGACCTGGCGGCACATCGAGTGGATGTGCACGCCGTCGCCGTAGTCGTAATCGATACTGAAGAAGTCATACATATCGCCGGCATTTCGCTGGGCGCGACCGCCGAATCCTACCGCGCTAACGGGCGGCCCGCCGCAAAACCAGTTGGCAATGTCGATGTTATGGACATGCTGCTCTACGAGGTGGTCGCCCGACAGTGCGATCCAGTTCTGCCACGTCCGCACCAGGTCATCGCCGGTCTTGGGATTGATGGGTTCCGACCAAAACATGTGGCCGATACAGAACGCGATTCGGCCTGCATAAAGTTTACCGAGCGTTTTCTCGACGGCAACGGCCTGATGGGTTTTGATGAAGTTCCAGTCGTGGCGCATCTCCGTGCCGGCGGTGATCACAAGGCCCTTCTTTTGCGCCTCCTCGCCAGCGGCAATAACGCGCCGGCAGCCGGGTGGGTCAACGGCCACGGGCTTCTCGATAAATACGTGCTTGCCCGCTTTGACGGCGGCTTCAAGGTGCAGCGGCCGAAACAGTGGCGCCTCAGCCATCAGGACAATCTGGGCGTCCGTTTCCATAAGAGTCTTATAACTGGCCGGACCGCCGAAGCAGCGTTCAGCCGGGACGTTCAATTCTTTCCCTGCTTGAACTGCCCGCTCCTTGAAATAGTCGGCGGTAGCAACGATCTGCACATTGAAACCAAGGATCTTGCCGGCCTCGAGCGCATCGGCAGCAGCGCCGCGACCACGGCCGCCGCAGCCGAGCAGTCCCACTTTGAAAGTCTTGTCCGCCGTACGTATGGCGGGGCTGCCCTGCCCTTTGGCGGCTGCTCCGATTATAGTCGGGACGCTTAAGGCAACGCCCGCACCCAATGCGGTTCGCACGAAATCACGTCGCGATAATTCGGCTGAGCTTTTCATAGTGCTGATCCTCATAAACGGTCACCAGAAAGCGAGTTTCGTCTAACGGTTGCGCTACTCGTTTCGGCGGACGTTCTACGTTAAACGGAACCAAAACGAGCCGCGCAACCGCAACCGTTTAACGCATATCAGTATTCCCGATTCTTAAGGATACCTGGCTGCGGGACAGGATATTTGCCGTCGGGCCCAGCCTGAAGCGGAGCAGGAGAATCCATCGTCAGCTTATCAACATCGGGAGCAAACTCGTGCTCACAGTTGAGGATCTGCTCGTACGTGATGACCTGGCCCGTGTGGGCAGCCATGCGGCCCATAGAGGTCACCAGGCTGGTTTCAGCGCCGCGCTTGGCCTCGTTGTAGGGCTTGTCGTTGCGAATGGCGTCAACCAGGTCGTTCCACTCATTTTGATATGGATCCTGCTGGTCACGGCTGATTTTGGACTCCCAGAGCATACTCTGGCGATCCGGAGTCTGGCCCTTGTAAATACTGGAGGGCATCCCGCAATCGCCGCTCCTGGAAGCGATCGCCATGCCTTTGCTGCCGTGAAGGTAGCTCGAGTAGATGTCCTGGCAGCCCGTAATGCAGCGCCCGTCGAACATGAACGTCGTTCCGTCGGCATAGGTGTATTCCACCGCGTACACATCGAAATTCTGGTCCACCGAGTCGCCGCGATAATGGCGGCCGCCAAGCGCCTGGGCCTTGACTGGCCAGGTGTTCTTCATCCAGCCGAGATGATCGATGATGTGGATGTAGAAGTCGCTGTAGTTCCCTCCGCTGGCCCACAGGAAGCTGTGGAACCGCTGGACCTGGTAGAGCAGCTCAGTGATGTTCTTGGGCTTCGGAGGCGAGGCGAAGAAACCGATGGGCCCGTGCATCCGGTAGCCGCGCTGAAGAATGATGTCTCCGATTTCGCCGTCGTGAACGCGCTTAGCCAGTTCTTCGAGCGCCCGGCTGTGACGGGACATCAGGCCGACGCCCACTTTGAGGTTCTTCTTGACGGATTCTTCCGCCAGCCTCAGTAACTTGCGGGTGCTGGGGCCGTCCACCGTGACGGGCTTTTCCATAAAGACGTTTAGGCCCTTTTTGATGGCGTAGGCGAAATGCACCCAGCGAAATGCCGGCGGTGACGCAAAAATCGCGATGTCGCCCGCGTTAAGGCAGTCCATTGCCTTTTTATAGCCGTCGAAGCCGACAAACCTGCGATCTTCGGGCACGTCCACCTGTTTATCGTGCTCTTCTTTCAAAGCCTTGTAACTGCCGGCAAGCCGGCTCTCGAAGACGTCGGCCATTGCGACGAGCTTGATCGGACCGTTTTTGACGGACATGGCATTTGACGCCGCACCGCTGCCTCTGCCGCCGCAGCCAACCAGGGCCAGCTTAATGGTATTGTCTTGGCCCGCGTAGACGCGCGGGATTATCCCTGCTGCCAGGGCCGATGTCGCGGCGAGCCGACCGGTGCTCTTGAGAAACTCGCGACGCGACGTGCTTTTTAGGTTCCCGCAGAGCGGGGTCCCTTCAGTAGTAGTTTTGTTCATAGCTTCTGTTCTCCCACATCTGATATTTCGTTTGTCAATTTTCGATCCCCGCTTTTGCGGGGATATGTTTGCCCCTGCGAAGGCAGGGGTTGCACATCATTATCTCCTTTGTTCTGGAATTCGCAAGCGTTTTTTCACGTGATAGTACCTAAGCACGCCGAGTCTACGGGGACATTACAATAGGATTCAAACCCACCACCTCTTGTTCGCCGCTATGATTTGGCACTATCTATGTAGACTGTTCGCACCGGGAAAGGAATTTTAATCGCTTGGTCTTTATAGCGTTTGTGAAGTCTCTTTATAAATTCATGCTTTAAGAGATACTGATCACCATACTCCTTAGCGCGTAATATCACTGTGAAGTTGATGCTGAAATCGCCAAAAGTATGATAACGGATAAACGGCTCAAACTCGGGCACCCCTCCTTGGACCTCCTTCATCAATTCTTTTGCCACCTCAATAGTTATTTTCTCCACCTTCTCCAAATCGCTGTCATAGCTTACCCCAACCTGAAAAAGCACCGCCATCTCCGTTGCCGGCAGGTAATAGTTGGTGATCAATGCCGATGCCAGCTTGGAATTAGGAACAATGACCATATTATTCGGCAATGTTTTGATGGTAGTATGACGCCAAGTTATGTCCTGCACATAGCCTTCTTCCCCGGTCTCAAGTTTTACATAGTCTCCCGGTCTTATCAGCCTTGAAACCAGAATGTGCAACCCGGCAAAAAGATTCGACAGAGTGTCCTGAAGCGCCAGCGCAACAGCAAGCCCGCCTACACCTAAAGCAGTAAGTATCGGGGTAATAGGAACACCAAGCGACTGAAGGACTATCAGACCGCCAACAACAAAAACCACAACTTTTGCCAGATTGGCGAATATTGAAGTTGAAGGTAAGACGGCCTCCGTCTTTTTTGAATATAGTCCCACATATCCGACGGCAATTCTTGAGAGGATTATCGCCGTGCAGAAGATAACAGATACAAGTAAGAACTTTCGCAGGACCCCTATGGCATAGGCGGAAACCTCGATGTACGGTATTGCTAAATAAACACCGAGCAGCAAAAACGAGACGGTGGTTAAACCTCGCAACGAAGATATGACTATCTCATAGCCTTGCCATTTTGTCCGGGCAGCAATCTTTCTGAGCCTATCAAGGACAATTCTTTCAAAAGCTGCCCCGATTATAAGAAACCCTCCGATCAAGCCTAAAGGGACAACTAATCGCACAATCGCTACTGCTACAATCATTTTGAGTTTCACCTCACTTCGCCGCTAATTGTTCAAGAAGTTTTATTGCTTCTACGTGACTTCGCAGGTGAAATTTGGCATAGGAATGGGCAAGCCCCACTTTGATTGAATAGGCTGTTTCAGGAAGCACCTTAAACAGGTCTTCATCGGTATAATCATCGCCCATTGCCAGCATAAAGTCAAAGTTGTTCTTTGAAATAAAATACATTCCGGCAATTCCCTTGTTTACCCCCGCGCACCTTACTTCTACGACTTTGCTGCCCTGTAATACCTGCACGTCTATATTGGCTGTAAAATTCACTAAATCATCCATAAGCTCTTTGGCGCGGAGAAAAGCAAGCTCAGGGTCTGCGCCACGATAATGCCATACGATGGAAAATTCTTTTTCCTCTACAAATGCGCCGGGAAGTCGGTCCGCGTACATTTCAAGTGCGGGACGGAGCCGCAATTTCCAGTCATTGGTTAACGGTTTTGCCAGCCGCCAGTTTTCGCTTTTCTCCTTGATCCATACACCGTGTTCTGCCACCAGCCCCGCATCGAGTAACCCAAACCAGTCTTGGAGGGTATCTTTGTCACGGCCGCTCACAAGAATTATGGTATTTGTCGGATCGTCTGAAATGTCTTTGAGAATTTTCAAGAGTTGCTCGGATGGTTTTGCCATTTGAGGATGGCTCGCAAAAGGAGCAACTGTCCCATCATAGTCTAAGAAAATAAGTCTTCTTACGGCTTTTTTGAAGTCTTTAAGCAATTGTTCCCTCACAGAAAGACCTAATAGCCTGGCGTTAAACTTTTTTTGCCGATCCTTTACCGAAAGCAACTGATGGATGAAATCGTCTGCCCAGCGAACCACATTATAACGCCGCAGCCGGTTCTGCATAATTTCATTACGTTTGGCCTGCTTGTCTTTGGGCATTTCCAGCGCCTCCTTCAAGGCATCTGCGATTTCTTGTATGTTGTTGGGGTTTATGATAATTGCCTCTCCAAGTTCTTTTGCAGCACCAGCCATCTCACTGAGAATCAGAACGCCGGTCTTATCCGTTTTGGCTGCAACGTATTCTTTTGCTATCAGATTCATGCCGTCTCTTACAGGTGTAATTAAAGCCACGTCACTAACAGCATACAAAGCAACCAGCGGATGAAATGGCACAAACCTGTACTGATACAGCACCGGCGTCCAGCTTACGCTGCCGAATTGACCGTTGATTTTGCCCACAAGCTCATCTATTTGTCTTTTCATCTGCTGGTAGTGTTCTACGCCGATTCGCGAAGGTACAACCACCAGCAGCAGAACAACTTTGCCGTGCCATTGTGGATTTCTCTCCAGGAATAGCTCATAAGCTTGCAGGCGGTTGAGAATGGCTTTGGTGTAATCCAGGCGATCTACCGAGAGCACCAGTTTGAAATCCGGCAATGTTTTTATAAGATTCCGCTTTTCTTCTTGCACTTCTGCGCAGCTTGCCGCGGCGGCAAATCTCTGAAAGTCTATACCCATTGGGACGGTCTCAGCCTTTGTAACACGGTTGCCCAGAAAAATTTCACCCATGTTGTGCTCATAGCCCAGGATACGAAGGACGCATCGCAAGAAGTACTGGGTGTACTCGTATGTGTGAAATCCTATAAGGTCTGCTCCTAATAGGCCTTCTAATATCTCGCTGCGCCATTTCATCGGGAGAAGCCGGAATATCTCGAAGGATGGGAATGGAATATGCAGGAAAAATCCTATCGGGACATCCGGCATCTTTTCTCGCAAAAGCTTGGGAAGAAGCATCAGGTGATAATCGTGTATCCATATCACGTCATCCGGTTTTATAACCTCCACAACTGCATCGCAGAAGATTCTGTTCACACATTTGTAATGGAGCCATAAAGCTTCGTCATAAACGCAATAAGAGGGAAAATAGTGAAAAAGTGGCCAGATTGTCTTATTACAGAACCCCTGGTAAAACTTCTCCATAGCCCTCTCGGTCAGAAACACAGGATAGGCGTGAAATTCACAAAGTGCTTTTTCAGTTAATTCCTCTAATTCCTTTTTGGTTTTCTTATCGACCGAGACACCTGGCCAGCCAACCCATATATACTCAGATTCGGTGAAGGAGGAACCTTTCAAGGAATCTAAATATGCACTTAAACCGGAGACAAGACCTCCAACAGCTTCTTGGAATATCAGCTTGCCCTGGCTTTCTACCACTGTGAATGGCAAGCGATTGGATACTACTAATAGCCTCATTTATGCTGCCTTTCGCAAGAAGCCATCTTGATTTTAGCGGGCACCTTCCAAATACCACATCCTCATGGTGGAGGCTCATCGCGGGCAAAATGTGAAAATGGAGCCAATGAGATTCGAACTCACGACCTCTTGCATGCCATGCAAGCGCTCTCCCAACTGAGCTATGGCCCCGGTACAATCTAATTCTAATACAAATCACCACTATCTGCAAGCACATTTTTCTAATTTCGTCGTGCCGCCCCGCACTGCGATTGTAAGACCAGAGTTGTCTTTTTTTCGCACCACCGTTTATAATTGTGGAGAACTGCCGATTGAGACAGCCGTATTAGAGACTATTGAGAGCAAGATTTAGAATTTTGATTAAGAGACAGCAAATATTTATAACTGGGCGGGTGCAGGGTGTCGGCTTTCGGCCTGGTGTGTATCGCCTGGCCTGCCGGCTGGGTCTGGCCGGCACCGTCTACAACGACACAAAAGGCGTTACAATCGAATTGCAGGGCGAAGAAAAAACGATAGCTGAATTTTTAGCCCGTTTGCAGTCTGAACCTG
>Ga0299912_10004307_pt1 | contig 11661 bp, 13 predicted proteins | sample RVTome_2_FD_207667 | JGI IMG/M metagenome (GOLD analysis project Ga0299912, IMG submission 207667) | Soil microbial communities from uranium-contaminated site in the Upper Colorado River Basin, Wyoming, United States - RVT95D214 (version 2) ... | reverse complement strand
CTCCGCGGCCAGATTGAGCCAGCCCTCTTCGGGAAGCGCTGTAGCATCCAGATCCTCACGGGTGATATCGGGAACCGGTGTGGCGATGACGTCTGCCGTGACCATTCGGGACCTTCGGTTTTTCCATCCCCGCCATGCGAGAAAGGCCAGCACGACCACGATGCATATCAACGGGATGATGATGAGAGCCCGCGAAAAAGTGGTCCAGTCCGAATCTGACTTCTCCAGCTTAGGCAAGGACGGTACGATCCGGGAGAGGATGTCCTTGATAAATTTCAAGGCCTTTCCCAAGGCTTCTTTGACATAGTTCCATCCAGCTCGCAGGGCGTTTATGATCGAATCGATGAAATCGTGGAATGCGGTGTGTCTTCGCGGAGTGTCCGGAGGTTTTTCGCGCGGCAGGCGCCAGCTATATTCCGGGTAGTGAATGACACTCTCAATGGCGGAATCGAGCTGCTGGGCCGAGACCGAGGTGCCTTCACCAGAAATGACAGCAGGACTCGATTCTGCCAGAGCCTTGCCGAAGGGGCCAAAGGCAAGAAGAAAAGCCACGGCGAGGGTGACGACAAGCCCCGGCCGGGCATAGGATCGAAGCTCAACCTTCAAGTCTTCGCCGGTCTGCAGAGATTCCCCGTAAAAACAGCGCAGACAGTAGGAGGCTTTCATAAGCGGGTCGAGGCAGAGATAGCTTAAGCTGCATACAACAGCAAAGAACGTATTGTTCATGATATGGGTTCTGCTGATAGAGAAGATGGTCTCGACGCCAAAGAGGATCTTCAGAAGCCAGGGCAGCAGGACCAGGGCCAAGCCCACATTCAAGGCTGTGATCATCCCCAAGGGACAGAGGGGGATGACCACCAGCGCCGCAATCACAAGGAGGAAGGGGACGGACGCCCCGGGATTGAAGGAAGACGATATGGGAACGAGGACAAAGATAAAGAAGGCGGCAAGTCCCAGGAGAAAAGGGCTCGTCAGCCAGAGGAGCAAGGTGTTTTGCATGGGCCAGAGCGAGGCCTGACGCCAGGATTTCTGCAAGATGGCACGCAGGTCGACCTCGTCACCGCTCCCCATCAGACTGACATTCTGAAAGAAGGCGAATGCCTGGGGAAAAGGTAGCATAATGATGAAGGCGATAGGCAAAATGAGAATACCCCACGGTTGGATGGCTGTTTGAATTGCGGCAGTGCGCATCATGCGGCGTAAACCCCAGGCACGGGAGGCTTCACCCCTGATTCTCTCGACGAGACGACGTGCGTATAGACTCTGCCAGGTTTTCATCCAGATGAACAATAGAGTCAACCCCCAGGAGGCTTCAGAACAGTGCCTCCAGGCATCGGCACCCGTGCTCATGTCGGTCCAAAAATAGAGGAGTCCCAAAATAAAGGGCAGGCTGCCGATATAATATGGAGCGAGGAGGAACGCGTTCTCGCGCAACAAGTGCGTGGCTTCTTCCAAGATGTCAACAGCCGACTTTCCGTCACGAGCTCTATTCTTTCGTTTCATTTTTCTATCGATTCCTCCTGCCCGATCGCTATCTCATGAAAGGAGGAGGGGATGGTGAGTAGAGCCTTGCCGAGCAGATAAAAGGACGACCAGAGCAACAACACACCCATGAGGATCTGGGCGAGGCGCACCAGCCCAGTCAGTCGGTGTCGTCTGACAGGCTTTGCGCTGAAACGTCTCAGACAAAAAGCGCAGATGACTCGATCGTCGTGCTCGCTGATGCATTCCCGGCAGAAGGTACGCCCGCATTCCGGGCACCGTGCAACGGCCTCGCGAAAGGCATGGTTGAAACAACGCTCCCGGGATATATTCATACCCTTGCTTTACCTCCTGAATTCTGATCAGTGCGAGAGGCGTTTGCCGAATCATCACGGTGCCTCTTCACCCTGACGAGCCCTATCGTCCCCAGTACAAGGGAACAGGCGGCTACGAAGGCATAGACGCCCATGACCAGTAGCGAATCCTGAGGCGAAAGATCAAGCATGGCCCGGTACATGTCCCATTGAGTGGCCATCTTTTCAGGTTTGCTGGTAACCATCGAAGTCACCATGAGGACATAGCTCAGGAAATAGGAAACACAGACAAAGCCCAGCGATGCCCAGGTGATCCTTCGAACCGGGCGTGGGATATCGCTTTCACGTTGCTTCACCAGAGCGGCAACGATACAGACGCAATACCCTGCCGTCAGCAGGGAAGATACAGTAGCCATGATCACGGTGTGATGGAGGAGGTTGAGGCCGGTCAGAATCCCATCCAACAATATGAGGGCAAAGGCCATCATGTGTATGGTACCGTCGTCATGACGGATCTCGTGTCCCTTGGTGCGGGGCTGTCGCAAAGTGCGCGTGGGAAGGAGAATTCCTTCATTTTGGTCGATGGTGGCTTCTTCAGGGCTGAGTCTTCCCTGGACCCTTTCAATAGCAGGCCGAAGCATTTCAATCACTTTGCGTGCCACGCGAAGGCGGTTAAGCGAGGGGAGCTGTTCCTGTTGCACTGCAGTCATGATATGACAGATGCAGGTCGGGCCTCTAAAGATATTGGCCAGCAGGAAGACAAGAAACGTTCCGGAGAGAATCCAAAAAAGAATATGGAAGGATTCTCCTTCAAGGAAGAGTGCTCCCATGGAAGAACAGGCGATCATCAACGTTAGGATGATACTCCAGGTGGTCCACCGTCTTGTTCTCCGGGTGATGATGGCCTGGATATCGGAGAAGTAAAAGCGCTTGTAGTCTTCGGAGAAACCAGTGCTATCCACAGCAAGAACATGGTCGTCGCCCAGGTGGAGCGAGCATCTGGAGAATGAGACGGTGACAAAACCTCCCCTGCGGGGGCCTCTTCCCGGGAGCCGCTTGTATCTTGTTTCTCCTCTACCATCCATTTTGGTATTCACCGCCTCGAGGCCAAATAGACGATCCCAGTGATCCATGCAAGGATCTGGAGGCCCGAAATCACTATTGCCAGAATGAAGCGGACCTTGGTCCGTCCGACAGCACTCATGGGTGAATTCCAATGTCGGATGGAAAGATAAATGGCAATAGGGGCTGTGACGATAGTAAAATAGAATATTATCATGGGGAACAATGCGAGCCGAAGTGCCACGCCGTCATAGAGCACCCGATGACGATCAAGGTTGACGATTCTGCCTTTTTTCTTCCCTGTCTCCACACAGGACGGGCAAAGGTGTTTGCCGCCCAATTCCACGTCGCACAGGGCGCACAGGAATCGGCCGCAATGATTGCAAGGGATAACAGCCCTTTTCTGGGGATGATAAAAACAACTCGCCTGATCATCGATCAATGTCTCTCCCTCATTTCCTGGCCTCAAGCCGTGATAAAAGGCGGGAAAGACATCAATCTTGACGGGCGTATGACAAAATGGGCATGGGATTAGATTCGAGGTGTTATAGTACCCAGCAAGAATTGGCGCATGACACTTTGTGCAAGAAATTTCTTCCATTAAGCAACTACGCCCTGATAACCCTCGTGTCACAGATGCGATCATGGAGCGCCCGTTTTTCCCCATCGAGAGCCACCATGATATAACCAATGCCCAGGATAATAGAGCTGAGGAACTCTGCAAAGGTCCTGCCGCAGGCCCGTGCGTAGCTGATCTTTTCGCCGTCCGATCTCACTACCTTGAGACCGCAGGCCATTTTCCCGAGGGTAGCACTATATTTGCCCAGGAAATATATCGGGTAGGCAATCTGGATCACCCAGCTAACCATGGCTATTAGTACACTACCTGCTATAAATCGTACTGGAATTTGACCTCCCGAAGGAGGAGAACCAGCAATGAAAAAACCTCCAAGAAGTGAAACAACAAACCCCAAGGCCCAGAGTATGATTACATCTATGATCTTGGCGCCGACGCGTATCCAGAATCCGGCATATACCATTTCACCTGCAACTGTTACACCTTCCCGCAGCTTTTGCACAAAGAGCGGTTTGCATTTACCGCACACCAAAGCATCTCCGAATTGGATGAGCTCATCGTTAAAATACACCATTCCGCATTCGCTACAGGTCTTCGCCGTCCTCGATGTTCGACCTTCTGAAGGGGCACCCCGGGGTACCTGTCGGGGATCTTCTAACGGGATGTCTAAAGTCATTTCTAAAGGAGCCCTTGGGGGAGCCTGTGAAGCCGTATTTGTAAAAGCCCGTAAAGGGGGTTTTGGAACAGGTCTCGAAAGAGCCCTTGGAGAAGGTCTTGGAGGAGCTTCCGAAGGAGCTGCGAGATCAGCACCGCAGGCCTTGCAAGTGGGTTTAGGCAGTTGTACCAATCCGCACTTATTGCATTTTACACCATAAAGCATACGCAAATACCTCTCTCTTTGAATTGTGTAAACCCCGTTAGTAGACCTACGCTTTTCTAACGGGACGAGTCACAGGGGGCATTAAACCCGGCATTCGCTTCAAAAGGAATTTATCTTTCTCCGCGCTTGCAAGCCCTGCACCGCATGGTGTACAGGGCAAGCAGCGAAGCTTTTTAACGGGGTAAATCGATTCTTCAGGCCTTCTGCCGACGAAATCGACCTACTGATCAAAAGCAATTCCGATGCCAATAGCTACTTTACTAATAATTTCAATTAATTGAATAGGTTATGTTTTGTTAAGAGGTGAGGAAGCGGTAAGATTTTGACCATCCTTGCCGTGGAATGGCCGAAAATGTGGGATGACAAGGGATTCGGGTAGATAGAGTGCTACCCTGGTCGATAATGGGGGCAGCGGTAACTGTCCTTAGGACTAAAAGAGCAGATCCCCCTTCTATCTTAATCAAGTGGGCTTCGCCAAATAAAAGTCATGAGGGTCAGCCCGTCAACAATCAACAAAGACTTGACTCGTTAAGCTAACACCAAGCGTTTCTATTTAGTCTAATACTTCTTCATATATTACTGCAGCGAAATAAACCTTTATTGAAAGTTGACCAAGCACTGGTTGATTGTTTTTCATTGCTGAAAACGAAAAAATATTTTCGTCTTCATCCTGTGGATTGTTGATTGGAATGTACTTATTTCGTGAGAATTGGTCAACCGAAACTTTCCGTCTCCTTTCTTGACCTCCCCGGGGACTATTACGGGTTGAGGCCAAAAATTAGCTTGCGAAATCCGGAACTGTCCGTATTGCCTTTTTTTCCGGATCAGCGAGGTCGAGCTTAATGATTCTTCGGCAACGAGGACATTGTATAAACTCTTTGGTTTCCAGGCCAATCATGCTCAGTTTGAATTTCCCCGATTTCCCTTCCTTTGAGATTTGAGAAAAAGGATGCGAATTTCTGGCTTCGTTTACCCCGTTAGAAATAATGCGTCGCTGATCTGCAGTCCCGCTGTAGCGGGATTAGATTTTAGAATAATTCCGGCTGGGTTTAATGCCCAGCTGGGATTTCTAACGGGGTCTATTATTTCAGTTCTGCCTTGACCTCATCTTCTACCAAAGGCACGAATACGGATTCCATGCTGTTCGGATTGACAAGCATTGAATGGGATCCGTCCTTGGTTCCCAAAATGATGATGCTGGAATCGGCGCTTTTAACTGTAAACATTTTTCCATTCTCTATGTTTTTAAACATGTCACCCGCTTTGATCATTGTATCTCCTCTCTTGGGAATCGTTAGGGTTCTGTACTCTTAAATTATCTTTTGCCTCCTTCTGCTCCGCCCGACGAGCCACCCATCTTGCCCAAGTCGATGAAGGGGACGGCTCCTCCGGAGACTTGAGGCAAAATTCCATTCCATTTTTCGATACCCTTGTACTGCACGAGGATCGGGCTGATCGACCGTGATAGCGCATCATTGGCCTTGGCCTGTCCCTGAGCCACCACCAGAATGGATTCCGCCTCTCCTTTTGCGGTGGCGACCTTTTGCTGAGCTTCAATCTCGCGTTGGGCCAAAACCTGTTTCTGGGTCTCTACCTGTTGCTGGGCCACTTGCTTGGCCTCAATGGCCCCTTCATATTCGGGAGAGAACCGGATGTTGGCAAAGTAGATGTCATCGACGATGATGTGATACCTCGACAGGTTATCTCCCAACTTTTTCATCGCCCTCTGCCGAATCTCCTCCCTCTTGGGGAGTATTTCCCCGATTGGGTAGGTCGGCACAACCTCCTTGACAAAGTCGTTGAAAGCCGGATCGATCACCTTGTCGGCAAAATCGAGCCCCACTTTCTGGTAAAGGTCATTCACAAAAGATGGGTCGATATGAAAGTTCATCATCCCCGTCATTTTCACCATCTGGTATTCTCTTGAAGAGGCATCGATCTCCTTGAACGGATGGGGTTGAACCTTGACATCCACCTTGATCACTCTTTCGGCAAAGGGCACTTTGAAATTGAGCCCCTCGCCCATGATTCTCTTTTCCACGCTCCCCCACCAGAGGACAACCCCTCTGTGGCCTGCCGGGACGATGGCAAAACAGCCCCATGAAACAATGAAAAGAATCAAGAGAACAACAAGGATTAAGATGGTTCGGGGCTTTGGTCCTTTAAAATCAAACGCTTCCATTGATCTTTCCGGCATGGTTCACCTCCTCTGGGTGTCTTAACATGATAGAATCACAAGAATCTCTGTCCCGCTCTCACCAGCCCTGCCCGAATCGCTGCTTCCTCCACCTTTTCGCATCAAAAGATCCTTGTGCGAGGTCTCTGGGGCTTGACTTTTTTGGGGACGCTTTTCTTAACGGAAAAACGATCAGATTTCTTGTTGGGTATCGATTGTGACTTGTTCCTGTAAAGGCTTTCCAGCCTATCCTCCTGCCCTTCTGTCAGCGCATGGTTTTTATCGAAGTCCCCCACCGCAGTTTTGAGAAATTGGTCTTCAGCCTGGGTTAATGCATACTGATTTAACCCTGATATAACCCATTCAAGCCTTGCTTTATTCATAATGGTCCTTTCTATCCTGATGACTGTCTTTAAATTCTTATTGCTATCTTTCTCGGAAGCCGCGCCTGACGATCGCCTCTTTGACCCCGGCAGCAGAAGACCCTTCCCGGTTTAAACGGGAGAGGACGAATGCGCCATCTTTCGGCCGGCCTGTCCCGAGCTTAGACGGGGGATGTCGCCCCACAGGGGCGTCGATTAGGAATCGCGGGCTCTGCCCGTGGGGCTCCACCAGCAAATTCTTCCACGTGCAATCTGTCCGGTTCAGCATGTTCCTTAGATATTCTCTATTTCCTGAAGCACTCCATACACAGTAGTGTTTTGTCATTGGGTGGGGGAACCGGGGTAACAACCTCTTTTCCGCAACCGGAACATATAACTTTATAGGATTTTGGATGCCTCAAATGGCTTGGTCTTGGCCCACGATAATTCCCACGCCTTCTCCGCTGTACCATTTGGTCAACCTCTTTTCTACAGAATCCGAATTAATAACGGTTTCTACGGCCGTTATAATCCATCCGGCCTCCCCCAGTTCTTCCCTGGTCCGCGCGGGGACGGGCCTCATTCACACTGATCTGTTTGCCCAGGAGTTCCTTCCCGTTAAGGCTTCTAATGGCCGTTTGAGCCTGAGACTGCCCAGGCATTTCTACAAAACCAAACCCACGGGACTGGCCATTGTACTTGTCTTTGATCACTCTCGCTGAGGTTACCTCGCCGAAGGATTCAAAAGCCTCCCGAATCGTTACATCTGTTGCATCATGAGATAAGTTTCCCACATAGATATTCATAATCAATCTCCTTTTTTTGAGTTTACCCCGTTAGAAAGCCCCGCTGCTTGCCCTGTACACCATGCGGTGCAGGGCTTGCAACGGGGATGACGGGATGGTTGGTCCCAATTTAACAAACATGGGGTTTAAAGCCGCATGTGAGCCTTCCCGTTAAAAAGTAGAAGACTTTCTAACGGGGTTTATTTCTCTTTCTTAGACGGAATAGTTCTTGTTCCAGTCACGTGAAAAAGTGTCATGATTCCACGTTTTCCATTTCGAAGAGACAACTTCGCGGCGGACGATTACCTCCCTTTTTTTTTCCCTTCCGCCTTCGACTTCGATCACTTTCACACCACCCCTTCCCTGTTTCTTGTAGAATGGATTTACCATTTTAACCCCCATGTCGGCTTTTATGCCGATACAAAAAAGCCCGCAAAGAAGTCGTTTAGAGTTCTTGCGGGCATACGCTATAAGCCTAAAAGGCTCTGTGCAACTTGGTTTGTTGTTAAATTATAAGCTAATTTAACCTTAAAAGCAAGGAAATAAACGTGGCCAATACAATATCCGGTTTAGAAGCTGCGGAGAGATTTCCTCTGATGGATGCGAATCGCGTACGTTGATGATTATCGATTAGCGCCATTCACCTATAGCTTTGCGGGCAATATCGTTGCTTGGCCGGGCGAGCAACCCCGTACTACTGACAGATACAGTGTAGCTTGCGCCGTCAACCATCGGCATATAGGCGGCACTTCCGTAGAGAGCATCCACCCAGGGGATCCAGTGCGCATACCTCCGGCCAATCATCCATAGATCCAGGCCTTGTTCTTCGCTTAGACTGTGAACTGTGCGCAGCCCTGTTATCTCTTGGATGATGTTCCGATAGCGACCGCTCAAGCGATCGAGGCGGTAAAGTGTGTCGAAACCAATGAGTACGGCCATTCCACGCCATTTTAGGACCCGGGCATCAATCTGCCACTCATCGCCACGTAGATCTAAAATCTTGGTGTTATTTTTCAACAACAGATGGGCCTCAAAGTGTTGTGGCCCGATCTCCTGGAAGCTTACTTCGGCTATTTTTGACTCGTGCGTCAAACGGTCATAGGTGTACAGATTAATGGAGATCGCCGCCATTAACGCAGCGATGGCAAGAAGCAGGAGGCCTACGAGTCCCTCCAGACTACCCGCTAATACCCTGCGCCGCCAAACGCGCTGGATTCCCAAAATGAATAGGATGACTCCCAGAAAAGCGAAAACGATAATCGCAACCTTTACCCAAATTATTTTATCCATAGGTAATATTCATCCTCCCGGGCAGCAAAATCATCGGGAGCTACCCCTTTCAACTCAACCGAACGATTGTCTCGTACGCCCACATCTACCATTTTATTGTAAAAATGACTTCAACGTCAACAGAAAAAGAGGAAGAGCATCAGGGTGAGATCATCGGGCCTGATGCAGAGCGAGGATTTTTCTACTTTGCCCTTAATATTCTCTTCCAAATCATGTAAAATTAGTCCCGTGAAAGATAACAAGGCCTTAAACTTTGGTTGGATCATTGTTGGTTTCAGTTTCATTACACTCGCTCTGGTTTATGCGGTTTGGTATTCTTTTTCCGTATTTTTTGTTGCCCTTCTGAAAGAGTTTGGGTGGAGCCGTTCTATCGGAGCCGGAGCCTTTTCACTCTTTATCATCCTTAGTAGTATGACCGGCCCTTTTATGGGAGCCGTGGTGGATCGCTTCGGACCCAAAAGAGTCATTATCATGGGATCATTGATTTTGGGAGCAGGGCTCGCCCTATGCAGCTCGATCCAGACCTGGTGGCAATTCTATATCTTTTTTAGTGCCATCACAGCCATGGGGTTAGGGGCTACTGGATGGGTGCCTAATATCACCATCATCCAGCATTGGTTTAAAGAGAAGAGAGGATTGCCCATAGGCATCGTATCTTCTGGAGTAGGGATTGGAATTTTGATCTGTGTTCCCTCGGTGCAATATCTCATCATCCAAGTAGGATGGCGGATCACTTATGGCATTATGGCAATCTTTATTCCTCTCGTCGTCATTTCCATGGCGATTCCATTTTTAAAAAGACCTCCGAAGACCACCCAATTGCTTTTGGTCGATAAGGAGATCTCACCTGAGGTGACTAAAGATCCCTTAGTCGTCAATGAGGAATGGGCTTCGCAGACTTGGACGGTCCGACAGGCCATCGCCACGAAGCCATTCTGGCTTCTAAGCCTCTCTTTCTTTTGGGGCAGTTTCGCTACTCAGTCGATCTTCGCGCACCAGGTGGCCTTTTTTATGGATCGCGGGTTAGAGGCCCTTTTTGCGTCTTATTTCGTCGGTATTGTGGGCGTCGTGAGCATCGGGAGTAAAATCCTGTGGGGAGTTTTATCAGATAAAATCGGAAGAGAGGTGACTTACACAATAGGGATGGCCTGTTCCATATCCGGAATAATATTTCTTATTGTATTCAATATATCCCCTTGCTCAAGCCTACCCTACTTTTATGCTTTCTTCTTCGGTATGGGATATGCTGTCACGGCAGCTCTCCCTCCCCTCATCACAGCGGATTTTTTCGAAGGAAAGGCCTATGGAGGTATTTTTGGATCCCTTATGTTCTTTGTCAGTGTGGGAGGGGCCTCTGGAGCATGGTTTGCTGGCTTTATTTATGACCAGGTTGGAAATTACATGCCTGTTTTTATCGTTTTGATAGCCAGTCTCTTCGTTTCTAACTTCAGCACTTGGTGGGCGGCCCCCAGGAAAATCAGGATAGTACCAGGTAAAAGAAAGCAATTTACCTAATCCAGCATCCATAATACCGGTAACCGGAGGTAAATAAGATGACAAATTCGATAAGACTTAGAAAAGATAGTGGGATAGTCGAGGTGTTGTTAAACCGGCCTGAGGCGTTCAATGCATTCGATCTCGACATGATTGAACTTTTTTCAAAACACCTTATTAGTCTCGCAATGGATGATTCGGTATCAGTGTTAGTAATCTCCGGTGAAGGGAAGGCGTTCTGCTCTGGAGGGGATCTGAAGTGGGCGCTAAACTTTCCAAATGGACCTGCAGTTGCTTTCCACGAATTGGCTGCTCGCTACCATCAAGCCATATTGGAAATCCTTCGGATGAGGAAGCCAGTTGTCGCGGCTGTTAATGGGATAGCGGCTGGGGGTGGTTTCTCCTTGGCGTTGGCCTGCGACTTTCGAGTCATGGCTCAATCCGCTACACTACGGCAGGGCTATACTTCAAATGGTCTATGTATTGATGGGGCAGGTACATTTACGCTTCCCAGGCTTGTAGGTTTGGCTCGTGCCATGGAAATCGTTGCGTTTGACAAACCGATTTCTTCTGAACAAGCAATGGCTTGGGGATTAGTGACGAAGGTCGTCGAGGATGGACGGATGATGGAGGAAGCGTGGAAAATGGCCCGTGAATTGGCAAAAGGTTCACTTCACTCATTTGGTTGGTGTAAACAACTCCTCATAGACTCTTTCCATACCCCCTTCGAGTCTCACATTGAGCGAGAGCGACTGGGACTATCATCTTGTGCAGGTCATCCCGATGGCCAGGAAGGATTAAAGGCATTTTCAGAGAAGCGAAAACCAATATTCAACGTTAAATAAATCTTATTCATATGCACGGTTCCCCCTTCTTTAGTTTACAAATTGACTAAGCGCATCATCGCTTCTGGAAATCGCATACCACTTGCTGTTCCCGGCGGCATGGCTGACTCAATATCAGACAAGTCCCTTTTCGTAAGGTCTACACGAAGCGCAGCGATATTTTCTTCCAAATGATTGCGGCGTGTGGTCCCTGGAATCGGCACAATGTCTTTACCTTGCGCCAATACCCAGGCAAGGGCCAATTGCCCGGTGGTTACCCCTTTCTTGCCCGCAATCTCTTCCACCCGCTTGACTAACTCCAAATTTTTCGCGAAGTTCTCCCCCTGGAAACGCGGCGAACTACGGCGGTAATCATCCGGCTCGAAATCCTCGTACCGTTTAATCCGCCCCGTCA
>Ga0299912_10004306_pt1 | contig 11663 bp, 8 predicted proteins | sample RVTome_2_FD_207667 | JGI IMG/M metagenome (GOLD analysis project Ga0299912, IMG submission 207667) | Soil microbial communities from uranium-contaminated site in the Upper Colorado River Basin, Wyoming, United States - RVT95D214 (version 2) ... | reverse complement strand
CCTTCCCTCGGGGAAGGGGGATAAAGGGGGATGGGGGACCAAGTAGAAAGATGGAGTGGATTGGATTGAGAGATTCGCTTTTCTAATCTTTCGGTAAGCCTCTGCTGGAGGTGTACGAGATGTCAAGCAACAGAATAACCAGAAGAGCGCGTTGTTGGAATTGTGGTAGAATCCTAAACGCTATTTGGTTCACGGCTTTGATGACTGAGGAATGGTCTTGGAATGGCGAAGGGTACTTTGAATGTACTGCTAGACATAGCCTTACTACTGATCCGGAGCAAAATGTAATCTGCCCTTATTGTGAAGCAGTGGTAGGTACGGGGCTGGATTTTGGTTTTGGCGGGGGTTATAAGCACTGAAATAAGCAAGTAGGCCTAATTATTTGGAGAGGTAATTGGCGGGAGACTCCCGGGAAGGGGGTGAAGGATAATGATGCAAGAGCCATCCCAAGTGATTTCGAGCAAGAGCGAGATAGACTATAGCTATACGGCAGTGAAGATTACGCAGAGCCGCATAGAAAAGGGGTTAATAGCAGTTCCTGTTGCACTAGCCAAATGGTTTCCTGACCATAACGCCACTATTCAAGTGTATCTTGATGATTCGCCGATTTTGCAAACCAAGAACTATTCCTCATACGAAAGTACTACTCATGAATGCAGAATCGGGGGTATGAGGGAATGGTTTGATAAGAATAATATTAAGAATGGGGATGACATAGTCATTCAACTGTTAGACAAGGAAAAATATGTTTATAGAATCGTGCCCGAACGGAAGTTCATAGCCAAAACTCACGATTTGCAACATAGTTTTGATGATTCTGAGAGTGAACAAGGTGCTGAGGAGAAGATCACAACTCTTACGGAGTGGACTCGCTTGGATAAGAAGAAGGTTGTATTTACTGAACTTAGCAGATTGATTCAGAAACCGCCCAGAGAAGATAGAGGTTATCTTATAGAGCGCCAGCGTGTAGTGAGAGAAAGCGCACCGGCAAGTATTAGAACCTTGCTGGAAGCTATCTATCAGGGGCATTGCCAAGTATGTGACTTCTGGTTTCTCAAAAAGGATAACAAGCCATTTTTTGAAATTCATCACCTTGATCCTCTAAAAGGCCATCATCCTCAAAATTTGGTTGCAGTATGTGGGAATTGCCATAACAGGTTTGAGTATGCAAATACTGATCTTGAATTCCATGATGATTGGCTTGTAAGAGTTTCCTTCAATCAAGAGACTTATTCTGTGACACAAGCCTTATTAGACATGAAATTGGAAGAGCCAGTTAAGGGACTTTTCATCTTATAGTCCATACTGTTTGGTCTTAGAAAGACGATACGAAAACTAAGAACTCTGTTGAAAGGAAGAAAACCTTGCGTTTTTCTAACCTTTTCGGTAAGACGTTGCGGGAGGTGCCGGCGGAGGCGGACACCGTAAGCCACCAGCTTCTGCTGCGGGCGGGCATGATCCACCAGGTGGCCGCCGGCGTCTACGCCTATTTGCCCCTGGCCTGGCGCGTGCTGCGCAAGATCGAGCAGATCATCCGCGAGGAGATGGACGCTGCCGGCGGACAGGAGGTAATGATGCCGGTCCTCCAGCCCCTGGAGATGTGGGAGGAATCGGGGCGGGCACAGGCCTTGGGGCCGATCCTCTTCAAGCTCACCGACCGCCGTGACCGCTGGCTCTGCCTTGCGCCCACGCACGAGGAGGTGGTCACCGACATCGTCCGCCGCAATGTGCGCAGCTACCGCGATCTGCCCGTCATGCTCTATCAGATCCAAACCAAGTTCCGCGATGAGCCCCGACCTCGCGGCGGGCTCATCCGCGTGCGCGAGTTCCCCATGAAAGACCTCTATAGCTTCGATGGGGATGAAGCGGGCCTGGACGTTAGCTATCGTAAGATGATCCAGGCCTATAAGAACATCTACGCCCGCAGTGGCCTGGACAGCCTTATGGTGGAGGCGGATAGCGGCGCTATCGGCGGCAAGGACTCCCACGAGTTCATGGTCATCGCCGATACCGGCGAAAACGAGATCATCTATTGCGGCACTGGCGACTATGCGGCTAATGTGGAAAGGGCGCAGAGCATTAAGCCCGAAGCGGACAAGGAAGCGCCCCTGCCAATGGAAGAAGTGGCCACGCCGGGCATGAAAACCATCGAGGAGGTGGCCGGCTTCCTCCGTGTGCCGCCGAGCCGTACCCTCAAGGCGGTCTTCTACTCGGCGGACGGGGAGCTGGTCTTTGTCGTTATCAGGGGAGACATCGAGGTCAACGAGGTTAAACTCAGGAACACCTTGAAGTGCTATGAGCTGAGGCTGGCCAGCGACGAGGAGGTGGCGGCAGCGGGGCTGGTGGCGGGCTCAGCTTCGCTGGTGGGAATTGCGGGCATCAAGACCATCGGCGATGAATCCGCCAAACTGGGGGCGAACTTCGTTGCCGGGGCCAACAAGCCCGATACCCACCTCAAGAATGTCAACTACCCTCGCGATTTCACCGTGGACATTATCGCCGACATCGCTACCGCCCGGCCTGGCGATGGATGCCCCAAGTGTGGCAGCGAGCTGCTCTCTACGCGCGGCATCGAGGTGGGGCATGTGTTCAAACTGGGCACCGTCTACAGTGAGAAGATGGGGGCGGTGTACCTCGACCGCGACGGAGTGGAGAAGCCCATTGTCATGGGCTGCTATGGAATCGGCGTGGGACGGCTGCTGGCCTCCGCCATTGAGCAGCACCACGATGATAAGGGCATTATCTGGCCCATCTCTATTGCTCCCTATCATATCTATCTTTGCCCTCTGGGCATGGACAAAGAGGTAGCATTAGCCGCCGGGGACCTCTGTGTCTCACTGCAAGACGAGGGGCTAGAGGTCCTTTACGATGATCGTGACGAATCGCCGGGGGTGAAGTTCAACGATGCCGACCTCTTAGGCATACCTATTCGGCTGGTGGTTAGCCCTCGCACCTTGCGGTCGGCCAGCGCTGAGGTGAAGCAACGCCGGGAGAAGGAAACGGAGCTTGTACCATTGAAAGAGGTCGCCCAAAGGTTGAAGCAGATGGTGTGGAGTGGGGTGTGAGGGGTGTTTAGCACCTTCGTTTTTGTCATTGCTACGAATAGATTATTATCCGCTTACCCTGAGCTTGTCAAAGGGCCGTTCATGGTTCGACAGGCTCACCATGAGCGTCCCGCCGCTCGCTCAGCACGAGTGCATCCTTCCGCTCACCCTGAGCCTGTCGAAGGGTCACTGCGAACCGTTGCAACTGACACGGATGATTATGAGTGCCAAGGCCACTGTCATTCTGAGCTCGCACGCCATTTTGATTGACATTCGTAGGTGTATTTGGTAAACTGGAAGCACTAGTATGTGAAATTTATCCCTTAAGAAAGGTAGGCAAAATACGTAATGACCACCTCCAGAAAAGCAAAAGAGAAGAAGAGCATCGATCCCGCTACCCTGGATATGATAGAACGAACTCAGGCTGCGCACATTTCCACGGTTTTCGATCGTGTCAATACAGTTAGGCCGTGTCCCATCGGGAGAGACGGGGATTGTTGTACTACCTGTTTTATGGGCCCGTGCCGCTTTGTGGGCAATGTGAAAGAGGGCATCTGCGGCGCAACACAAAGTACTATCCAGGCGCGAAATCTAGCTCGCCACATCGCGGCGGGAGCGGCCGCTCACTCTGACCACGGACGTGATATGGCTCTTACCCTTCTCGCGGCTGCTAAAGGCGAGGCTCCAGATTTCAAGATCACAGATGAAAATAAGCTCAGGCAAGTGGCAAAATATTTCGATGTGCCCACGGAGGGACGCACTAAAGAGGAGATCGCCATCGACATTGCCAATGCAGCGCTGGCCGATTTTGGCAGCCAAAAAGACGAAGTCACCTTTGTTAAGCGGGCTACTCCCAAGCGCCAGGAGATTTGGCGCCGGTTAGGGATCGCGCCTAGAGGCATCGATCGCGAAGTGGTAGAGACATTGCATCGCACCAACCCTGGAACCGATCAGGACGCAGAGCACATTCTTTTGCATGCTTTGCGAACTAGCTTGTCTGATGGCTGGGGCGGTTCCATGATCGGCACCGACTTCAGCGATATCCTGTTCGGCACGCCAACTCCAGTATTAGCTAGATCCAACTTCGGTGTTCTTTCTGACGACGAGGTAAATATAGTAGTGCATGGCCATGAGCCTACCCTGTCACAGATGATCGTGGAGGCAGTAAATGACCCTGCCCTTATCGAATACGCCAAATCGAAGGGAGCTAAAGGCATAAATCTAGCTGGTATTTGCTGTACCGCTAATGAGATCCTCACTCGCCAGGGTGTCCCCGTAGTTGGCAACTTCCTCCAGCAGGAGTTGGCTATTGCCACCGGCGCTATCGAAGCTATAGTGGTAGACGTACAATGTATCATGCAAGGGCTGCAAAATGTGGCCGAGCATTTCCATACTAAGCTCATCACCACCTCGCCCAAGGCCAAAATAACTGGCGCTACCCACATGGAGTTCAATGAGCACCGGGCGCTAGAGATCGCCAAAGAGATAGTACGCCTGGCCATCGATAATTACCCCAACCGCGGGGAAACCCATATCCCCGATGTGGTGGACCGCTTGGTGGCCGGCTTCTCTCATGAGTACATCGCCTATATGCAGGGCGGCCTCTACCGGGAGTCCTTCCGGCCGCTAAATGACGCCATAATAGCGGGTCGGATCAGAGGCGGTGCCGGCGTGGTTGGCTGCAACAACGCCCAGGTGCCCCAGGATGAGGGTCATATCAACATCATCAAGGAGCTAATCAAGAACGATGTACTGGTGGTAACCACCGGCTGCAACGCTATCGCCTGTGCCAAGCAGGGATTATTGACACCGGAGGTCATGGCATACGCTGGCCCCGGCCTTAGGGAGGTCTGTCAAGCCATAGGCATTCCGCCGGTGCTTCATATGGGCTCTTGCGTAGATAATTCTCGCATCCTCACGGTGCTCACTCAGATGGCCACTGAAGGAGGCCTGGGTGATGATATCAGCGACCTGCCAGCCGTGGGAATTGCCCCTGAGTGGATGTCGGAGAAGGCGCTTTCCATCGGAGCTTACTTCGTAGCGTCGGGCGCGCATGTTATCTTTGGAGTGGGGTCGCCGGTTGCGGGCAGCCCAGAGATAACGGAGATGATCAGCAGGGGCTGGGAGAATCTGGTCGGGGGCGCGCTGGAGTTTGAGCCCGACTGGAGAAAGATCGTGGAAAAGGCTCTGGCTTACATCGATGCCAAGCGAGCTGCCCTCAAGCTGCCGGAGTACAATCCCACTCGATATGCTGTGAGCGATGCCTACTTGCCTGGGGATGCTCTGCCCTTCGAAGAGTACGCAGTGGGCAAGCGAAGCCGGGGATAGAGACACATAACTTTTGTGTTCTGAATATCAAAAGAAGCCCCGATGTAATCGGGGCTTCTTTTTAGAACCAAAGCCAAACGCTAAGTCTCTCGCTTAGCAGGGATAAGCGAGGTGAGGATGCCAATACCACAGATGATGGCAGCTACCAATAGGGCGTCGTTGAAACCTCCCACCAGGGCTTTGCTTTGGAGCAACTCAGGCGCAAGGGATGCAGGCGCGAGCTGAGCCGCGTGGTATAACTGACGGCTGGCGAAGATAGCGCCCGCTAGAGCTAGACCTGTGCTCATACCCACGCTCCTAGCAGTCGAAATCATGGCCGAAGCAGTACCTAACCTCTCTTGGGGTGCTGCCCCCATGATGGAGCTGTTATTAGGAGCTTCGAATAGGCCCGAACCCAAGCCCATAATAGCGAATCCAACTATTACCTCTTTGACACTTGAGTCAATGGTCAATCTGCCCAGCAGGATGAGGGCAAGGCAGATCAGGGTAAGTCCGGCAGAACACAGAAAGCGATATCCTATTCTATCGGAAAGCCAGCCGCTTAGTGGGGCGAATATGAGCCTCGTTAAAGGAACGGTGGTTAGGAGAAGGCCAGCGTAAGCCGGGGAATAGCCTACCCCTTGCATGAGATAGAAGGGCATGAGAAAGGTTACAGCCGTAGAGGCAACAAAACTCAAGACCAGACTCACCGCTGAGCCGGTGAACAGCCTGTTTCGGAACAAGGTTAAGTCCACTACGGGGGTGCCAACCTTTCTTTCCATGGCGATGAAGGAGCCAAGAAATACAGTGGAAACCCCAAACAATGTCAGAATTGGGGCTGAACTCCATCCCAGGGCCTGCCCTCGGTTCACTCCCAGCAACAAGGTTACCAAGCCGCCAAAGAGGGTCAGTGCCCCTAGGTAATCAAACGTGCCGCGGTGGCCTTCTACCCGTTGCTCTTTCAAGACCAACCCCGCCATCACCGAGCCGATAATGCCCACAGGAAGCCTTAGGTAGAATATCGACCGCCAGTCAAAAAGATCTAGCAGGAAGCCCCCCAACGCGGGGCCGCTCATCAGTCCTGCCCCCACCACTGCCCCTTGGATGCCCAGCGCCTTGCCCCGTTCCCGGTCGGGGAAGGCGGCCGCGATGATGGCCGTACCGGAGGCCACGGTCATGGCACTGCCAATAGCCTGTATCATGCGGAAGAGGATCAGTTGAATAATATTCTGTGATACGGAGCACAGCGCCAAGCCTAAACTGAAAATCAAGAAGCCCAAGGTATACACACGCTTTCGCCCGAAGGCGTCACCGATCCTGCCGAAGGTGAGCATGAGGCCGGTAAGCGTCAGCATGTAAATCAGTGATACCCATAGCACCGTGGAGGGATCCGTTTTGAATAAATTGCTGAGGATGGGGAAGGAGATGTTGACAATGCTCGAATCCAGTGTGGACATGTACGTGCCGATGGCGACGACTAACAATGCCAGCCATTTGTACTCGATTCCTCGTTTAGTCGGATCAACCAATTTGGGCGCCGTTTCTACCTTTTCAGGTTCAATTCTATCGTCCCGTATTTCTCTGAGCTAGATTCTGTGTCAGAGCTTTCTTATCATCGCTCCCTGGGGACTATATTCCCTCAGGGTTCACAGCTTCTCTCAAATCCGCAAATCGTGTGCATACTATCTGAGGGCAAGGACGCTGTCAAGGCAACAGATAATCTGATATAATGCATCAGTGACCCTGAGTGCGCAGTTAAACCGATTAAAAGAGGCAACTATTGACCTTCTGTTCCCACCCAAGTGTATCGGCATTGGCTGTAACAAACCGGGTAGCTTTCTATGCCCCACTTGCCTGAGTCGCCTTTCACCCATCGTCCCTCCCGTCTGCCCTAAATGTGGCAGGCCGTTATCCTTGCAGAGGCTCTGTGCCGATTGTGAGGGATTGACGACCCAAATCGACGGCATTCGGTCGGTTTTCCTTTTCGAGGGCGTGACCAGGGAGGCCATTCACCATCTGAAATACAGGGGGCTCAAAGCGTTGGCCCCCACCTTGGGGAGACTGTTGGGGGACTATTTGCGCTCCCATCCTTTGCCGGCTCAAGTTTTGGTGCCTGTGCCTCTTCACCCGCGGCGGCTGCGGGAGCGCGGTTACAACCAAGCGACTCTACTAAGCCGAGAATTGGGCACACTTATTGACTTGCCGTTGGTAGAGGGAGGCCTCGTCCGCTCGCATAATACCCTCTCACAGGCAAGGGCGGCTGATGCTGAGGAGCGTAGGAGAAACGTTAGAGGGGTGTTTGAATGCCGTAATGACCTCTTGCGAGGGAAGAGTGTGCTACTTATTGACGATGTGTGTACTACAGGGGCCACTTTGGAGGCTTGTGCTGTGGCCTTGAAAGCCAAGGGAGCGGTCTCCGTCTGGGGCTTGACTCTGGCCCGGGAGACGTGAGAGGCTGCTTGAGAGCATCTTGAAAACTGGCATATTTTACCATACAATTTAACTCGGACTTGCTGCTGACTTTGGTGGCAGGGGGACCATGGGGAAAGGTGGATTAAAGAATGGATTTAATCGTCACAGGCAGAAACATTGATGTGCCGGACGCTCTGCTTACATACGCTGAGCGCAAGATAGGCAGGTTGATCAACCATCTACAAACCATAACTGAAGCCAAACTAGAACTGTCACGGGCAAGATCGAAAACCCAGGGGCCCCTGCACGTGGTTCAAGTCACTATCGATAGCAATGGCACTATTCTGAGAGTGGAGAAGAGGGCCGCGGATTTTTATGCTGCTATCGATTCTGCGGCGGATGTGCTAGACCGGCAGATTCAGCGTTATAAAGGCAGATTCTACTATCAGAAGCGCAAGGGGGTAGCTCCGGCGGAAGAGCAGGCTGAAGTCGAAGAGGAGGTCGAAGAGGAGCCCCTCGGCGAAGTGGTCAAGATAAAGCGCTTCCCGGTAAAGCCCATGTCCACCGAGGAGGCAATAGAACAGATGGAGCTTTTGGGCCACAATTTCTTCCTTTTCTTCGATGAGATGAGCCAGAAATATTGTGTCGTGTACCGCCGTAACGACGGCGATTATGGACTGATAGAACCTGAATTGGGGTAGTGAGGCCCGCCCTGATTCTGTTGACAAAGGAAGGGTTGCTGATATAAACTGTCCTTGACGTCAGGCTTCACGAAGAGACAATCGAGTGTTTTAGTGACGCGGTCGGCGAAGAAAAACCAGGGTAAGAGGAGAGCCACGGCGAGATGGGGCGTGGCTCTCAATTTTGAGTAGCCCAGCCAAGGAGAAGCAAATGGGCATTCTGATAGAAAAGGACCCGGAGATCGCCAAGGCTATTAGGGAGGAAGCGAAGCGGCAGCAAGACCATATAGAGCTTATCGCCTCTGAGAACTACGTGAGCCGAGCGGTGCTAGAGGCGCAGGGCTCGATCCTGACCAACAAATATGCCGAAGGCTACCCGGGACACCGTTATTACGGCGGATGTGAGAATGTCGATGTTATCGAGAGTCTAGCTATTGAGCGGGCGAAAACCCTTTTCGGTGCCCAGCACGCTAACGTCCAACCTCACAGTGGTGCCCAGGCAAACATGGCAGCCTATTTTGCCCTGCTCAAACCCGGCGATACGGTCATGGCCATGGACCTTACTCATGGCGGTCATTTGACCCATGGCAGCCCGGTCAACTTCTCCGGCCAGCTTTATCGATTCGTGTGCTACGGCGTGGACAAAGAAACCCAGTGGCTTGATTATGAAGAGGTGGGACGCCTGGCCCGGAAGTACCGCCCCAAGCTTATCCTGGCGGGAGCGACTGCCTATCCCAGAATCATCGATTTTGAGCGCTTCAGCCATATTGCCGACGAAGTGGGTGCCCATCTTATTGTGGACATAGCCCACATAGCCGGGCTCATAGCCGCTGGTTTGCATCCTTCACCTGTGCCCCATGCGGAAGTCGTCACCTCTACCACCCACAAGACCCTACGCGGGCCCAGGGGTGGGTTTATCCTATGTGAAAGAAAACTGGCCTCCTCTATAGATAAGGCCGTCTTCCCTGGCACACAAGGAGGCCCCTTGGTGCATATTATCGCAGCCAAGGCGGTAGCCTTCGGCGAGGCTATGCAGCCGGAATTTGTGGATTACCAAAAGGCGGTGTTGGCTAATGCATACCTATTGGCCAGCGAGCTTCAGAGTGCGGGTCTGAAAGTAGTATCCGGGGGGACGGATACTCATCTCATACTTCTTGATCTCACCGAAACGGGCATAACCGGGAGGAGGGCCGAGAAGGCGCTCGATGCTGCCGGTATCACTGTGAATAAGAACCCTATTCCCTTCGACAGCCGTTCACCTAATGTCACCAGCGGCATTAGATTGGGCACGCCGGCTATAACTACGCGTGGCTTTGGTAAGGAACAGGTAAAGCGTGTTGCTGCCCTAATTATTCAAGTACTGTCCAGCATCGGTAACAAAGGCGTATACCAAGAGGTGCGCCAAGAGGTGAATGAAATGTGCCGCCTGTTCCCGGTGCCGGGGATTAGTAGTTAGCGGGGAGGAGGAAATGGCCGAACAAGAGCGAATTCGTTTGACAAGCCTGACCAGCAGCGCGGGGTGAGCTGCCAAGCTCGGCCCGGAAGAGCTGGCGCAGGTACTGCGTCAATTGACGCCTGTTACTGATCCCAATGTCCTGGTGGGCATGAGTGCCGCCGATGATGCGGCCATTTATCGCCTGAGTGATGACTTGGCGTTGGTGCAAACCGTCGATTTCTTCCCTCCTGTCGTCGACGATCCCTACTCGTATGGTGCAATTGCGGTGGCCAACGCCGTGAGCGATGTCTATGCTATGGGTGGACGCCCCTTGACTGGACTTAACATAATCTGTTTCCCTGCCGCCTGCGATGCGCCTTCGAGCATGTTGGTGGAGATATTGAGAGGGGGTGCTGACAAAGCCGCCGAGGCCGGCTTCAGTATCGTCGGGGGCCACACCCTTCAAGATAAGGAGCCAAAATACGGACTGGCGGTCACCGGGGTAATCAATCCCAAACAAGTATTGACCAAGGCTGGCGCTCGGGTTGGCGACGAGCTGATCCTGACCAAGCCTCTGGGAATTGGTATTATCACCACCGCTATAAAGGGTGAATGTGCCAGCGAGGAGACTATCCGGCGAGCGGTGAAAGTTATGAGCACCCTCAATAAGGATGCCGCAGAGGTAATGTTGCAGATAGGCGTGAACGCCTGCACCGACATCACCGGATTCGGACTTCTGGGACACCTAAGCGAGGTAACCAGCGCCAGCGGCGTAGGTGCGCGGATATTCTTATCCAAAGTCCCTGTCCTTCTGGAGGCCTGGGAATTCGTGGCGGAAGGTTTAGTGCCCGCAGGCACCCATCGCAATCTCGACTTCGTGAAAAAGATGGTGGTGTGGGATGCCCAGGTGTCAGAAGATGCGAAGCTCGTCCTCTGTGATGCGCAAACTTCCGGCGGGCTGCTTATCTCTGTGCCCAGAGACAAAAGCAGTCAGCTACTGACCGCCCTCCACGAGGCCGGGGTGGCAGAGGCAGTGAGTATAGGCACCATCATCCAAGACGAAGCAACCAGAATATACGTTGTCCCCTAGCTGGCTAAGAGAAGGCTTATCTAGGGGCAGGGCGTTTGTACAAGGCCAAGGGGGAAAGGAGGGGCTAGTGGCGGACGCGCTGGAACTTGACAGGATCATCCCGGGGGAGTGCCTCGATGTTCTGCGGACTTTGCCCGACGCCTGCTTCGACCTGATCTTCACCTCCCCACCTTACGCTGACAATCGGAAGAAGACCTACCAAGGCATCCCCATTGAGAGCTATGTGGAGTGGTTCCTCCCCATATCGGCAGAGCTCAAGCGTGCTCTCAAGCCTGAAGGCTCTTTCATCCTGAACATAAAAGAAAGAGCTGTGCGCGGTGAGCGCCAGACCTATGTATTGGAGCTAATCCTCGCGATGAAGAATCAGGGTTGGCTCTGGATCGAGGAGTATATATGGCACAAGAAGAACTGCTACCCCGGCAAGTGGCCTAACCGATTCCGAGATGCCTGGGAGCGGTGCCTGCACTTTACCAAGCAAAAGCAGTTCAAGATGTACCAGGAAGCGGTTATGGTGCCGAGGGGCGATTGGGCAAAGAGACGTCTGGCCAAACTGAGTGAAACCGACCGCATCCGTGCTGAGTCTCGTGTGGGCAGCGGCTTCGGCAAGAATATCTCTCATTGGCTAGGCAGGCACTATGTTTATCCCACCAACGTCTTGCATATGGCCACAAACCGGGGGAACAGCGCTGCCTTCC
>Ga0299912_10004305_pt1 | contig 11663 bp, 12 predicted proteins | sample RVTome_2_FD_207667 | JGI IMG/M metagenome (GOLD analysis project Ga0299912, IMG submission 207667) | Soil microbial communities from uranium-contaminated site in the Upper Colorado River Basin, Wyoming, United States - RVT95D214 (version 2) ... | reverse complement strand
CCTTGCCGCTTTCTTTCCTTGTATTAATGGGAATAATCGTGGCCCTGTACATCATCTCAGCCGAAGTGGTAAAAAAGGTATTTTACAAAAAGGTGAAATTTTGAAAATAATTGCATATTATAAGTAGTAATGTTTGTGAAGAAATAGCATTATTAATATAGTTGTTAAACTGTAATGGATTCGAATGCTAAAAGTCACCGCGTTATACTGCAAAGAATTGCCCGCCGGGCGATGATGGGGCGCGGACTGTTTCCTCAATAAATGCCCTTACTTCGTATCCCCTTTCCCTGAGGATGGTAGAAAGCAACACGGCGTCAAGTCGCGGTATAGGAAACTTGCTGAAGATATGCAGGCCGGGTGAGCCCGCTTCGATAAATGAAATTCTTCTGATAATTGAGGCAAAACAATCTCGCACCAGTTAGTCGGAACCTGAAGCTCATTTTGCATAATATCGAAAGGACTTTTCCCCAGTTTTTTTTCAATCTTATGGTATTTATCGATAAGAGATTCACATCCGGTAGGTAACGATTCATCACCGTATGAAATTTCACACCATTGGGAAAATAAAAAAAATAAAACTACCAGGAAAAGACATAAAACACTTGAGGTATGTCCTCTGATTGCGCTCATAAGCCCTTTCTTGTATGCGAAAGACTATTGCTTAGATTCTTCCACCTTCTTATTCCGATGCTGGACAAAGGCGTCACGCATCGAGACGTAAGGATCGATGGCCGACTCTTTGAAGGACTCATAATCCCCGATCTTGAATGATGTGTCGTTCACTGCTTCGTGCGCATAGATTCCCGTGCTTTCTCCGAAGGTCAGATCGGAACTGCTTACATAGGTCAGGGGATACATAAACCCGTCTCCTGCAAGACCAATCCCGTCACGGAGGGAAGAAGGTCCGAAAACAGGCAATACGAGATAGAAACAATGACCTATACCGTAATGGCCCAGCGTCTGGCCGAAATCAGCCTCCTGTTTCTTGATGCCGAGGGCATCCCTTGCAACATCGGCTGTGCCGGCAATTCCGGCGACGGAATTAAAGAGAAACCTGATGAGTTCATTACCTGCCGCCTTGAATCTGAGCTGCAGCAGATTGTTCAGCATTCTGGAGGGTGCCCAGAGATTGTCGTATACGTTGCTGAAGATAATTCTGAAATCTTCAGGAATGATGTGGGAATATACCTGCGTTACGGGTTTGAGCACCCAGAAATAAAGCCTGTCGTTAAAATGGTACATCACCTTGTTTACCGGAGCTAAGGGGTCGTGAATCCGAGGACCCTCTTCTTCGGCCTCAGTGACAGTCTCATTTTCGGCAGGTGCTGTCTCCTGTGCCTCTTTCGCTTCAGCTTCGTTGCGCTGTGGCAATACGATTATTGTTTTTTCATCTGGAGGAGTAAATTCCGGCTGTTTCTGCACTACTTCATTCGTATCAGAATTTGCTTCAGACAATATCTGCGTAGCCATAGACGTCTCGGGGCCATGTGACTGCACCGTATCCGGGGCTGTTGAAGACGTATCTGCCCGGAGAGAGGCCGGACAGAGCATTAGAACAGAGATCAGTATGAAATTATAGATGAGTTTCATAGGTCCTTCTCCTTTTGTATTGTTTAATGAACGCTTCAGGCTTTGCCTACCTTTTTCCTCAGGGTTTCGAGTAATGACTCCGGCGGTTTGTTTGCGAGTATTTCTCTGAATTGAGAGCGGTAGTTACTGATGAGGCTTACCCCTTCAACGACAATATCGTAGACCCTCCACGAACCGTCCTTCATAATTACCCTGTAGTAAATCGGGACATCTCCATTTTTTCTCAGGACCATGCTCCGGACCTCGACCGTCTTTTCTGTGAGTGCAACCTCTGTGCTGAAGACTATCTTTTCATCGGTGTACGCCATGATCTTATTGGCATAGGCATCCTCGAGGAGAGACGTATAGAGATCGACAAACTCCTTCTGCTGCTCCGGATTGAACTTACTCCAGTTCCGGGCCAACGTTCTCTTCGAGAGTTCGGTGAAGTCAAACATCTTCTCTGAAATGGCCCGGAGTTTGTCCTTTTTGGTCTTCTTTGCAGCTTCAGCCTTGAGGGCCGGGTCCCGCAGTACGTCAAGCACCTTGTCGGCATAGCCCTTTACAGTCTCAAGCGGCACACCTGCAAAGGCAGAGCCCGGAAAGATCAAGCACAGAATGAACGTTATTCTAACGATGCAGTTTATCATAGCTTCCTCCTGAAAACTCATTTGGTCTCCTTTTTATCCTCTTTCTTGACATCTCCGAAAGCGTATTTGCTGATAAGATCCTCGATATCGGTAGGAGTGGTGGTTTCGGTAATCGTTCCTTCCGGCTTGAGGACTTCACCACCTCCCCCCGGATCGATCTTGACGAACTTGTCGCCGATGAGACCGGCAGTCTTGATTGCTGCGGAGGCGTCGTCATAAACCTTGACGCCTTTCCGGATTTTCAATGTAATCAATGCCAACTGTTTTTCCTGGTCTAAGGTCAGTCGTTCAACCCGTCCGACCTCGATGCCGTCAATCTCGATAGGGCTGCCCTCCCGTAATCCCGATACTGAACCGAAGCGCGCATAGAGTGAATAGTAGTTGTCCCCGAAGAGAGAGACCTTGCCGAGTTTCACCGTCATGTACGCCACGCAGAGGAGGCCGATGACTACAAAAATGCCGACAACCGTTTCTGTTGAGTATTTTTTCATTTCGAAGCACCCTCCTTTCCGCACTGATATCGTGCGATTATCTTCTGATTCGCTTCAGCCTTTTCCATGATCTGATCAATGTCGTCAGAGGTGCTGCCCTCAGTCATCCCTGCAGTCACAGATATTTCGAAGTATTCTTCGGCTCCTGTCTTGATCCTGGTAAGTGCCTGGATCCCGGGAAGAGCCTTTTGCTGGAGCCTCTGGGCAAAATCATGCACTAATTGCCCGGCTTCGTCAAGACCCACCCGGGGCAGTATCGTAAGGATCTCGTCTCTCCTGTGGCGGGATGAGAATCCCCCCAGGGGACCGAAATATTCATTCACATGCTCACCGAGGGTCTTGAGGATCTCTATGGCAGTTTGAGCCCCGAGCATAACAGTAATCTGGTCAACGCTGACGCCGAAGAGCACTGCCGTGATTGTCGTGTCCGCACGTCCACTACCCAGTGTCATGGCATACCTGGACTTGAACATCTCTTTTGAGAGCAGTCCGGTGAGCTCGTCCCTGAGGCCCTCGATGCTCATAAGAAATTCATCGATCATTGGATGCTTGAGTCTGGAAAACTCTTCATAGGACCCGTTAAAGGCGATCTTCCCTTCCCACAGGAGCAGTATGCGGTCAGAGATAAAGAAGACATCAGGGATATCATGACTGATGAGAACAGCGGTAAACCCGAACTTTTTTCTGTAATGGGCGATCATGCTCAGGATTATGTTTCTCCTTATAGGGTCCTGGCTGGTTGTCGGCTCGTCAAAGAGTACGATGGCCGGATCTGTTACAAGGGCCCTTGCCAGAGCCACACGTTTCTGCATACCGCCTGAGAGCTCTGCCGGGTACTTTCGGGCAGCATCCGTGAGTTCCATCTGTTCGATACGCGACATCACCTTCTTTTCAATCTCTTTCTTTTTGAGATTTGTCGTCTGTTTTAGCGGTAGGGCTATGTTTTCAAAGACGGTCATGGAATCAAAGAGGGCGTTGTTCTGGAACATATAGCTGATCCGGCTCCTGTATCCTTCCCATTCCTTTTTCTTCATCTTATTAACAGGCATTCCCCTGAAGAGTATGCTCCCTTCGTCAGGAGAGAGGAGGCCGATGATATGCTTAATCAGAACGCTCTTGCCGCTGCCGCTTTTACCGATAATTGTCGTAATCTGGTTTTCATAAATAGAAAGGTCGGCCTTGTCAAGAATGGTCTTTCCCGCAAAGCGCTTGGTAATCCCTCTGAATTCTATCAATGGCGTTTCCATAGATGCCTCTACATTAGAAAAGACGTAATAACATAGTCTGAGATAAGTATTGTTACACAGGAGAATACGACTGCCGAGGTGGTCGAGAGACTGACGCTCCTTGCGCCGTAGCTGTCGGTACGTAGGTGAGTGAAGTATCCCTGGTAGCAGCAGATTGTGGACACGAGCACGGCAAAGACGAGTGACTTGATAAACCCGCCCCTGATGTCCACCATATCCACATATGCATGGATGCGATAAAAGTAGGCGCCTTTATCCACACCAAGGAGCACAACGCCGGTGAGATATCCTCCGAGGATACCGATGAGATCAAAGAAGGCCGTCAGCAAGGGAAAGCTGATGATCGAGGCTGCGATCCGCGGACTGACGAGATACCGCTGGGGGTCTATACGCATGGTATAGAGGGCGTCTATCTGCTCGGAGATGCGGAGGTTCCCGATCTCTGCGGTCATTGCAGAGCCTGCACGTGCGGTTATCATTATTGCAGTAAGGACAGGCCCTAGTTCCCTGATGAGTGTGAAGGCTACGACTGAACCGAGGACCCCCTGAGAACCGAATTTGTAAAGGGTATAGAAAAGCTGAAGACCGAGCACCATGCCGGTGAAGAGGCCGACGAGCATCACGATATTTGATGACTTGGCGCCAATGTAAAAGACCTGCTGAATAATCTCCCGGAGCTGTTTGCGGTGAAAGATCTTCAGAAAGGCAAGCGTAAAAAAGATGGCTGTGGCGCCAAGGTTGTTTATGACGTTCATTGTCCTTTTGCCGAGGAAATGAAAGAAAGGAAGCAAGGAACTATCTTTTATCGTCGATTCCATCTCTTCGCTATTTTATCACACCTTGATTGTTCCGACAATATCAGCAGAAAGAAAGTTTTAATTCCTCACTCAATGATTATCCTGACCTCCCCGTACAATCCGCGAACCGCTTTTAGTTCTGGTGGACGTGAAGAACCATTTATGAAAATAGAAGAGGAAGCAATGATTTTCACATTCCAAAAATTGTCTGGTTCACACTGAAAAGACTTTAAATTTATAAAAGTATTTGTACATACTCAGATAAAAGGACTTACAAGTAATAATAATTTTTTATGATACAATATCTGATTCATGAAGACACTTCTTACAGGAAATGAGGCTGTTGCTTTAGGGGCATATGAAGCTGGTGTTTTTGCAGCCACAGGCTATCCTGGAACCCCTGCAACAGAGATCATAGAATCGATTGCTTGTTACTCTGAAGTCTATACTGAGTGGTCGGTCAATGAAAAAACAGCCCTTGAATTTGCATCGGGTATATCTCTCTCCGGAAGGAGAGCACTTGTTGCCATGAAACATGTAGGGTTAAACGTAGCCTCAGACCCCTTGATGAGCCTTGCCTATACCGGAGTAAATGGAGGGCTCGTAATTGCTGTCTCAGATGATCCAGGGATGTGGAGTTCCCAAAATGAACAGGATTCGAGGCTTTTTGGCAGAATGGCAAATATACCAGTTCTTGATCCGTCTGATTCAGACGAGGCATATATCTTCATAAAAAAAGCATTTGAAATCAGTGAAAACTTTGACCTGCCTGTTATCCTCAGGCTGACAAGGGTTATCTCACATTCAAGTACCATAGTAAACATTAAAGGTAACAGAAAAGACTGTTGCAGGGAATACCGTATCGATGTCGAGAAAAATGTTCTCCTTCCGCCTTTCACAAGCAGACAGCGACTCTCTCTTCAGAAGCGGATAGAAAGATTCAGGGAGTTTACCCCGTTATCAGGACTGAACACGGTTGAAATATTAAGTAACAGCATCGGGATCATAACATCAGGGATTGCTTATCAGTATGTGAAAGATGCATTTCCAGAGGCTTCAGTGCTTAAACTGGGGATTGTCTATCCACTGAATGCTCAGGAAATTAGAGAGTTTTCCGTTCAGGTAAAAAAACTGTTTATTATTGAAGAATCAGAACCGTTCGTAGAGGATGCAGTGAGGTCAATGGGTATTAAGGCCAAAGGCAAGGCAGACGGGCTTTTCCCTGTAGCAGGTGAATTAAATACTACTATACTCAGGGAAGCGTTTCGTGGTAATTATTCAAAATCCGGTGAGTTATGCAGGGATAACCATTCAGCCCTCTGTCCCGGATGCCCGTATCTTGGAGTATTTTACCTATTGAGTAGTAGAAAAATTTTTACTGGTGGTGATATCGGATGTTATACACTTTCGGTCCATACCTTCCCCCACGTGCTTGATACAACACTCTGCATGGGTAGCGGCATATCCCAGGCTGCAGGTTACAGCGTCTCCACAGGAGAAAAGGTAGCAGCAGTAATCGGTGATTCAACCTTCTTCCATTCAGGTATTCCCGGGATCCTGAATGCCATTTATCATAATGCTAATCTCTTGGTAGTAGTCCTCGACAATCATGCAACCTCAATGACTGGCGGACAGCCGCATATTGGTACTGGTAAAGGCATTAGAGGAAAGAAAAAAAAGTTGATGATAGAAGATGTTTTATCTGGATGTGGTATCAAATATATCAGGAGGACAGGAGCATATGATTTGAAGAAAATTGATAAAGCGATAAATGAAGGGCTTTCAGCCAAGGGCATTTCGGTCATTATTATTGATGGTGAATGCATCTTGAAAAAAAAGAAAAAGAAAATCGGTCTTTTTTCCATCGATAAAAAAGCATGTTTACTCTGTGGTGCCTGTCTTGCACTGGGCTGTGAGGCAATCGTCAAAAATGGTGATTCCTATCTTATAAAAAACTCATGCAACGGATGCGGTTTGTGTATCCAGGTCTGTGAAAATAATGCAATTAAAAAAGCATATATCAATACTATTCGCAGGTAGAGGCGGACAGGGAGTCTTGACTGCTTCACTCATCACAGCGCATGCATTTTTCTTATCAGGGTATGATGTCAAGAAATCAGATATCAAAGGGATCGCACGCAGAGGGGGAATGGTGCTCTCTACACTTATAGCAGGCGAGAAGATCTATAATCCAAAAGTTACTCCGGAAACGGCAGATATCGTTGTGCTGCTTTCCAAAGACCATTATTTCACATTTTCAGACAGTACTGTGTCTGTTGCTCCAACAGATGAAGAGGTAGAAAAATACCGGAGGAATGTAAATGTTTTCTGTCTTGGAAAGCTCAGTATCCTTCTTGATATCCCTTTAAAAAACTGGGAGGAGGCTATTCAAGAAAGATTTGGTAATGATACAGCCCAACTCAATCTCAGAGCCTTTTATAGGGGTAAAAAGGCTGCAGAATTCATGCAGGATCACAGATGAAATATATGATCCTCATAACTGCGTATAATGAAGAAAGACATATCGCAAAAAAATTTTATAAGTCAGGAAGAAAATTTCATTGAAAGCTCTGGTTACCGGAGGCACAGGATTTATCGGAAGCCATTTGACAGAAGCGCTTATTCGAAAAGGAGTGCAAGTCCGCTGTCTCCTTCGAAAAACCAGCGATTTGAGTGGATGGACATTCCGGACGGGTTCGGACACCTTATTCCGAAGTATTCCGGACAGTCGCTCCGAGAACGGCACCGACGGTTTCTGCGCTAATTGCCGAGCAGTTCGCCGATGGGTTTCAAGTCTTCCACCCGATCGCATACTGCCTTGATAATCATGATGATGGGCACGCCCAGCAATAAACCCCATACTCCCCACAACCAACCCCAAAACAGCACGCTGACGAAAACCACTACCGGGCTCATCCTGCTTGCCCGGCCGGTAAGCCACGGCAGCAGCAAGTAACCTTCGATACTGGTGATGGCCAGCGAGATGCCCGCGACTAAAAGCGCCATGCCGATCGTTCCGAATTGGAGAAAGGCGACGAGCGCTGTGCCGCCGGTAACGATGATCGGACCGAGATAGGGGACAGTATTGAATACCCCGGCAGCGATCCCCCAGATTGCCGCATGCTCCAGGCCGATCCAGAGAAACGCGAGCCAGGTCACCACGCCCACCAGAATGCTGGTGAATATCTGTACCAGCAGATAGCGTTGAATCTGGTCGGTAATTTCATCCAGCACCTGAAGGGTGATTTTTTTCTTGCTAAGGGTGGGGCCGGTGATCTTGACCAGTTTGCGCCGGAAAGTGTCGCCAGAAACCAGCATAAAATACGCCAGAAACAATACCATTGTGAGCTGGCCGGCAAACCCGACTGCACCCTTGGTTCCCATCCAAAGGTAGTCTTTGACATTAAGTTTGGGCTTTTCGATCTGCACCCGCGTCACCCCGCGCGGGGCGGCAGGTGCCGGAGCGCCTGTCTCGCTCGCTGCCTGCTCGAGTTGGGTGGCAGTTTTTTGCACGTTCTCCATCGTGCCTTCGGACGTTCCCCGTTCTTTGAGCCTTGCCAGGCGAATCTTCTGCACGGCGTCGGGCAGGGTTTCGATCAGCTTGGCAGCATCGTCGCTGAGCGAATAAACCAGAGAGCCTGTCCCTCCCACAATACTGAGCAACAACACAGCGGCCCCGATAGCGCGCGGGATTCGCCATTTTTGCATCAGGTTGACAGGGGGAGAAAGCGCATAACTGATCATCACGCCCAACATCAGCGGGATGAAAACCGCACTGGCCCAATGCAGCACGAAGATGACCGCGAGCACCGTGAGCAGAGCGAGCGAAAAACTGTACACATCAACCGGCGCGCGCAGCACCAAAGAAGCGGATTCCTGAGATTCCAGCCCGCCTTGGTTCCGGATACTTTCCGCCTTGGGCGGAAGTTTATTCTTCATTCCTGACTCCTCTTTATACTCTTTCGCGGCCGTGACCCGTCCCCTTGTACCACACTGAGAGTTTTACCATGCCCTGTTGTTCTGTTACCCTGGTGAACTATTGAGCCTACGCATAAACTTAAAAAGATCCGAACGTCGCATGGATGTATTGTCATTATAGCACCAACACATGAAAAAACAACTCGGAGGTGCAGGCGAAAAACCGAATCGGTGCACTACATCGAAAGACAGATTGATAATCCTCCCCGATTTGGAATTAGGACAGCACACCGCTTACATGTGGTGGTTACCTTATGGTAGGCAGACAGTGTCAATTTTAGTCCCCAGCACAGGAGTACACTGACTAATCGATTCTTTCAGGAAACCGAAACTCCATCAAGACTACAATCGGAATAAAGCACCATCTGAAAAACCTGAGGGCGCGTGTTTCAGCTACTAACAAACTTTTACGCGATGAGAAATCCGATAACAACTGCTCACAGTTATACGCAAAAACATCCTTTCCTGATATCTGTTCAATTCCCATTCAAGCACATAAAGCGAGACAGATCATGGGCGTTTCTTTCCAGTTCAATGACACGGTTATCAAAATTGACAGGGAGTTGAATACGAGGAGAAATACTAGTTTTATGGGGAACGGCGATAAGATGGAGCAAAATAACGATGTCACGTTAATCAGTCCACCTACAAGTGCTCGGAAAAAGGTGAGTTAATTTTTTATTCGTTACTTTACCAAATACGCATTTCTTGAATCGCTTATATATTATTCGTTATACATTAACCTTTCCCCAAAAAAGTGGACACCAAGTTAAGATTCATTAAAAGTCCTTTCATATTGTTCTGGACTACTACTCTATCTGTCATACGTGATTATTATCACAGACAACAGATGAAATAAGCTATATATTAGGATTAGAGACAAAAGAAGAACTAACTGTTAAAGGCAAACCTCTCAAAAGAGGGGGGCGCAAAGCCTTTGAGGCTAAAGGATAAAATCAATTATCCTAAGTCAGTCAGGCCGCCAGGAGATGGCGGCTTTTTTATTATGCACACTTTAAGGAGACTTTATTGAGGCGACAGCAGCGATGGTTAAGATTTATTACAATGCCGGAAATAGTGCTGATGCGTGACATACTTATCAGCACTATGGTCTATTTACTTCTGAAAGCAGTTATGTATTTAAATGAATACCTATCGGCATTTACTGATAACGAGCAACTACAGAGCATTCACTCTTTTGAAATATTTGTTGATACCTATGCGTTTGGCATTTTGCTCTTCCGTATTTTCATGCGCCATGCTATTGACGGATTTTCCGAGCTTATGAAGGAGATTCGGGTTAAACTTTTAAAAGAGGTTGGCTTGACGATTGCTTACATAGTTCATAATTTTAAAATAGCAAGAATGAATGTCGACTGTTTAAGCTATAAAATTATGGATAGAAGACGATGTAACCGTTATGAGCATGATTTTTTTATAAAATATCATTCTTTTGCATATCCCTCGTTTACAACAGATGCAACCATTAGAAATGTCAGCGACTCGGGCGTTTGTCTCGATACTCCCATACGGCACTGTAAGAAAGAAAAACTCTTACTTAAAGATATGTTTCGAGATTTATACAAACCGGCAAGTGTTGTTTGGATGAAAATATTGCCTGATAATATGTATAGAGTGGGATTAATTTTTTAAGGGCAAACAGGGGGTCAAAACATAGGGGTCAAGTCTTTCATTTCTTGAATAGCGGGAATGTCAAATAGTCTTTGGCTTTCTCACTGCCAGGATTGAGCAGGTAATTCCTAAATTGGTCAAGCTCATTCTCGTATGATTCTTCTTTCTTCATCCTATTTTCACCCAACAATGATTACAGGCCATATATTTTCAAGCTTCATAAAGAAACTATACCATAGGCTCCAGAAAAAGGAAAAAGGACTGAGATCAATAAGCTGACTATAGCCCTATCCGGCATTTTGTGGTAATAATGACCAAAAACTGTTTCGGTATAACATAGGATTTTTGTCAACTTCTCATTATTTCCTTTTGTCCTCAGCACGATTATGGTATGTGCGGGATGTGCGGTGTTCAGGAAGTTATTCATAATGACTACAATCTCAAACGCTTCTGAATTTCTACATATAAAGGACAATTTTCATGATTAACCTTCTTTTTATTGCCTTCACTATCTTCCCACCATACTTTGCTTATGTGGTTAACAAATTTTGGATATGGTTGGTTTTTTTCTTTCATTGTTAATGAGAAGAAATAGTCACCTTCCCTTGTTTTTACTTTACCAATTTTTCCTTCAGCAACATTTCCTAAGAGACTGTCAGACACTTGCAAAGCTATGACTTTTGTCCAGTCAATATGCCTATTTTTTAAAAGACCGACAAAGGTTATTCCTCTATCGTCTGTTATTATTTCGAATGTCCAATATTTTCTTAAGTAGATAAAAGATACTACCAAGAAAAAAATCACGCTGATTGTAATTGTCAAAAAAGTAACCGATGGTTCATCCATTCTTAAAGGATTTTTAAAATGACTATATAACGCATAAATAAGCCAAATAAAAACTGCAAGGAAAACAAGTAATATTTTCCCATATTGATAGTTATTTACTGTTGCGTCAGCAAATTCTTTTCTATCTGTTACCATTGATTTATAACTTTCACTTGAATTAACGCCTTCAACCCCTGAATGTATTCCTTTATCCTTTGGATATATGTCCCTATCACGTTTCTTAAACTTGAAATACATTAGATTTACAATTGTACCAAGTATAAGACCAATGAGTAAGGCTAATAACAATAGGGGGATTGAATAAAAATCATTTATGCGAGAATATATTGATCTTCCCCCGTTTTTTCGGACACTCAAATAAGTTAGGCTGCCATAGCCTCCAGCTCAAATGATACCGGTGACCGGTACCCCAGGGCTGAATGCCTCCTCTGACGATTATAGAACATTTCAATA
>Ga0299912_10004304_pt1 | contig 11664 bp, 8 predicted proteins | sample RVTome_2_FD_207667 | JGI IMG/M metagenome (GOLD analysis project Ga0299912, IMG submission 207667) | Soil microbial communities from uranium-contaminated site in the Upper Colorado River Basin, Wyoming, United States - RVT95D214 (version 2) ... | reverse complement strand
GGACGTTCTTCGCCGAACCCCAGCCGCTCATCGTATCGTAGCCGCCCTGATCGCCGTCGGGATTGCGCACCGTGGTCGTGTTGGTAGTCCATTGCCCTTGGGCATTCAGCACCTTGTGCCGAATTGGTTGGGTCAGCGGGGCGTTGGTGCGGTCGTTGCCAGCCGAGAAGACTGCAAGATACTCTGGTTGATCGTACGCAAACTGGTCCATTCCCGCAGCCTCCGTTGTGTAAAAGCCAAAGACCCAATCTTCGTTTTGGCTGAAGGGCGTCCAGCCATACCAATACCAAATCTGCTCGGTCTCGTTGGTCTCCCAGCCCGAAGCCGGCCCGTAGGAGTGATTGGAGAGCCGCAGACTGTTTGTGATTTCGGTTGGGATTTCAGTAAGCCTGTCAACCCAATCATGCGCCCAGACGGTGGCTGCCTGTGCCATCCCGGACACCAGCCGTCCGTAAGGCAGACCCAAGTCCAAGCCGCGCCCGGCCAACACCCCTACAACCGCCGTGGCGTGCCAGTTCAGATTCGTCGCGCCGTCGCGCTGAATCACCCGCCCGGAGGGTCTGAACTCCTGATGCGTCACCCGCACAGCCCCTTCGCTATCCCATACGCCGACGAGCGTGTTGCTGCCCAGCAAGTTCAGCCCGGCTCCGCCGCCCGGCCAGACCTTGTCCGTCGAGATGGTTCGCGCCGCATTGAGCGTGTGGCTCGTGATGTAGATCGGAATGTCCCCCTCAAACGAGTCCAAGATGGCCTTCCGGCCGCCGCCCAGCGTGATCACCGGCTCGCTGCCCGGCTGCTGCGAAAGCTCGGCCACCTTCCGCGCGTTGGCTTGGTCTCTGGCCTGCAACTCCGGAATCCGCGCGGCCAGCAATTCGTCGCGCGACTCCAGCCAAGAGTCATAGGAAGTGGGTGTGTCATTTGAACCCCGAATCGGTTCGTGTAACGAGTCGGCGAACTTATCTCTGTTTTGTTTCCAAGCCGCTTCCTGTGCCGCCTGCTGCGCCGCTCGGGCGGATTGGGCAGCTATAGGATCGTTCGCAATTGCTTTGGCGCGCTCTGCGGCGGCTTGTCTCAGCTTTCTCGAGATCACTTGTTGTGGCGTGTCCGGAATGCTGGTGTCGTCCACGACGTAGATGCCCGGGCTTACTTCCGTCACATCGCATTCCGGATGCGGATTGAATGGCAAGGGAGGCAGATCGGGGTCCTTCGCGGAATAGAAATTCCCTGTTCCTGGCGGTGAGTGAGTCTGTGCATGCGTGCTGGTGATCAGGCTGAGGGCGAAAACGCAACCCACGATCAGCCCAATGCTTTGATGGATGGCTTTCATGGATTTTCAGTTTGTTGTTGTTTTCTGAGCTTTTTGCCCGGATCCGGACTTCGAGCATTCAGAGTGTGGTTGTTTTTCGAAAAAGTCCGAGTCCTCGCAATGCAAAGATTCTCGCCTAAAGCGAACACGTGCTTCTAGCTCTGAGAAAGAACCATCGTCCTTTATACAGAAACTTGCAGGAGAAACAAGCTTTATTTCAAGCGAACTCAGAGGCGACGCAGCACAAGGGAGACGCATCCCGCAGTTGCCAACCCGTCGCGCCTCCGCCACACTGTCGCCCGGATGAGCAAGCGATTTTACATCACCACCGCCATTGATTACGTCAACGGCCAGCCACATCTCGGTCATGCCTACGAGAAGGTGATTACCGACGTGATCGCCCGCGCCCGCCGCAGCCTCGGTCAGCCGGCGTTTTTTCTGACCGGCCTCGACGAGCACGGTCAGAAGGTGCAGCAGGCCGCGCTGGCCGAGGGCAAAGACCCGCAAGCTTACTGCGACGAACTCGCCGCCGTCTGGAAAGCATTTGCCGCCAAACTCGAATTGACCAACGACGATTTCATCCGCACCACCGAGCCGCGGCACAAGAAGGTCGTTCAGGCGGGACTCGCGAAGGTGAATGCGGCCGGACAAATCTACAAGAAGACTTACGAGGGCTTTTATTCGACCAAGGAAGAGACTTTCCTGACCGAGAGGGACCGTCGTCCGGATGGAACATTTGATCCCGCCTGGGGCGAAGTGGTCGAACTGGAGGAAGAGAATTATTTCTTCAAGCTGAACGCGCAGCAGCAATGGCTCATTGATTACATCGAAGCCAATCCGGATTTCATCGCGCCCTTCTACCGGCGCAACGAAGTGCTCGGTTTTCTGAAGAACAACGTGCTGGAGGACTTGTGCATCAGCCGGCCCGTGTCGCGTTTGAGCTGGGGCATTCCCCTGCCCTTCGATCCGGATTACGTGACCTACGTCTGGTTCGACGCGCTCACCAACTACGTCAGCGTCCCCGCCGCCCTCGGCGACCCGGTCGTCAACCAAGCTCTCGGCCCTCAACTCTCAACCCTCAACTCTCAACTTGAGTTGTGGCCCGCCGACATCCACGTCATCGGCAAAGACATCGTCAAATTCCACACGGTGTACTGGCCGATCATGCTTAAGGCGATGGGTCTGCCGTTGCCGAAGCAAGTTCTCGTGCACGGCTGGTGGCAGAAGGACGGACAGAAGATGAGCAAGAGCACCGGTAATGTCGTTGATCCTGTGGCCGTGGTTGATGAATGGGGCGTGGACGCCTTCCGCTATTACGTCTTGCGCGAGCTGGACATCGGCCCGGACGGCAACTGGACCGACGCCGGTTTCGCCGCGCGCTACCACGCCGAGTTGGCCAACGGCCTCGGCAACCTCGTCAACCGCTCGCTCTCGATGCTCAAGCGGTATCGCAACGGCAAAATTCCAACGCGCTCGGATGAACTGGAAAAAGAAGTCGTAGAATTTGTCAATCCAACCATCGCATCTCTGAAAGCAAACGAACTTCAGGCCGCGCTTCAATGGATTTGGCGGCTGGTCGCTCACGCCAACCGATACGTGGACCAGACCGCGCCTTTCAAACTGGCCAAAGACCCGGCGCAGTCCCGCGCTGGCGGGAGGCTCGATGAAGTGCTCTACAATCTCGCGGAGACGTGCCGTGTGCTCGCGGTGTTGCTCTGGCCGTTCCTGCCCGGCACGGCAACGAAGATTTACGCCCAGCTTGGCCTTAAAGACTCACCGGCCAAATTCGCTTCCGCCAACTGGGGCAGTTTGCAGGCGGGACACGCCATCGGCGAACCCTCGCCGCTGTTCCCGCGCAAAGACCAGAAGTAGGGCAGTCGTTCCTCATGTGTCTCCGTCCACAGGGCGCCGATTTCTGCGGCCGCATCGAGGTTAGTTTCTCAAACTGTCTGATGCTCGGCATTCCGGTCGCGATTCTGCGCTTGGAAAAGACTTGTTTTGCGTCAATCTCTCCGGCGTGAAGACTACATTGACACCCCGAGAACGACTGCTGACCGCGCTGGACCTTCGGCCCCCCGACCGCGTGCCCATTGACCTGGGCGGCAACCAGACCGGCATCCACAAGGTCGCCTACCAGAAGTTGCTCGACCGCCTCGGCCTGAAGGAAGAGATCGTCATCATGGACTTGGTGCAGCAGCTCGCCAAACCGTCCGAGGCCGTGCTTCAGCGGCTGCACGTGGACACACGCTACGTGTGGGCCAAGGGCGCGGCGAGTTTCAAAGGCGATGTGGTCAAGCGCCAGCGCAATGGGCGGACGTGGCACGATTTCACCGACGAATTCGGCGTCACGTGGTCCATGCCGGAAGACGCCCCGCTCTACTTCGACATCTCGTATTCGCCGCTGGCCGGGATGTCGCTCCAACAGATCAAGGAATATCCATTCCCCAAGGGCGACGACCCTACGCGCTTCGAGGGATTGCGCGACCGCATTCTGGCGCTCAAGCGCGAAACGCCCTACGCCGTGGTCGGCGGCATCTCCGGCGTGGTCTATGAAATTTGCTGGTACATGCGTGGCCTGGAGAACCTGTTCGCCGACATGATCGAGCGCCCGGAGGTGTTCGAGGCGATCATTGACCGCACGCTGCAATTCTGGCTCGATTGGTTCCGGCTTTACCTCGACGAGGCGGGCGACGTGCTGGACGTGATCATGATCGGCGACGATCTGGCCGGCCAGAACGGCCCGCTGTTCTCGCCCAAGATTTACCGGCAGATCATCAAGCCGCGCCAGAAGCGGCTCGTCCAATACATCAAGTCACGCACCCGCACCAAAATCTGGTATCACTCGTGCGGCTCGATTGTGGAATACATCCCCGACCTGCTCGACAACGGCATTGATGTTCTGAATCCCGTGCAGATTTCGGCCAAGGGCATGGAGCCGGCGAAACTCAAGGCGCAATACGGCGACCGGCTCGTGTTCTGGGGCGGTGGCGTGGACACGCAACACGTGTTGCCGCACGGCACGCCTGCCGAAGTCCGCGAAAACGTCCGGCGCAACGTCGAAGCGTTCAAACCCGGCGGCGGCTACGTGTTCAACGGCGTCCACAACATCCAGGGCGACGTGCCGCCCGACAACGTGCTTGCGATGTATGATGCAGCGGTGGAGTTTGGCGGGTACTGACGACGCCTTTGCCGAAGCGCGGCGAGACAAACACCGGAAGTGCGGCGCGGGCTTCCAAGCTTTTGCGCCGCCACCGGATTCGAATTCATCGTGTCGTGAGCCAGATCACACTCATCCTGGAGCGGCTGGAGCAAGGCGACCCGCGCGCCGCCGACGAGCTTCTGCCGCTGGTTTACGATGAGTTGCGCAAGCTCGCCGCGCAGAAGATGGCGCGCGAGTCTCCGGGGCAGACGCTCCAGGCCACGGCTTTGGTTCACGAGGCGTGGCTGCGCCTCGGCGGAGATCAACAGCCCGAGTGGCAGAATCGCGCCCACTTCTTCGCCGCGGCCGCGGAAGCCATGCGGCGCATTCTCATTGACAACGCGCGGCGCAAGAAAGCCAGGCGCCACGGCGGCCAGGTCGAGCGTGTGAACCTCGACTCCCTGGATCTGGCGACCGGCATGGATGATGATCAACTCCTCGCGCTTCACGAGGCGTTGGATCGCCTGGCGGCGCATGATGCCGCCAAAGCCGAGTTGGTGAAGCTACGGTTCTTTGCCGGGCTGACACTTGAGCAGGCGGCCAAGGTGCTTGGTATTTCTGAACGCACCGCCAAGCGCCATTGGGCTTACGCCCGTGCCTGGTTGTATCGGGAGATCAAACAGGTTTGACGATACCCCAGACGCGGGACCAGCCGCCGGTGCCCCGCACACGGCGGATTACTCTGAAGGCCCTTTTGGTTTCTTTGTCCCGAACAGCCTGCGCGCGCGCAGGCCGCGGCGAACGTAAACGAAGGTGCCCAAAGCCACCAGCAACCCGGCGAATCCCAAGCCAATGATGAACGGCTTACGCGCCACCAAGCCGAGGTCCACCAACAGGTAACTGCCCAACCCGCAGCCCGCCAGCCCGCCGACCAACAACCGCCAGCGTGAACGGAACGGAGCCAGAATCGCGAACAGCAGCGCCGCGCCCACATAGAGTGCGGCGTCCACACGCACATGGGCGTCATTGCGGTGGCCCATCGCGTTGACGAACAACGCGCTCAAGGTGTGGACGATGGCCAGGATTTCAAGCAGTTTGCTCGCGCGCCGAAGATCGAGACTCGCCGACCGTTCGGTCGCCAGCATGAGCGCCAGGAAAAACATGCCATTCAGGACGAACGAGAGGGCCTGCTGGCGTTCGTGGTCGAAATAAGGCCAGCGCTCGGCAGTCACGCCCAGCATCTTGAGCGTCGGTCCGTTCAACGCGATGACATCCAGACCAAGCACCACCGCCAATAAAGCGACGAGGTGGAACGGCATCGTCCAGCGCACGCGACCTTTCCGTTCCAAGACGAGCGCCACGGTTTCCATCACCGCCAGGGGCAGGCACCACAGCGCCTTGGTTTCTGGCTTTTGATCGAGCCAATTGAAACAGAGCAGCAGGCTGACGTAACTCGCCGTAGCCAGCGTTGCCGTGGTCCAGGCAAAACCCGTCATCTTCAACCGCCGCAGGCCAAACACCGACACGGCCAGCGCCGTCAGCGAAGCCGCCAGCACCTGCTGGTTGGTGAACGTTGTGGCAAAAAGCTGCGTCACGTGCTCGGGCGGCGTGGCGAAGGCGCCAAGCTCGGCGAGCAGGGAAAGCGTACAAGGCGCGATAGCCAAGGCGGCGCCCGCAAGAAACGTGGCTGCCGCCAGTGTCTCCCGCTCGCGCCGCGCTGCCTGGCCGGCCAGCAGCAGAGTCGCGGTGAGGTATGTCGGCAACAACCAGCGCCAAGGCGGACCGAGTTCGTCCCGCAGCATCCAGACGGTCAGCACGGTGGCGACCACCGCCAGCCAAGTGCCGACGGACAGGATGGTTTGCAGTGGCGTGATGCGGCGTGCGTCAATGATCCAATGGTCCTCGTCCGCAAGCAGCCGGCGATGCACGACTTCAAGAGAATCCCGTTCTTCGCGTGAGATGATGCTCTGGCCTTCCCAAGCCCGGGCCTGGCTGGAGTATTCACTGATGCTGCGGCGGAGGAGGTCGTCGTAAAGCTTTGGTCTGAGCCGCACGGGTTCGCCGACAATGAAGCGGCCCAACTCCAACGCGACCTCGGAAGCTGTGGGGCGGTCCGCCGGATTCCAGGCGAGACAGGCAAGGCAAATGGCCTGCAAATCCTCAGGCACGCCCACAGCCACTTCCCGCAGGAACGGCGGCGCGGTGGTCGCAATCGCTTCAAGCACCTGGCCGACCGTGTCGCCGGCAAATGGCGGACGCCCGGTCAGCACCTTGAACATCAAACTGCCGAATGAGAACACGTCCGACACGGCCGTGAGCGGGTTGCCCAACACCTGCTCAGGCGAGGCGTAAAGCGGCGTGCCTTCGAAGCCGCGCCCTTGGTGGCTCGCCTCTTCGAGCGACAGCGCGAGGCCGAAGTCCAGAATGCGCGGGCGCATGTCCGGGCCGACGACGACGTTTTCGGGCTTGAGATCGCGGTGGACGAGTCCGCGCTCATGAGCGACGGCGAGTCCGCGTGCCACTTCGCGCAAGAGCCGCGCCTTCTGCTCGAAGTTGAGGTGGGCGGCAAAGCGGTCGAGCGGAAAGCCCTCGACCAACTCCATGACAATCGCCGGCGGATCGGCTTCATCCAGCACTGCGAAGATCGTGACCACGGCCGGGTCGCCAAGCCCGGCGGCCTTGCGGGCCTCGTCGAGCACGCGACGCCGCACCTGTTCATCAGCGCGGGGCCGCAGCACTTTGACGGCAACCCGGCGGTTGAGTTTCTCGTCGTGCGCCGCATAGACCAGGCCCAGCCCGCCCTCGCCGAGCTTGCGCTCGATCCGGAATCCGGGCAGGCGCGGCAACGACTCCTCCCTTGGAGCCTGAGGCGTGGGTTCAGCGCGCATCTGGCGAACGCGCAGGCCGGCTTGGATGCGCTCCCGGGTTTCCCGCCGGACGCCTTCCGGCAAACGGGCGACAAACTCTTCAATTTGCCGGTCGGCCACTTCAGTTGCGTTGCGCAAGAAGGCCTCTGCGTGCGCCGCCGCATTCATGGTCGCTGTGCCCGAGCGTGCAACGGCCAGAAGAGGTTGGCGGCCGGGAGTTTCCGGCGGGGTTTGTGTGCACAGGAAATCACCGGCTTCGTCGTGCGCTCGAAGCAGGGACTCCACCTCGCGTCGCAGTGCCGGGTCTTCAGCGCACTGCGCCGCCACGAAGTCGTCACGCGCGGCGCCGGGAGGCAATTCAATCGCCCGCGCGAACACGGCTTCGGCATTGGCCGCTGGTTTGTCCATTGAGCAAAGAAACCCGGCCGGGACTGTAGCAGCAGCCGGAATCTCAGCCAGAGCAAAAACCAGCCCGCCGAGTTCTGCTCCCCGACCACCCGCCACTTTAGGACAAATGTGTGTCCCCTTTTACCGGCGAATCTCGCTTTGTCCTGGTGAAGGCTCGTCGCCCGGATCGAGGCGGCGAAAATGAATCATGCGTGCCTGAATCTGACGAAAGGACGCCCGATGAAACAGTGGGCTTTCGTGTCAGCCGCCCTGTGTCGTTTGGTCCTCGTGGCTTTGACCGCGCCGCTGCCCGCGCTGGCTTGTGCGCCGCAAGTCGCGGCGTTGGACGCAGCCAAGGCATATCGCCACCGGTCACACTGGTTGTCGTTGACAGCTTGCGTTGGGTTTCATATTGGCGCGCTGGTGACGCGAGCGGTTGCCAATGCTCGCGAGACGACATGAAGACCAGCCGACATTTCAAACGACCTGCCACACAATCGTCACATCCAGAGCATGCTCAAACGCTTCGCGCCACCCGGCAAACCGGGCCCTAGAAAGGAAACTGCTTATGACCACTCACACTCGTCGCAATTCACTTCTGGCTGCCATTGGGTTGGCGGCGCTGTTGATTTACATCCTGGCCTGCACGTCTTTCAGTCCGGACGACTCGAAAGTCGCGTATCCCGCCTTCGATGCGAAAAGCGGGGCGGTCTGCGTCTCGGTCTATGACCGCAAGAACGGGACGAGCGATGAAATTTTTGCGGTCGCCAGCATCAAGGACGCCCAGCCGAGCAATCGCGAACCGTGCCTGCTCCGCCCGCAATGGCTGCCTGATGGCCGCCACATTCTGGTCACGTTCCCGGAGGAAAAGAGTCTCACATTGGCGATGCTGTCGTATGGCGTGCGCGAGCCGGTGCGGCTGTTCTCGCTTCCGGAACTCAACGACGCGGCGCCACTCCTTATGATGCCGCTGCCCATCATCAGCTCGCGGGTTTTCTTCAGCGTCGAGGAAAAATCGGTCGCCCGCGTGGACCTGGTCACGGGTGAAATCCAGACCCGCGAATTCACCAATACCGTCAACGTTTACTCCTCTGCCGATGGCCGGGCGCTCCTCGTCATCGAAGAAGTCAAAGGGGATGAACCCGGCACGGTGTTGAGCCGGATGAATCCAGAGACGCTCGCCCTTCAGCCTGTCATGCGCTGGACCAATCAGGTCGCGGACGGAGGTTTCCTGGCTTTCAACCGCGATGGATCGAAAGTCGCCTTCATAGAAGAGCGTGGAGAAGGTCTGTCCGTCACGGTTGTAGGCGGCGGCAAGGTCGAGGTCTCGCGCCCCATCGAGTTGAGAGATGAGAAGCTGGCATTCAGTCCTGTGGCCGCGTTCTCGCCGAAGGACGATTGCGTCTATGCCGCTTTTCGACGCGCGCCCGAGGCGGAAACCAACGCCAGTTACGGTATCGTTGAGTTTCCTTTAAGCGGCGCGCCGCCGCGCTGGACAACCCTGCTGACCGCTTCCGGGAAAGGTAAAGGGGAGGCAGTCATGTTCTTCCAGCCGACGTTGTCGCACGACGGTCGGACGCTGGCAGTCGCCTCGACGTACCTGCTGCTGCAGGACCAGACGATAAAACCGGAGGATTGCGCCCTGTTCCTTGTGGACCTGTCCACTCCGCACCGGAGGGTCACGAAAGTGAAAATCCAGCTACCGTCCGAGCGGCCAAGCCTCACTCTCAATTAGACCGTGTTGGACACCTTTAACCACGCCTTTTCGTGGGTCTGCGGTCAGAACCCAGACCACACTTGGATGCCGGGCGGGCTGTTGTTGCCCTGCTGCCATCGCTGCACCGGCCTCTACGTTGGCGCCGGCGTGGCGGCGTTGTGGCACGTGACGCTGAAGGTGCGGCCGACGGTCCGGTTCCTCCAAATCCACGGCCTGTTCCTGCTGATGATGGTGCCGTTCGGTTTCCATTGGCTGCCACAAGGTGAACTACTCCGCGCTTGGACCGGTGTTCTGTTCGGATTCGGCCTGGTTGCTTTCTTGTGGCTGACTCCGTCGGCGCGAACAAGCGAATCGGAGGATTCAAAGCTCCGCTTAAGCACCGCAAGATTCTACTGGCTGGGACTGGCGTTGACTCTTCTGGCCGTTCCTGCGCTTGGCATTTCGGGCGGGCGCAGTTCGGCTCACACGCTGTCAGGCTTGGCGGCGTTGGGGGCACTTGTGCTGGCCGCGCTTGCCTTGGCCAACGCGGGCTTGGCGGTCGCGTCGTTTGCCCGCTGGTTTAGGCGGCGCAAAGCGCGGCTTTGCGCATGAACGAGCTGTTTCTCTTTGTTCGTCCGCCGCGTCCGCTCTGGCCGTTCAACGGTCCTGCCAGCGCGTTCTGGCCGCCGTTGGCTTTCGCTTCGATGGCGGCGATGCTCCGGGAACACGTTCGCGATTTGCGCGTGGAGATTCTCGATGCGCCCGCGCTGGAAATGGGCTGGCGCAGCCTCGAGACAGAAATCCGCCGTCGCCAGCCGGCCTACGTCGGGATCGGCGAGGAGGCGGTGAGTTGTGTGGAGGGGCTGCGGCTGGCGCGGCTGGCGAAAGCGTGCGGCGCGCGCGTCATCGCGGGCGGCTGCTTCTTCGGCCACGTCGCGGCGGAGTCGTTGAGCACGGGCTTGATTGACGTGGTGGCGCACGGCGAAGGCGAGCGGACGGTGGTGGAACTGGTCGAAGCGCTGCGCGACGGCTCGCCGGATTCGCTGGCGAAAGTGGACGGGATTTCCTTCCCGCACGGCGACGAAGTGGTGACGACTCGAGCGCGAGCGCTGATACCTGACGTGGACACGCTGCCGTTGCCCGCTTACGACCTACTGCCGGTGGAACGCTATGGGGCGCGCAGCCGGAATCATCCCCATCTCGCGGCCATCGAACTGGGCCGGGGCTGCGTTGGCTCATGTGATTTCTGCGTGCTTTGGCGGCAGATGGGGCGGTTTTCCGGCAATCAAGTCAGGCCGCACCTGCGGACGAAATCCGCGGAACGGCTTTTGGAGGAAGTCCGCATCCTCACGCGGACCTACGGTCGGCGGCATTTGGGCTGGGTGGACCCCTGTTTCAATGCCGATCCCGAGGCTCCCGGACGTTTGGCCGAGCTTCTCCTCAAAGAAGGCATCTGCGTGGGTCAGAGTGCCTGGGTGCGCGCCGATGGCATCGTGCGGGACGCTGCGTCCGGTGCACTCGACACGTGCGTTCAAGCCGGGCTGAACGAGGTGTATGTGGGTGTCGAACGGCCAGACACTGCCGGCCTCAAGCACCTCCATAAGACCACGAACCTTGGACAAGTGCGCGACGCCTTCCGCATCCTGGCGCGCGATCATCCGGAGGTTTTCACCGTCGGCACATTCATTTACGGACTGCCGGAAGATACGCCGGCAACCATCCGCGCCATGTACCGCCTCTCGTGGGAACTGGGGATGGATCAGGCGTTTTTCATTCCGCTGACTCCCTTGCCCGGGACGCCCTTCTGGCATTCGCGGTTCTGGGATCCGACCGGAAAACGTTTCCGGCAATTTGATTTCCTGCCCTCGGCTTTGAAGCCCGGTGCGCGGCGGTCGTTGGATTGGACCTTGCTGGGCTCCATCGCGTTGGATTGGCGGCCGGCACGTTTGCGTTCCTACCGGCACGTCTTCACCTGCCTGGATGCGCGCAAACGGCGGATGACGTGGCGGCTCTGGGCGCGCAGCGCGCGCTTTTCAGCGGCGACCATTGTTCGAGGCGCGCTGAATGGGTATGGGCCGGGCGGCATGGTGTTTCCTCGCTGGTATGAAAGCTGAAGGTGCGGGGCACCGTCTCATCCGTGGCCACCCGCGGGGCGCACTTTGAAAGTACCACCATCAGGCACTGAACCAGAGCTGATCCCAGTGACCGTTGTCGCGAGCTTCTTCCAATACGTCCAAGTGTCGTAATCCCGTCTTGGTCCAGAACTGTC
>Ga0299912_10004303_pt1 | contig 11665 bp, 9 predicted proteins | sample RVTome_2_FD_207667 | JGI IMG/M metagenome (GOLD analysis project Ga0299912, IMG submission 207667) | Soil microbial communities from uranium-contaminated site in the Upper Colorado River Basin, Wyoming, United States - RVT95D214 (version 2) ... | reverse complement strand
AGGGTATACCATTTGGATTGGACGATAGAGTAGGTCTTAACATCAGGCTCACACGATTTTCCCCCGCATTTTAGCTTCAGAAAAACATTTTAAAACACCCTTTAGCGTCTTAATAGATACTCTTAATGTTTACTTAAAACAAATAAAAGGGATGAAAAGGGGGTTAAAAAGAGAATAGCAGCTATAGATAACCTTTTATTTTTGCAGCTAAGAAGAGATAAAAGCATGGCGACATGACCATTATTTCAAATTTTGGGGTTAGCGTTATGTGAGCAACTTTTGCCATTATCAGTCCTTGTCATTTTTATTGCTATGGTGTATTACTAGCGTCCCTTGTTGCCGTTAAGAGGTATTGACTCTTTTTCAAAGAATTGTTATTCTTATATTTGCTATTGGCATATGCAATATTTTTAGAGATTCCTTTCAGGAAGACTCAAATTAGCCTGGAAAACGGCGAGAGCTAGCTGGAAGAGGAGGTGGTAACTGTGAACGACAGAGATAGCCCATGAGTCGCCAGTAGAAGAGTCAATAGCCGAGTATCTGTCAAGTTTCTAAATTTAGTGAAAAAGGAGGAAAGGAAATGAAGGGCATATACGTAATGACTGTTATACTTCTGATAGCTTTAGCGCTGCCTTTTGGAACTTCTTTTGCTTCGGCGCAGGAGGAATCAGTTGGAACTGCTCTTCCTTCTGTTTCGGCACAGGAGGAATCAGATGGAATTGTCTTTGGGTTTTACGGAGGAGGGATTACTCGTGAACCTGCAACAGAAACGATGGTACAAGTCGCTATAGCTCATATGTGTGAGGTTAATGACGAGCTTATCCTTAAGAAAGTCGAAATATTTGGAGAAAACGGGATACCTATCAAAACTTTCGACGTTAATGAAACTCTTGAATCGGTGGCAGACAGCTATGACCAGCTGAAATTATTATCAGAAAAACTTGAGAGCACCCCCGATGAAGAAATCAGTTCGCAAGCCGCTACACTAGTGCAAGAACTAAGAAACAAATCATTTTCAACTAAATACTTCACACTGGACCTGAACGACCTTAAACAATCGCTGACACTAGGAGACAGAGTTCCTATTATTGCAGAAGCAACCTTCATTCATAACGGAGAGGCATTAGTAATAGAAAGAAGCTTATCGGTCGAGTATCAACCCAGTTTGACCAGCTCTCCGCCCGAAGGTAAAACCACTAGCTCTCTGCTTGAACTTCAAGATTGGAAGCCAGGAGTTCAGCATGTGCATACAGAATATTCCTGGTACGATTGGGCTTATATAACGCCACCGTGGCCCACTTCACCTACAGTTCTTCAACAAGCTCAAGCAGCCAAATATGCAGGTTTGTCATGGATTATTATCACGGACCACGAGCCAATGCTGGCGTGGCCGGACCCTGAGGCATGGAACAATGAAAAAATTGAATGTCAGGCAGCGGAGGAGGCTACCGGCATCAAAGTCATGCTTGGCGAGGAACTGGGAAATGTTGCTCCCTACATGTGGGCAGGGCATTATCTTGGCTATAATATTAACTCATTTGTGGATTCGGACCGCACTAATCAAGGTATGATTGATGCAGTGAAAGACCAAGGGGGTTTCGGCTATATTGCACATCCGTATACCAGCTGGTGGGATGAATTCGGTGATTGGGATGATTGGAATGCCACGGGTTACACAGGGCTAGAAATTATGAACGGGCCTACCGCATGTGCTGATGCTATTAATAAATGGACTGAAATACTAGAAGATCCAAGTGCCCGCATATTTGGAATAGGTAATAGTGATGCTCACTTCACCGAGGATGTGGCTAGTGCCTACACATGGTGTGACATAGGGGAAGCAGTTACCCATTCGTCCGTATACAGCGCTCTTGAAGACGGACATAGTGTTGTCACTAATGGCCCGCTTATCGCTTTTACGATTGATGATAAGAAAATTGGTGACACAGTTATAACAGCAGCTCAGAACGTATTTTTGGATATTGCTTGGGACGCCCAACAGTCTGGAACAGGAATACAAAAAATAGAGGTATATAGCAATGCAGGTCTTATAAAAACCATAATAGATGTGTCCGGAATAATCGCCGGTAGTACATCTGTAATGGTAAATGTTAGTCCACAAACACTCTATATTAGGTTGAAGGGAATCGTCTGGAACGGGGATGAGGCATATACCAATCCTATTTGGGTCAATTGTGAAGTGCCAGAGGTCACCGCAGGCCGGTATCACACGGTCGGGCTTAAGGCCGACGGCACCGTGGTCGCCGTGGGAGACAACTATTACGGACAGTGCAATGTCGGCGGCTGGACGGACATTACCCAGGTCGCCCCAGGCTACTGGCACACGGCGGGACTTAAGTCCGATGGCACCGTGGTCGCCGTGGGAAACAACGCCTATGGGAAGTGCGATGTCGGCGGCTGGACGGACATCACCCAGGTTGCCGTAGGCTCGTCTCACACGGTGGGGCTTAAGGCCGACGGCACCGTGGTCGCCGTGGGATTCAACTACAACGGGCAGTGTGATGTCGGCGGCTGGACGGACATCGTCCAGGTCGCCACAAACTTCCATCACACGGTCGGGCTTAAGGCCGACGGCACCGTGGTCGCCGTGGGAGACAACTACTGGGAGCAGTGTGATGTCGGCGGCTGGACGAACATCATCCAGGTTGACGCAGGCTCGTCTCACACGGTGGGACTTAAGTCCGATGGCACCGTGGTCGCCGTGGGATACAACTATTACGGACAGTGCAATGTCGGCGGCTGGACGGACATCACCCAGGTCGCCGCAGGCGTGTATCACACGGCGGGGCTCAAGTCCGACGGCACGGTGGTCGTCGTGGGAAGCAACTATTACGGACAGTGCAATGTCGGCGGCTGGACGGACATCACCCAGGTTGACACAGGCGTGTATCACACGGTGGGACTTAAGTCCGACGGCACGGTGGTCGCCGTGGGAAGCAACTATTACGGGCAGTGCGATGTCGGCGGCTGGATGCTGAAATGAGCTTCCCCCCTTACCTCCGCCCATAAGGGCGGAGGTAAGGTTATATTGTCGTTGGCATTAGTCTTGTTTTCCCTTTTTTTAGGCTCGACAAATCCCTCATAATTAGACGGTTTCGTCTCTGTTCTGGTGCCAAACTTTTGGTATTTTTCTACTCGAACATCTTCTTTTTTAGGGTTGAAAAAATTGAATAAATCCATCAAAACGACCTCTAGCTTTGGGAGTCTTCTATCTCAGGCAAAAAGGGCATATAATGATAACGAGATAGTGAAAAGGCTAATCCCTTTAATTGTCCTGGTAGTGATACTAGCCGGCTTACCTGTATTAGTGGTGTCTGATACTTTACCTACAGATAGTAACATTCCTGATGACGAGATACCTACCATCCCAACTGAAGCGAGCAATTCCTCGGCAACTGCGACGATAACGATTACGATGTATGCTGTGGCGGATGAGTAAGCCAGCGAATAAGGAGAGGTTAGAATGAGAAGAGCAGCAGGTATTATCTTGATAATCTTAGGTATGGCAGCGATAAGTCTTTTTATTGTTAATGTGAGTGGGTTAATTACCCCTCCCAGATACATTGAATCGACCCCTCCTGATTATGTGTATATCATTATTGCTACTTTAGCCGTATTCTTCATTACTGGAGGAGTCTTTTGCCTTAAGAGAAAGTATTGGAGATTATGCTTCACTTGAAGCCTTTTTCTCCATATTTTTGGAATGCACCCCGTTTTATCTGGAGAGTTGAATAAGGTATAGTCAGGCCACTGGAAAGGAAACGAGTGGCATGAACCGAAAGATCTGGTCAACTGAGGAAAAGACGGCCATCGTCCTGGAGATGATCAAGGGAAATGAATCGATGGCTGCCATCTGTACCCGCCACGGGGTGAGCGCATCTCAGGCCTATCGTTGGCAGGAGCAATTCCTGGCTGGGGGACGCGCTGCCTTGGTCGACAGGCGAGGCAGGAAGGGTCGTGATCCTACAGAGGATGAGAACCGCCGTTTGAAGGAGCTGGTGGGACAGCAGGCGCTGGTCATCGAGGCTCAAAAAAAGCTGGCCGGGGTCTTACCACGGCGATGAAGAGGAAGCTGGTGGATATCCTGACTACTAAAGGAATAGCTCGCACAGCAGCTATGAAGGCGGTAGACCTGGCCAGCTCAAGCTACTACTACCGCCCGGTCTCCAAGCGGAAACCGCGGGCCCTGGACACTGGGCTGGTGGCCGCCATCAACAAGGTTCGTCAGGGTCACGGCGCGGTCTATGGCTACCGCAAGGTCACCGAGGCTGTGAGGGCGATGGATATCACGGTCAACGGCAAGAAGGTGCTGCGTCACCTGCGCTCCCTGGGATTGACTCAGCCAAGGAAGGTGAAAGGCTTAGCGTGGACACGTCCAGCACCGGTGAAGCCCGGGTCAGCCAACACCTATTGAGAGGCCGATTTCACCTATGTCTGGACGGGTGACGGCAATACCTACCTGTGCGCCATCATCGACGCCTGGGACAGAGATATCGTGGGTGACGTCTTCTCCGACCGCTGCCGCGCCATAGAGGCAGTCCAGGCTCTGGAGAAGGCTGTCCTCTATCGCTTCGGCGGCAAAGTGCCCGAGGGCCACCATCTGACGCTAAGGGTGGATCGAGGCTCACAGTTCAGGGCACATCATTTCCGCGAGGCTGCCCGCCTGCTGAATGTCACCTTAGAGTACGCTGGGGTCAAATGCCCTGAGGACAAGCCTTACATCGAGTCGTTCATCGGTAGCTACAAGACAGAAGAGCTCTACCGCCATGAGTACCGTGGATTTGCCGAAGCGATGACAGGGTGGGAAACCTACCGGGCGTGGTATCGTGAGGACCGGCTACACCAGGCTCTGGCTTACCAGAGCCCGCTCGACTATGCAGAAAGGGCAGAAAGGAGTATCTTATTAGTGGCCTGATTTACTCCAGTTTCATGGGGTTCACGTCATTTTCATGACGCTGTTAATCTTTTCCAGTCTCATTTTCTTTCCCTGGATGTCTTTCTTGTGGTTGTCTCTCATCCCAGTGTGGATTCTCCCATTGATATTCGTTTGTATCAGTAAGAGCGAGTGGTCAGAATCTCAGGCTTGACTGGATTTTCCCTACAGCTTACCCCGTTCTTATCTAGAATGAGGTATTGACAGGTATTTTTGTGGAGATATAATGCAGTAAGGTAGGTAGTTAGAATGAGGAAAGCGGCAGGTATTATATTGATAATTTATGGTTCGGTATCGCTGTACACTGATGTCATGGCCCTAATTACGCATTTTCGTCATATTCGCGACCCCGTTCTTACTATATTCTTTATGATTTTTTCTGCATTTATCATTACTGGTGGGGTCTTTTGCCTTAAGAGGAAATATTGGAAGCTATGCTTCGCTTCGGCTTTGCTCGCCGTTTTAATAATGATTGGTTGGATTTATTGGTTGACGCGTTCAATCGTTTTCCCCCATTCTTCTTTAGCTTGGTGTCTTTTGCTTTTAATCATTACGGGGGCTCTTCCGGTAATATTCGTTTGTATCAGGAAGAGAGAGTGGTCAGAATCTCAGGTCTGACTGGATTTTCTATATGAGCCTAACTATCAGTGGACAGGCGTAGGTAGCACCAATGCCCTTTCGATTGGGCGATGGACCCGCTCTTGTCACTAATCCCGCATGATTTTGCCCCTCATTTTAGCTTCAAGAAAAGGTTTTATTAGCTTCAGGGGAAGGGTTTATCTATTTTTTAAAAAAGGCTCTTCAGCTTTGATTAAAGCAAATAAGAGCCCTTTTAAACTTGATTTTACCCCCTTTATAGCTACGCTTATTCTTTTAAATTCTCTTTGATAACCCCCTTGATTACTCTGTAAATTCAAAATATCAAGAAGAGATAAAAGCATGATTACATAACCATTATTCCGAATTTTGGGGTTAGCGTTATGTGAGCAACTTTTGCCGTTATTAGTCCCTGTTGTTTTTATTGCTATGGTATTATCGTTTTTGTCGGTTAGCTTCAGGCCACACTTGAAAAATTGGCGTTAGTTTGGCGTTAAATTGTTTGGGACGCCCTGAAACATAATGGGACTTTACGAACAAAATAGGGCTTTACGAATCAACACAAAGGTTCTATTTTATACGTAAAGTGACCTTTTAGGACATCTAACTTAGAATTTGGAGACCGCAGTCTATTGATAATTCCTTCACCAGTGATACAATAGTATTTCAGGGCTCGTATATATGAAAACGCTCAGCACCTTCGTCATTACTGTAGCCTTGATTTTAGGGCTGGCAGGCTGCGCTCCTAGTCCTACTCGGTACAACCTGACCATGGCCGTAGCTCCTGTTGGTAGCGGAACGGAAACTGATTTGACGAATGCTTCACCCTACGCAGCAGGCACTTCAGTCAACATAAGAGCAGCAGCCAACTCGGGCTACCACTTTGTCAACTGGACGGCGCCCGCGGGCACATTTGCTAATGCAACTGCAGCACAGACCGCCTTCGTCATGCCAGCTCAAAACGTAACCGTCACCGCCAACTTTGCCGTTGACCTTCATTTTTCGACAGATGCCTATGTTCTGTTGAATGGGCCAGCAACTTTGCCACTGGAGGAACGAACCGTCTGTGTTCTTCTAAATATCATGACCAATATAGTCATGGATAGCGTTCGGGTGGACCTGCCTGATGGTGGGCCAGTAATTGTTCCAGCATACACTGATCTGAATAGCCCTGAGGTTGACCAGACAACCTTGCTTCGTTTTTGCATCTGTACACCAAGTATGCCCATAGCTGGTGGAGAATATAATTTCACTGCTCTTGACGCGGCTGGTGAACCAATACCGGGAGTAAGAGACACTGACATCTGGGTGGGAGTTGAGCCACCGACCCCACCGACTAATGTACGAACTGAACTGACTGAAGATGGGATCTTGGTTAGCTGGGATGAGAGTCCGATAATACCTGGCTCCTTTGAACCGGCAGCTGACCCTCAACTTGGTTGTTACGGGTTATGGATAAACAGAATTGAAACAGGGGAAACGGTCTATGGAGCTGAGCCTATATCTGGGTCCCCCCATCTTATTCCTCAAGACAAGGCAAAGTTTATTCAAGGAGAAGATCGAGGGCTTTCACTTGGTGAAATGGAAGACGGAACATATTGCCTTAGTGCTGGTCTTCATAGTGTGGCTCCCGAAGGTTCGTTAGGAAAAGGATGTGAGTATAACTGTTCTGATCCCGGTCAAACCATAATCTTTGCCATTCAAGATGGGGAGATCATCATAAGTTAAGGGGAGCTATAAGATTGGGGGGCAACTCTATTTCTCTTTGCACCCAGCAATTCGCAGACTCCTGAATACAATGTTAATCAAGATCATGTTGCATTATGACCATGCCACGTTAAACACGCACCCTGAATGGCAGGATTTCTATGTCATTGTGTCCCCACAATCCCGGTTGTGGCGCATTGCACAAACTAGCGTTTCGTGACTTCTCAATCCCACAGCGTATGTCGGACACGTCACAAAGAGCCTGTTGACAATTCTTTGGATAATAGTATAATCATTCGTGCTAGAGTATTTCGCTTTGGAGACTCGGCATTACGACCATCACTACCTAGAGAATATGGACTTGGGAAGTTGCCGATTGGAGGCGCTAGACTAAGACGAATGGAAAGGAGGCGGTTGAGTGTACGCGGTGAGAGGTTGCCGAGGTTCTCGCAATAACAAGCCCAGGGCACACAGGAATTTGAACTGTGGCTTTTTCCGGGCAGAGGAGAATCAATTTCGCTTTGGGACCCCAGAATTATCGCCGGGCGTAGTTAGGCTATCCTGTTTCTTCGCGAGAAAAGAATACGAGGCTGTCGGGGGCCTCTGGGCGATCTATTCCCAAAGTCCGGTCCAGGGACCCGCGCCTTGACAGACCGGATCGTCACAAAGGAGGTGAAGAGCGAAGAAGACCTGTCGAAGGATGAAGATGTTGAGAACACAGCAAAATGTCGCATAGGAGGTGAAATGTGAGAATCATAGCTAGGTTGAGAAAACAGCATTGGATGGCGCGGCTCGGAATGCTTTCGATTTCGATAGCATTGATCGTGGGGATGGTAAGCTGCACTGGTGGCGTCAGTGTTGAGTACGACCTCACCATGGCTGCAAACCCTGCAGCAGGAGGAACGGCGACGGACCAGACTGGTGATTCGCCTTATGGAGCCGACACTGCGGTCAGCATGAAGGCAGTAGCAGCCGCAAACTACAAGTTTGTGAACTGGACGGCGCCGGCGGGCACGTTTGCTAGTGCGAATGCACCTGAGACTACGTTCACCATGCCGGCTCAAGATGTGACGGTTACTGCCAATTTCGTTCTGGTTTACGAGCTCACGATGGCGGTAAGCCCTGCGGAAGGAGGAACAGCCACTGACCAAACTGGTACTTCACCTTACGCAGAAGGCGCCGAAGTCAGTATAGAAGCAGTAGCTGACGTGGGCTACGAGTTTGTCAACTGGAGTGCGTCTGCGGGCACATTCGCAAACGCAAATGCGGCAGAGACTATCTTCACAATGCCTGCTCAAGACGCAACCGTCACCGCTAACTTTGAGGAGTACGCTCTAACCAGTATTTCAGTAGAATCAGGTCTCAGCATTATGAATGTACCCGTTGATGAGGCCTCGAATATTGGATATACTGTGAACTTCGCAACGGAACTACCAGAAGCATACACGATTCAGTTTACTCAGAGCTGTTCTCCTGACTATGGGGGCATATCTTTGTCTACCGACTATCCGCCTGGCTGGACAAGTGATACTTCACAGTCGTGGGTAGTGAATGAGATCATTCAAGGTCACATTATGGGTACTTACGAGATCACGACCAGAGTGGTGATTGTTGAGACTGAACAAAGCGATGAAGTCACAACAATCGTAAGAGTCATCAGCGGTGAACAAATCCCAATTCTTGGCCCGCTTGGCTCTGATCCTGACGCTGTAGCTATCTCAACAGCAACTAGTGTTCTATTTACAGCGATGTTGTCTGGTTCTAACTTGACACCTACCGACATAGTTGTAAAGGAGGTAGATGCGTTAGGTAATCCAATCGCAACTTTAGGAAGCATTGTCGACGATGGATCAAGCGGCGACCTTCAGACAGGCGACAACGTCTATAGTGGAACCTTTGAGATTTCCTCAAACATTGAAGGCGTTCTCTATTTCAAGGCGGTTGCCACTTTCTCCGGTATCCCAGATCCCGTTTGCTCAACACCGTGCATGGTCGGCGTGACAGACCTGCCCGTAGAGGTCCATCCATCAGATATGACGAAAGTCGTTATGGATGACACTAGCGGTGGCGAAATCATATCGAACGAAGTCTTGGTTTCATTTGAAGATGGCACTGAATTGGGAACGGCTGAGTCAATAGTTGAATCCATCGGAGGAACCATTGTAGGAATGATCTATGGCTTAGGTATATTCCAGGTGGGCATTCCTGATACGGGGGATTCCGACGGAGTATACGCGGCAATTGCTGCGCTGCTCGACTATCCGGAAGTCGATTGTGCAGAGCCCAATGGCGTAGATATGACAGATGAAGTAACTCCGAATGATTCTAGATATACAGACCAGTGGGGACCTGGGAAGATAAGAGCGGATGAGACATGGGTCGTTGCGCGAGGTAGTGGTATTACTGTAGCTGTCGTGGATACGGGAGTAGACTACAATCACGAGGATTTATCTGCAAAAGTGATAAAGGGAAAGGATGTTGCAGACAATGACGACGATCCCATGGACATGGGATCCCATGGCACTCACGTGGCTGGCATTGTGGGAGCCCAGACGAATAACGGCAAGGGGGTAGCTGGGATCGCCTGGGATTCAAGCATTCTGGCCGTCAAAATATACAAGGACACCGGGGGAGGTGCAACTCATGCCGTCCTAGCAGCTGGCATCAAATATGCTGCTGACCAAGGCGCGAAGGTCATAAATTATAGCAATAGCGGCACTGATAGCAGCACCAAGCACGATGCTGTGAAATATGCAACAAACAAAGGGGCCCTGTTTGTCTGCGCTGCAGGCAACGCAGGATCAACAACCAAAGAATATCCAGGTGCATATGCAGAGTCGTTTACTGTTGGCAATACAGGACAGACAGACAACAGGGCAGGAACGAGCAACTATGGCAATTGGGTAAATATTGCCGCACCAGGGTCGAGCATCTTGTCGACAGTTCCGGGCAACAAGTATGACTATAAATCAGGAACATCTATGGCAGCACCGCACGTAGCCGGCGCAGCCGCCGTTGTCTGGGCGGAACATCCATCTTGGACGGCTGCACAAGTGCGGGAGAGACTGGAAAGGACGGCAAAGCCGCTCCCAGGGCTACAGCTTGGAGCAGGAAGGATCGATCTCTTTGAAGCCATATTCAATGGAAGCTTTGAAATCGGAGACCTTGGTGAATGGACCCGGACAGGGACGGCAAGTTCTTTCACTTCTTTGGGGCCACTTCGCCCCCAAGATAAGAATGGTCACAAGAACAGAATGGGTTACTTGAGCACCGGACCGTCCGGAGATATGGTATGGTCCTTGTTAGGCCAGGCTTTCACTATTCAACCAGGGATAACGTCTCTTACAATTTCCTTTGACTATAATTTTGTTACGGAGGAGTATGATGAATGGGTTGGAACACAATATAATGACAGACTGACAATCAGCATTGAGACGCCTGGCGGCGGTGCAATCACTCTGGCAGAAGAAGAGATAAACAGCAGTTCATTCTCATGGGTTACGGGCATAGATTTCCCAGGAGGAGATAACACGGTAGGAATGACGGGCTGGAAATCAGTATCAAGTACGATAGCTGTGACTGCAGGATCGGCAGACTTTAGAATTTATGTTACCGATGCGGGCGATGATATCTATGACTCGGTTGTCCTGATTGATAATGTTCGTTTCGAATAGACGGCTGGTCATTACAATCATGCTCTTTGTCAGATAACAGAAGCAGATTGTTGCCTCACAGGCATAGAATAGGGTCAAGGAATTAACCTTGACCCTGTTCGTTTGCAGCTTGTCTCAGCGAAAACCAGCTACATTTGACAACTTGCCAGCTTCCTAACGAGATAATCTCTGGAATACTTACACGGAAAACCGAAGGGAATACAAATGATTGGAACCCCAACTGGAAACATCGCTGAAGTGATGAGATTGCACATTGACTTGTTTTGTTCAGTAAACCACATCGGCGTGTTTTGTTACCCGCCTACACAAGCCGTCGAAATGTTACCCTTAAATTGTTGCGCTGCACATATGACTGCCAACACACTTGACTTGTTCGATTCCTGTTTGGTAAGATCTCTCTCAGAAAGGAGCCAAGCGGTTCCTGCCTTTTTCCTAGGCTGAATGGGGTTCAGGTGGTCGGAGGTTCAAATCCTCTCACCCCGACTTCTAGATTTCGGGATTCTGCCAACGGGTTGGTAACGGACTGGTTTTTTTGCGCCTATCTATCGGGATTTGGAAAGACAATGTCAGCGACAAAGCACTGAAGGACAAGACGCCTCACTGCAAGCTGCAATGGGGGACCTCGACTAAGAATCATGAAATAGCCAAATTTATTTGCGGAGGATTCCGGAATGGATAGAGAACTGATAGCAAGGTGTGGTGCCTACTGCGGCGACTGTGAATGGAGCGAGAA
>Ga0299912_10004302_pt1 | contig 11666 bp, 9 predicted proteins | sample RVTome_2_FD_207667 | JGI IMG/M metagenome (GOLD analysis project Ga0299912, IMG submission 207667) | Soil microbial communities from uranium-contaminated site in the Upper Colorado River Basin, Wyoming, United States - RVT95D214 (version 2) ... | reverse complement strand
CGGCCCAAGAGGCATCAGAATGTTAGAATAGTATATTGCAGCCTCCTCCATCAGCACGTGCCCGTCAACTTCATCATCGAACCGCTGCGAACTGGCAAGGTGCTCTCCGAAAGCGTCGTTGGGCATTAGGATTTTGTCTTCAACCACGTACGTGAACATGCTGTCGGGCCAATGAAGCATAGGCGCTTCCACAAACCGCAGCGTGCGCTTGCCAAGCTTCAACTCGTCGCCTGTTTTCACGGTTTCAATGCGAAACGCTGAGCCGTAATGCTCGATTATGGCGTCTTTTCCCCGTTCAGAAGCTATTATAGTCGCGTTCTTCGCGTGCTCCGCAATCATGGGCAGAGAACTTGAGTGGTCCATTTCCACGTGGTTAATTATTATGTAATCGATTTTCTCGGGGGTTGTGATTTCAGAGATGTTCCGCAGAAGCTCGTGGGAAAACACGTATTTTACAGTGTCAACTAGCGCCGTTTTCTCATCTTGGATCAAATAGGCGTTGTAGGTGGTTCCTCTGCGAGTAACGTAGCCGTGAAAGTCTCTTAGGTTCCAGTCGATAACTCCAACCCAGTTTATGCCTTCTGCTAGAGTAACTTTGTCCATTTTCTTTTTCACACCAATCTATTCCTTTGACACTTTTAGGTTATAAGATATTGTGACGCTGGCTTTTTCAAAGAGTACTCCAACAGGACAGTTTTTCAAAGTCACCTCATGAAGACGTTGAATCCTATCCGAAGACGCGTCAGCCTTAATGGCAATGTCAAATGCTTCTTCAGTTATCGTGCCTGCTTCGTCAGTTTTTACGGCTGCAACTTTAACCGTTAAACCCTTAATTGGCTATTCGCATTTTCTTGGCTGTCAAAGCCATTATAGTTGCGTAGCAGCCTGCGTGACTCATAACGCACAGCTCAAGAGGGGTAGGCCCCAAATCTGTGCCCAAGTCGGCGGCTGGCTGATCAACTATTACGGTGTGCGATCTGCCATTGTCAAGGGCTATTTGGAAGCCTTGAAGCAACTGCGCTTTTGCATAAAGTTTCTTTGTCAAGGTTTCATCTCCTAAAAGACGGTTGTTGGTTGATTTTCTCTTCCATAGTGTGGCAACTCCTCATTTTCATTCAAAACCAGCAGGAATTTTCATGCGCATAACAGTTTATATGGATTTCGTTCAAACTGAAGCACGCATGGACAAAACGCGAAAGAGAACTCACAAAGATAATATGCAAGAAAACCGCAACTATTAATGCAGCAAAAAGATTTGTTCAGGCTTGAAACCGAGCAAACTGGCTTGTTGGAGGGTAATAGTGGATGAGTTTGATACCTGACGACAAAAAAGAACAGCTTAGAAATGAGCTGAAAGAGAAGATGGAGAACGTCGTGAAAATTGTGATGTTCACGCAAGAACTTGAGTGCAGGTTCTGCTCCGACACACGACAGCTAATCCAAGAATTTGCGGCTTTGAACGATAAAATCATTGTTGAGATTTACGATTTCGTAGCTGACGCCGACAAAGCCAAAGAATACGGAATCAGCAAGATTCCCGCGCTGGCGGTAATTGGAAAAAAGGATTATGGCGTGAGAATTTACGGGATACCCTACGGGTACGAGCTGCAAACCTTGAAAGAGACAGTCATTAACGTTTCGAAAGGCAAAACTGACCTTTCAGACAAGACAAAAGCGATACTTGCAGACGTTAAATCGCCTGTGCACATTCAAGTTTTCGTCACTTTAACGTGTCCGCATTGTGCCGTAGCAGCGGCGGTTGCGCACAAGTTAGCGGTTGAAAGCGACATGGTGAAGGCGGATGTTATTGACGCCAGCGAGTTTCCGACTTTGGCGCAGAAATATGCGGTTATAGGCGTTCCGAAAATCGTCATTAACGAGAAAGTGGAGTTCATGGGAGCGTTCAGTGAGGACTTGTTTGCGGAACATGTGCTGCTTGGCACCTTTTAGAATATGGAGAAATAAAACTTGAGTCAGACAAGTAAAGACGAATGCGTCTCCTTAGTTTTCGTTTACAGCGGAGACTTTATGGAACGCGTGATACGCAATTTGATAAATGACCCGTGCTTCTGCCAGTCATGCGGGCTTTACTGCGAATCTTGCAAGTACAACGTTTACAGTTTTGTGCGCAACGTCCGCGCGGCAATACAGTTGCCTAAGCCAGCGGATTTGCCAGCGTTCATCGACAACCCAGAAGAGCACATGCCGAAGAAACTGCCGAAAGCAGATATTTGCTTGGCTTCGGGGTTGCATAAGGATTTGCTGTTGGAGTTGCCCGCGCACATCAAGAAAGCAGGAATAAAAGCACTCATTGCGCCCGTAGAGGATTGGCAAGAGGTGCCTTTAGGCGTTAGGAAACAAGTGGAAGAGAAATGCAGAGAGTTAGGGCTTGAATGCGCGTTTCCGAAGCCTTTCTGCACGCTGACGCCTGAAAAGGGCAAGCCTACTATTGCAAGGTTTATAGCTGAGACGAAAGTGGGGCGTCCCCTGCTGGAGATTTCGCTTAGCACAATCGGCAAAGACGAAGTCATCGAGTGCGCGGTGGTTAGGCGCAGTGCTCCGTGTGGTTCCACATGGTATATAGCGCGAAAGCTCGCGGGAGTTTCTACTAAGCAGGAAACATTGTACGACGCAATTGCCAAGGCTCACCACAGCTACCCATGCATAGCCACAATGAACACTGATCCAGAAACCAAAGAGCCCATACTACATATCGGTGGCTTCACGATAAGAGAAGAAGTTGACAAGGCTTTAGAAAAGGCGCGAGCTGAAAAATTAAAGGAAAAAACTGCTGCTTAACTGCAACTTCAGAACACGTTGTTTGCCGCGTTTCTTATTCGGATACGGTTGTTGTTTATTATTTCCATAATCTCTTCGCCTGTTTTGTCCAATACGTAGCATCTTGCTCTTTTGATATGTTTGGCTTTTATTATGTGTCTTTTTTCCATTGAGTGTAGGAGGTTGTAGACCATTCCTGCGCCGAGGAGCACGCCGTATTCTCTGTGGACGAGGGTGATAATGCCGTAACCGCTTAATGGTTTCTTGCTGAGGGCTTTAAGGATGATTATGTATAGAAGTTTTTTTATGATTTGATCTTCTATTTCCTTTATTGCTCTCGAAGATGATATTTCTGTTAGGCTCATGTTTTGCGTTGCGCTAACCCCCCGATGTCGCACATCGCAATAAGCAAGAAACCAATAAGATATTGGTTAAACAAACATAAGAACCTTCGGTTGAAGTTGAAAGCAGCATAGAGAATTTGAGTAGACTGTGAATTTGCAGTAGTTCACATAGTTTGACTGATTCTGTATTAATCCAATTTTGATGTATTTTAAACCGCAGTCTGCAAGGAAGGGGAAATCAATTTATATATTAAGATATCTTATAGATAACTTAGTCGGGTAGCAGTGGTGATAATGCTTGAGCAGTGCAGAGTCGCAAACTGAACCCAAGAAAAAATCCAGACGGTTCTACTTAGTTCTGGCTGCAGCGGTTCTGCTGATTGTAGTGATACTCAGTGTCGCTTTCTTAAGTTTGTTTAACATGGGTCAAACCAATTATGGTCCTGGCCCAGTCGAAATCGAAGTCATATCTGATAAGCCGTTCTATCTGCAGGGCGAAGAAGTCAATTTCACTATATACGTTACCAACCCTCAAAACTGGTCTGTACCAAAACCAACTAGCGTAACATACGAGATAAACAGGAATGGTAGTGAAGTTTTCCACGGTAATGCACAGATAAGATATGTCTACCCACCACCGTCGTTTCCTGCACATTCGAGAGAATTATATGAGACTTATGTTTGGGACGGGAAAGTTGGACCAGGCGTTAACCGAACGCTAGCTCCGCCCGGAATCTACACATTTACAGGTGCCTTCGACGGACCAGTAGACTACGGCAACAGCGGCAACTGCACCTTTGAGATACGACTAAACCCAGCATCTTAGCATTTCTTAATCACTTACTATGCTGCCTTCTTGTTTCCCGTCAGTTATTTCGCATACCAAAAACGACATCATAAGGCTCAGCATTGTCCAGAATTTGCCCTTGAATGCCAAGCTTGGCGCATATTTCTTTGTGACCATTTGTTATTTAGGTCGGAATTTACAGCATACTGAAGCCAATTTCTTCTTTACAAGATGGTTACATCGCCTTTGCATAAACGCGCATTACAAACGTGAATACAAAGTTGAATATGAAGTCGCAATAATCGTCATTAATCCTCCAGAGCTACATGCATCGTGAAAAGCTACAAAGGAGGTGAAAAAATGATGAAAAGCAGCTATTCTCTTGCATTAATATTGGTTCTTATGTTTTCAACATTTGCAGCTTCTTCCGTTTCGGCACAAGTTTTCTTAGACCAAAAAACAATACAAGAAGTGCAAAAAGCTACTGGAATTATTAACGACAATCAGATACTCAGATTGTGGCAAAACAGTTCAACGCAAGTTGGAATCGGCACGGTCCGAAAAGTAACCAGCCAATTCGAAATGTTTGATGGATATGAAACTATCTTCACGTATGCCGAAATTTCAGTTAACACCCCATTAACAGACAATCTCAGTCCAGAGCAGACAATCACTGCAAAATACCTAGGCGGTCAAGTTGGCGTCCATGGGTTGGATGTGCAGATACGTTGGCCACATTATCCGAATGACACAATAGTCCTCCCCGGTAGTCTTAAATTGAGTGAAGGATTAAACCTAATGTTCTTCATAAACGCAACCACCAAAGCGCTTGTGGGATATATTCCGTACACAATTGCTGGGGCTACTAGCGGCTTGCCTCAAATGCGGCTACTGTCTGAACCACAACCAACCACGGTAGTTTATGAGTCGGAAGATTACGGTTTCAGATGGGATGGCGACAAATATCGCTTCGATTGGAGCGATATGCCTTGGCAATTCCAGTATGATCTTCAAGGCACCAACGACATCGATGGCACTGGAACAAATCGCGAGTTTTCGGCAATTCGTGCCGCTTTCTGCACATGGGGAGATACCCCATGTTCGGGTTTTACCGTCGCAGACGGCGGCACCTATGACTATACCACATACGGCCAATACGCAGCCCGTGTAGAGGACGGTCATAACGTGATAGGTTGGGTAGATAGTGGCATAGAGCAGGGGCCTCTTGCATTAACTTTCATAGCATCTATCACTTGGTATGGTTATCATCATATCACTGACACTGATATAGCAATCAACGACCGAGACTATACTTGGACTATTGGCGGCAATCCCGATGTGCAAAGTTGCGTGACGCATGAGGTTGGTCATGCCATTGGGTTAGGTGATTTATTACAAAGCGCTAATTCGCAGCAGACGATGTACCAATGGCTACCCCCAGGCACCAGCCAGCAGACTCTTGAGTGGGGTGACCTTAACGGTGCGCATTATTTGTATCCGGAGCATGATGATGCAGGTTCAGGCGGAGATGCAGGCGACTCATACACCGAGGCTACGTACGTGAACAGGAATGTGGGGTATTATGGCCGTCTCTGCAACTTGCCGGAGGATGATTTTGACAACTGTGACTACTTCAAGTTCTATGCAACAGCAAGCATGGACGTTCAAATTGGAATGCAGCCTCCAGCAAACGCTAACTTCGACCTTGAACTCCGCGACCCAAACAACAATCTAGTAGCCTACAGCCGTAACGAAGGCAATGGCGCAGCGGAAACAATAACCCGATGGCCTATTGGCATTAGCGGCTTTTGGTATGTAAAAATCTATACCACCGAAACCAACAGAAAAGAGAGCAATGGGCAATACTGGTTCACCATAAGCGATTATGGAGCTAGATACGTTTCAGACATTTATTGGTATGGATCCTTGAGCGGTTATTGTTATGTTGGCAATGCATATGGTGAGATAGGCAGCTCACCAGACGGCAACTATGCAGGTATCTACACATTTCAAGGGGGCGACGCCGCCACCATAATGGGATACTTGAATTCGCCAACCTATTTCCCCAGCGACATCTACATCTACGGCTATACGACAGGAACCCCTCATGTTTATGTATACGTATCTCAAAACGCCAACTACGACTGGTACTATGTAAATGACCTTTTCATTCACGAAGATTCGTCAACAACTATATACCTGGGATACACTACACAACAATTCAGGTACATTGCCATAGTAGTCTACAATTCAGGCTGGGGGCCAGAGTTCCTCCGTATTGATTGCGTGACCGTCGTGGCCGTGACCTAGCCATTGCACTAAGCAAGACACAAACTTAACGCCATACACTCTTCTTTTTTCTCAACAATCCAACTGTTTTTGAGGAACTAAGACTTCTGCAGCAAAGAACGACACATTGTGCCTTTGTAAGGGGTATAGCCTGCCACGAGCGCAAAACAAGGTCTCAGACGTTGCAAAAAACGAGAAATGGAAAATAAGAAAAAGATGCAACAAGGTGTTTTCTGCTTTTTAGCAGTGTCCGCAGCAGCATCCGCCTGAGTGACCAGACTTGCCGCCAGCGAATTTCACTGGGTTCTTGTCGAACGTTGCCTTGCAAGACGAGGCGCAGAAATAGTACGTTTTACCCATGTAATCGGATTTGAATTTGGCGGTTTTCTCATCTACATTCATTCCGCAGACAGGATCTTTAGCCATAGATTATTTCACCTCCTCATGCACTGGTGATTTTTCAGCGTTAAACTTTTCGAATTTGAATTTAGCCAGTTTCAGCGTGGCTGAGTTGCTGACCACTGTTAATGAGCTTATTGCCATTGCTCCAGCCGCAAACATCGGGTTAAGTATTCCAGCCGCTGCTATGGGAATCATGACGGCGTTGTAGATGAAAGCCCAGAACAGGTTCGTGTTGATTTTCCGCATGGTTTTCTTGCTGAGTTCCACGCCAAGCGCAACGTCGCGCAAGTCGTCTCTGATTAGCACGATGCCGCCTGTTTCCTTGGCAATGTCGGTGCCACTGCCGATGGCGATGCCGATGTCCGCCTGAGCCAACGCTGGCGCATCGTTTATTCCATCACCAACCATTGCCACAACTTTGTGTTCGCTTTGCAGTTTCTTTATGGCGTCTACTTTCTGCCACGGCAGCACGTTCGCGATGACCTGTTCTATGCCTAATTGCTTCGCGATAGCCCTTGCGGTTCGCTCGTTGTCGCCTGTCAACATTGCAACTTCCAACTGCATGCTTTTTAGTTGCTGGATGGCTTCGGCAGCGCTTTCTTTTGGCGTGTCCATCGCGGCGACTATTCCTGCAGGTTCGCCGTTAACAGCCAGCAGCATGGCGGTTTTTCCTTCACTTTCCAGTTTTGCCAAATCCTCTTCTAACTTCGCAAACGGAACGCTTTGTTCTTGCATGAGTTTGCGGTTTCCTAGGAGTATTGTTTTGCCTTCGGCGGTGCAGCGGACTCCCCGTCCCGGCAGGGCTTCGAAAGAATCCGCGTCTGCAAGCTTCACTTTGGCTTTTTGCGCGTGGTTTGTTATTGCTTCTGCCAGCGGGTGTTCTGAGCCTTTCTCGGCTATAGCTGCAAAGCGTAGCACGTCTTTTTCTGTGAAGCTACCGTAATGCTTGATGTCGGTTACTGAGGGCTCGCCCTTGGTGAGGGTTCCTGTTTTGTCGAAGACTACGGTGGTGAGTTTTCGGGCTTTTTCCACGTATTCGCCGCTTCGCAGCAGTATGCCGTATTCGGCGCCTTTGCCTACGCCTGCGAGAATAGCGGTTGGCGTGGCTATGCCTAAGGCGCAGGGGCAGGAAATCAGCAGCACAGCGAGCAAAACGAGGAAAGATTTTGAGAATGCCTCGCCTATTGGCAGGTTAAGGTAGAATGCGTAGTAGTAGAGCCATACGCTGAATGAGATGGCGGCTACGGTGAAGACCATGGGCACGAATTTGGCTACGACGCGGTCTGCGAACCTTTGCACTGGAGCGCTTGACGCTTGGGCTTCCTCAACTAGATGCACGATTTGGGCGAGGGCGGTGTCTTCGCCGACTCTGGTGGCGCGTATTCGCAGGAGACCGTTTTTGTTGATGGTGGCGCCGATGACTTCGCTGCCCACGTTCTTTTCAACGGGGATGCTTTCACCCGTGAGGAGTTTTTCGTCAACTGAGGAGTAGCCTGCGGTGACGACGCCGTCGGTGGGGATTTTTTCGCCAGGCTTCACTATTAATGTGTCACCTACTTGCAGGTCGTCTATTGAAAGCTCCACTTCCTGCCCGTCCCGTAGCACTCGTGCCATTGTGGGTCTGAGCTCAAGCAGTTTTCTTATTGAGGCGGCGGATTTGCGGCGTATGATTTCTTCGATGTATTTGCCGAGGAGGACGAAGGCTAAGATGCCTACGGATACTTCTAGGTAAGTTATGCCGTCACTGGTGATGGCTGGCAGGAAAGTGCCGAGTGCTCCGTATATCCAGCCTGCTAATACGCCTGTAGCGACGAGTACGTCCATGTTTATCTTGCGATTTTTAAGCGAGTAGTAGGAGCCTTTCATTATGCTGAAGCCTGCAACCCAGACTATTGGGGTTGAAACTATGAATATGGCTAAGCCGTACACTGAAAGCCCGCCAACGATTTCAAGAGACATTATTACTGCGGCGACACCGAAAAGTGAAAGCACACGCAGTGCGCCAGCGGCTACTACGCCGAGTAGTGTGAGTGTGACTCTGCGTCTCATGGTTTTTAATTCGCGTTCTGGTGCCTCGTAGACGTCGGCGCATTGTTGGCTGCAGAAGTAGTACCATCGGTCGCCTATTTTGCGTTTGATGGCGGTTTCCGTGTCGACTATCATGCCGCACACGGGGTCTCTTGCTTTTGCCATAATGTTTAGCCTTCTGTGAGAAGTTGTATGTAAGTGCTTTCGTGTCATTGCATATAAATATATCTGTACAAGACATATCTTAATTGATGTCAACCACGCACATCCACCAAAACAACCTAAACCAACAACTAAAAAACTAACACAGACAACACACGAAAAAAAAACAGAAGCGCCTGCTTACTCTAACCGCTTAATGATGTGATACCCAAACTTAGTTTTCACAACAGCAGAAGTGTCGCCTTTCTGAAGCGCAAAAGCAGCATTCTCAAACTCCTTAACCATCTTGCCACGCGTAAACGTGCCAAGGTCTCCGCCCCGCTTCCCAGAAGGACAAAACGAAACCGCCTGAGCAACCGCACTGAACTTCTCGCCCTTCTTCAAACGCTCCAAAACAGCCTTAGCTTCCTGCTCCGTCTTAACAAGAATATGAGCACAATGAACTTTATCAGGCATAGACTATGCAAACGCAACTTTGACTAATAATTTTTTCTTGCCAAATTACGCTAAGTCGAAAAAAGGGGGATTAGGTGTGTGTCTTCGTGAATTTCTTTAGAGGCGAAGGTTTTCTATGTCTGCATCGGAATGTTTACTTGATCCGTCGTTCCAAGTGTTGCATGGAAAAACGTACCTAAATGAATGGTCGGCATGCAAGGTGAGTGAAAGCGTATTTAGGAGATTTGTTCTCGCTGAATCACTGTACACTTTGCATGTTAGAGCGGTGCCGGCTTTTTGGATTGTTAAGTAGTACCAAGTGTTGAGGGAAATAGTCATGAAGTTGTAATAGTTGGTTCCGCTGTAGGATTCAGCTAAGTACAAGTGCTCGGCATTGCTATAAAAATCAGCAAACAAGGCAAGGTACGTTTTTGAGGCGAGTTTTAAGGCGTAGTAGTCGTCTAAGTCATTTGTTAGACCCCAGAACCAGTTGTAGGCGTAGGTTCCGCTTGCACTGTTTACTTTGAAGTCGATTTTGTGTTCCCAATTGCTTCCGAAGTATCCTGCACCTTTATCTTTGAAGAGTCTTGCGTCCTCGTTGGAATAGCAGTCGAAGTCAGCGTGTGTTGTTCCCGCTAAGGCTACGTGGTTATTTGGGTCAGTTTCCGTATATGTTGTGAAGTCTTCAGGATTTGGTGGGGTATATGTTTGAATATACAAGTCAATTGGCGAAGACCAAGCGCTTGGGTTCCCAGCGGAATTCATGGCGCTGACTGAAACGCTGAATTGACCTTGGGAACTATAAACGTGCGTCTGGTATGCGTCGGTGCCGCTGGGAAATGGTCCTATTGTTGTTCGGGGTGTGCCGTCGCCCCAATTGAAGGTGTAGTAGATGTTATAGCCATAGGGAGAGGTTGTTACCGCGCTGAAATTAATGGGAGTGTTAGCGTATGTCGGCGAGGTTAGACAAGTAAGCGTTGGTGTAGGTAGCGGATCGGGCTGACTAGGCGGCGGATTCTGGATGTAAATATCCCCATTTCCATAAACAGCCATGGTAGAACTATGCCATGGGGTGTCTTGTTGACCGTACATCCACCAATATGCATCAAATTCTGTCCTTAGAGGGGAAGCCCCGAAAGGCTGTGCAAAAGTTTGAATACACGCCGAGTCCAAGGCTTGATTTACTGTCTCAGGGTACTGAGTGTTTAGAGCTGCTGAAAAGAACAGTTCGACCCAGTACCAATAGGACCAACCGCTTTCGAAGGGTATCGTTTGACTCAGAGATGCTGCACCCCATGGAAAACCTATGTAGACCTGCGTACCCCAGTCGGGTCTGGCGTAGCCGTCGTTACTCATCATTCCTTGTATGTTAAATCCTTCTGTATCGATTGGGTGTACTTCACGGTGGGTCCATGCGAATGGCATTCCAAAAGCTCGGGGCGGCTGTCCCCATGATGGCCACAATCCTTGAGCCACGGGTTGGCCGGGATTTTGAATGTGCGTGTAGTTTGCTGACAAGCAGGTGTTGATGAAGGCAAAGACGACTTTTTGTGAGGCAACCTTTCCGTATATGTCATTGTCGTAGACACCGTTCTCAGGATGTTGTACGCGTGGATGTTGGCTATCATTATACCATCCTGTTATTGTACCTGTCCCGTCTTCGAACATGTAATGCCATTCGCCAGAAGGAGTCCTTGGAGAGTCAGTTCTTCCAATGCCATGGTCAAAATCCACCACAGCCACACGATCATAATACGCCGACTCCGCATAGTTCTGGAGGTCAAGTAGAATTTGGGATTCTGTATAGTTTAGATGATTCAAGGAAGGGCTGTAGCCGCTTTGGCTGAACCAATTCCGAATCAGGGGAGCAACGAGACTTTGGTTCCCGACCTCAGAATTGCTCTTGCGCCAACTTGTGTGAAAAGTTGGATCGTACGAACCGGCGCTTGGTGAGCCCCAAATTAGAGCTGCGGCTGTTGGTGTTGCTTTGACAATTGGGATGCGGACAAATAAAGCCACTGAAGATATTATCAGAATGCAGAGCATTATTAAGCCAACACTATGATTATGATGTTTTAGCAAATTGCCCAAATGAACCATGTTCTTAGGAGTTCTGAAGTGCACACGTAGTTTTTGAAACTCGCAAAACTGACGCTTTTTCTGCACAATCACCCAAAACAAAGCAAATCCCGTAGCAGCAGCAATCGTGATTGCTGAAAATGCAGCCCACATCAAGAGGCTGACACTCAGATCCGAAGAATCTCTCATAGGCATCTTACTTGTTTGAGGAACGTTTGCAGTAAAATTGAGGGCTGTGCTCGACTTCGCAAGAGCGCTCTCCTCTTCCATCGTAATTGAAGACCAAGCTTCCTGTACAGATCTGATCTCGCCGGTGTCTGCCCAGATGTCAACTTGTATTCCGTACAGGTTGCCGTACCATT
>Ga0299912_10004301_pt1 | contig 11667 bp, 9 predicted proteins | sample RVTome_2_FD_207667 | JGI IMG/M metagenome (GOLD analysis project Ga0299912, IMG submission 207667) | Soil microbial communities from uranium-contaminated site in the Upper Colorado River Basin, Wyoming, United States - RVT95D214 (version 2) ... | reverse complement strand
CGAGGGGAAAGAAAGGGGTAACATGGAGACTGCTGGATTCCCTTTTGAAGGGGCTCTCGGAGGGAGGGGCTGCCGTGAGAGATATCCAGCTTAAGGAAATGAATATCTCATACTGTCGGGCGTGCCTCACGTGTATGCATAAAACACCCGGTCAATGTGCTCAGCGGGATGATATGGACCAGATCTATCCATCCCTGAGGGAATCGGATCTCTTTGTGATGGGTACGCCCGTTTACACGGACAATATGAGCGCCCAGATGAAAACCGTAACGGACCGCTGTATCTGCGGTATGGATCCATTTTTACGGCTCGACCCTGCAAACCGGGTGAGGCACCCCTACAGTTGGGCAATGCCATCAAAATTCCTCCTCGTATCAACATCGGGATTCCCAGAGATGGAAAGTTTCCTGCCTCTGATAATGACGTTCAGGGCCCAAGCCGCGAACTTTGGTTGCAAATCCATCGGGGAAATCTGCATACCCGGTTCCATTGCCTTACAGATGGCACCGCAACTTCTCGAACCTCGGCTTGATCTGATTCAACAGGCGGGTAAGATGCTTGCCCTCCATGGGAAAATAGAACCTACTCTTTTGGAAGAGCTGAGCCGACCGATTGTGACAGTGGAGCAATACCTCGAAATCTCGGCGAAATACGAAGCCTGGGCCAGAAAGAGCCGAGAGCAAGCCACATAGTTTCCTGTCCCGCAGATGATCTATACACGTCATATTTTAGGAGTAAGTATCGATAGGCGGGGCCTGCTGCAGGTCTAACCCCGCCCCCAGCCTAAGCAGGACACGTATATCCCGCCTATCGGGTGTAATCATTTATTTTCAGGAATTTTATGACTTTTTGAAATTGAGGGTTGACCATGTAATACATATTAATTCTTGACTTACCTTTTTGAATTTGCTATACCTTTAACAAAGGGTGGTAAAAGGGAGGGATTATGGAGACAGCGGTGACCATCAAAGGACAGGTGGTGATTCCAGCTAAAATCAGACATCGCCTTGGAATCAAGAAGGGAACCAAATTTTTTGTCGAAGAGCGAAAAGGAGAGATTATCCTTCGTCCCTTAAATAGAGGATACTTTCAAAAGATGAGCGGCATCCTCAAAGGAGGAGGACTGACCAAGGCGCTGGAAGAGTCCAGAAAAGAGGAGTTGAAACGGGAGGAGGAGAAAATTGACCGCCGAAAAGGTTCTCGATAGCTGGGCGCTTCTATGCTATCTTGAGCAAGAACCCGGCTTCGAGAAGATGATCGATCTCTTCGAGAAAGCCGTGGAGTCCTCCAAGCCTCTTTTAATGTGCATCGTCAACTGGGGAGAAGTTTACTACCAGATTGCAAGACGGTTCGGAGAACAAAAGGCCCAAGAAATAGATCAACTCATACAGACATTGCCGATCACACTTGTCGAGGCTAATAAAGAACTGACCAGTGAAGCCGCACGTATTAAGTCTACAAAACCGATGGCGTACGCTGATTGTTTTGCTGCGGCACTGGCACGGTTACAAAAAGCAGAGCTTTATACCGGGGATCCTGAATTTAGGGCAGTGGAAAAAGATGTTAAAGTTGTCTGGCTTTAATCAAAAAATTAGTGCCTAAGCTTGCATACTCTGTAAAAAAGATATATTTTAGGTCGGACCGAGCTAACCTTTTGACATTCAAGCAGATATATCCTAAGAATACGTGTTTTTTGGCCTAAAAAGGCCATTTTCATCGGTAAAATTGAGCCTAAAAGGAATTCCGGGGTCTCCTTAAGTGTCTTTTCCCCGGGATTACCTCCCCCCTGGCCATCCTTAAAATTCCCAATTAGGGCAATTTCAACCCTAAAATTGCCACTCTAAGCCTAAAATTAGCATCTTTTCTTCACAGTCGATCCATAAACTCAAATAGTTGTCTTGGTCCGACCCCATAACGTCTTCATTTTCAACCGGAAAGAGCACGCCCGATCGCATGGAAGATGGGCCCGTGTATGCTCTTGAAAGAACTCTTGAAAGAACGATTTGACAAATGCCTGGAGAGCCGTTATATTGAAAGCTAATCAGGAATGATTCCGAGTTTTCCAAGATGACCAAAGAATCCATGATCCAACAGCTAAGAGAGAGGGGATTGAAAGTTACCCCTCAAAGACTGGCTATCATTGAGGTGCTGATAGAGAAGAGGGATCTTCATCCCGGCGCGCGCCTTGTCTATAAGGAGGCAAAAAAGAAAAAGAAGAGTTTGAGCTTATCGACCACCTATGCCACACTCAATGAGTTTTCTCGCCATGGCATCATCAAAACGCTTCAGTTTGATCAGATGGAAAACCGCTACGAGGGGAATCTTGAAGAACATATCAATTTGATCTGCGAGAGATGTAAGAAGATACTGGATTACAAGGTCCCCATGACGGTTGACCAGAGAGATGTAGTGAAGAAAACCGGCTTCTCAATCACTGACACCAGGCTGGAGTATTACGGGTACTGTCAAGAGTGTCGCAAGAAAAAGCGTGGCTAACGTTGTTGTTGTTGAACTGCAACTTGTTCTCATTTGGGAAATGAGTCCATCTATAACGTAGTCCCAATCAAATCGAAAGGAGGGTTTTATGAAAAAACAAGAAAAGCTGACCACCAACGCCGGGGCTCCCGTCGTCGACAACCAGAATATCATAACCGCCGGACCGCGCGGCCCGGTGCTCCTGCAGGATGTCTGGTTTCTGGAGAAACTTGCCCAGTTCGACCGGGAGGTGATCCCCGAACGCCGTATGCACGCCAAGGGTTCCGGCGCATACGGCACCTTCACCGTCACCCATGACATCACCCGCTATTCCAGGGCCAAGATCTTCTCCGAAGTGGGGAAGAAGACCGATCTCTTCATCCGCTTTTCAACGGTGGCAGGCGAGCGAGGCGCCGCTGACGCGGAACGGGACATCCGGGGGTTTGCTATGAAGTTCTATACCGAGGAAGGCAACTGGGATCTGGTGGGCAACAACACACCCGTATTCTTCCTGCGCGATCCCCTCAAGTTCCCCGACCTCAACCACGCCGTCAAGCGGGACCCCCGTACTAACATGCGCAGTGCAAAAAACAACTGGGACTTCTGGACATCGCTTCCGGAGGCCCTGCACCAGGTGACCATCGTCATGAGTGACCGGGGCATCCCCTATTCCTACCGACACATGCACGGCTTTGGCAGCCATACATTCAGTTTCATCAACGCCAAGAAGGAACGTTACTGGGTAAAATTTCACCTTAAGACCCAGCAGGGGATTCGAAACCTGAGTGACGAAGAGGCAGGGGCAATCGTCGGCAAGGATAGGGAAAGCCACCAGCGCGATCTCTACGAAAGCATTGAAAAGGTCGACTTCCCCCGCTGGACCATGTTTATCCAGGTGATGCCCGAGAAGGATGCGGCGAAATGTCCGTACAACCCCTTCGACCTCACCAAGGTCTGGTTCCACAAGGATTATCCCATGATCGAAGTAGGCGTGTTAGAACTGAACCGCAACCCGGAAAACTACTTTGCTGAGGTTGAGCAGGCGGCCTTCAATCCGGCCAATGTCGTGCCCGGCATCGGTTTTTCACCTGACAAGATGCTGCAGGGGCGCCTGTTTTCCTACGGCGATGCACAGCGCTACCGGCTCGGCGTAAACCACCACTTGATCCCGGTCAATGCCCCTCGCTGCCCGTTCCATAGCTACCACCGCGACGGCGCCATGCGGGTTGACGGCAATCATGGCAGCACCCTCGGCTACGAACCCAACAGTTACGGTGAATGGCAGCAGCAGCCGGAATTTGCCGAACCGCCCCTGAGCATAGAAGGGGCCGCCGACCACTGGAATCATAGAGAAGACACCGATTACTATTCCCAGCCCGGCAAGCTCTTCCGCCTGATGAACCCGGCACAACAGGCAGTCCTATTTGCCAACACTGGACGTGCAATGGGTGATGCCCCCAGGGAGATCAAACTGAGGCACATTGGCAACTGCCTGAAGGCTGACCCGGCCTACGGCAAGGGGGTGGCCGACGCATTGGGCATCCCGTTTAGCGAAGTACCCAAAGAGGTATAGAGTGGCCTTCGAACCGAGGCTCAGACATGACAGGCGAACCGAGCCAAGACCACTCAGGGGCGAATTACTAATCAGTCCATAATTATATAGACATCGTAAACTAAATCCCTCCTTCCCTCCCTTTACAAAAGGGAGGAATACCCCTCTTTGGCAAAGAGGGGCGAGGGGAGATTTTCTAAAGATGGTGTCTTCTCAATTATGGACTCCTTAGTAAATAAGAAAACTATCCACTGACTATCGGTGGACAGATCAACCAGTCAACAAAGGGCTCAATGCGGGCTTGGTAAACGCTGATGCGATTTACCAAGCTGCTTGGCCCGGTTGTTATCCTCCACTTCCGCCAGTAATCCCTGTCATTTTGGTAAAACATGCTTGATTTCAATTGGAAGTCATCGGTGCTCCTTGTGCTTGACATATAACTCCGTTTTTCGTATATTCAACTTACCCAAAAGCGAGTTCTTATCACTTTTTCCCAGGGATGGATCCAGCCCAGACTGGGCATCCCCACCTGACTGGAGCAGTTCTGCTCGGTCGGGAGCGGGAAGAAGGGTGAGGGTGGGGCCGATCGCCAGGGAAGATGAAATGAGCTGGGTTTGGTTATTGCCGATCGCGGTTGTCGTCTGGTACCTTCTTATGGGATGGCGCCTCCCCAGGCGGGGAGGGCCAGGATGAACGACCCGGTCCTGCCCGGTCGAGGGCAGAAAGCAGAACTCCAAGGATGCGCATGAGGGGAGATTATAATGAAAATCCGAAGGTCCGCCTCCGCGGCTGTGCGGGGATACAGTCGAATAGAGCTCATAGCCGGGCGGAGAGGGCGATTTTCCCCTTGGAAAGCGAGGACTCCTTCTTGTACTCATCGATTTTAACTTTCGCCTCCATATACTACGTTTCTTTTAATAATCGCTAAAAAAAAGTGGGAAAAGTTTTTCTCTTTTTAGTGGAAGTTTTTCTGGAAATTTAGGTAAATAGTTTCCACTTTTTATAGTGTCGGATCTCACAAACGTAAAATGGAAAATCTGTAACTATTTGAACAGCTTATTAGTTTCTGGGATTTTTCATGAGTATGTATTTGTTGGTATAAAAATTGCCTATTTATCCATACGATATAAATATGTTTATGTCCCGATAAAGCCTAACCCTCCGTAAGAAGGGGGCGGAAAGCGGCGGATCTTTTAAAAGAGATGGCCGAGCTGCCGAAGGACGAAAGAACGGTATGTTCGGCTTTTCTGTTTTTCTTATCCTAAATAAAGAAAGGAGGAAAGTTAATGAGAAAGATACTTATAGCAGTAATGGCAATGGTGACCATGCTCTTGTTTACAACCCCTACCCACGCAACTCTTTGGGACAGAGGTGGTGGTCTTGTCTATGACGATGTCCTGAAGATCACCTGGCTTCAAAATGCTGATTATGCCGGGGTAAAGATGAATTGGAATGACGCCACGACATGGGCTGACAATCTCGAATACGGTGGTTTTAAAGATTGGCGGTTACCCGAGGGGGATTTAAATGCTTATGGAAGCCCAGCCCCTTTAAGTGAAATGGGGCATCTTTATGCTGATCTTATTGCTGGTGGCGGACTGCCTGGTCCCTTTACAAATATACATACACATATGTTCCCGGCAGATGGAGAATATGATTACTATTGGACAAGCACGACATATGATACCGCAGCGTTAGTTTATCGATTTGGCGACGGGATTCAAACTGGAGGATCCCTAGGGGCGCTTGCGTATGCTTGGGCTGTTGGTGATGGTGACGTCGCCGCCGTCCCCGAACCCGCCACCATGCTCCTCTTGGGTTCAGGGTTACTCGGTCTCGCTGGACTCAGGAAGAAGTTTAAGAAGTAAAAAACAGAAAGATATTTGGGGGAAGGAAACTTTGAAAGTCTTGGCCTACGAATTTTACTTCCGTGACTCACTAAAGGGAATTCAGTTTGCAGGATTATTTCCTGAGAGAAGAAAGGATCTAAAGAGGGTAAGTAGGGATTCCGTAAAGAAATTGGGGGAAAGGCTTATAGGAAAAGGTTTAGACTCGAAGAAGCTATCTTTCAATAAGGTAACATTTGATTCAAACACGGGTCGAATCATCCGTCCCAAGGTCTCTTTGTAATCATCATGGGAAGTTGACGGACAAACCCATACGGTGCTCAATAATGAAGGCAGGGTTACTCGGCTCTGCCTTTTTTGTTTATTTCCTTCGGTAATCATTACTGTCAAGATTAACTCACAACTCCAGGTTTGTAGGTGAAATAATTTTCCTTAAAGCCTTTATCAATTCAAGTATTACCTACCTTTTATATCTAATTCAAAAAAATGGGGAGGCCAAAGCCTCCCCTACCCTTACCTCCACCAATACCTGCCTATGGCAGGCAGGAATACCGATGGTGCAAATCTATTAAAAATATATGTTTTATCAGGTGGGTTTGGAGAAGTCGGCGATTCGGAGGAGGAGGGAAACGAAGGGGACAATTGTTTTAGTGGATTTTCAGAATGGCCATTTCTCGGTAGCTACTCACGCAGCCACGTTTCCATTACGGGATCTGTTAATCTGTGAATATTTTTATCATCCTTCTCGATGAGGTCTCTGGAAAAAAGGGCTTTTATGGCTCTTTGTGTGCCTCCTATCGATAGGCGATGTCTTTCAAGAAATTCTCTTCCATACGGTGAGGCAGTAGGCTCTTTGGCAATTGCTTTTAATACCGCCTTCTGTATCAAGGTGAGGCCACTCCAAATCCCTTCGAAATCATTCGTTTCCATTGTGACTAAAACATGGTGGGCAGTTTCTAATACCTTGCTATCACATTTTTTTGCAGACGTATCCCATGCAATCGACGCCAGCTTCTGGACATAGTAGGGATAGCCTCTTACCGTATCATACATCTTTTTAGCAATCTCTTCGGGACATGTCTTCCCTGTATCTTTAAACCTCTTTTGAATATAGGAAACGAATTCTTCTCTGGCGATCTCCTTCAATGTATACGAAAAAGCGCTCTTATAGAAAGGACGGCTCTTATTTAAAAACATATCATTCAGTATTCGTCGACGGCTTCCCACATAAAAATAGGTTATCTCCTTATGAAACTGAATATGAGACCTCAATATCCCCTCTATCTTTTTGGATTGAGGAAGTTCTGTAATCTCCTGAAATTCATCGAGTGCGATGCATGCCTTTAGTTTTTTCCTCTTGACATGAGCATAAAGGCCTTCCATCAGATCATCAAGAAGTAATCCCGTTTCTGCCGTTTGATCAAATTTAACAGAGAGAGTATAACCATCAGGCTTGACTTCAATGCTTGGAATTAATCTCTTAAAAAGACTTGCGATCCTGTCTCCAAGGCTCCGAGGATCAACCCCTTTTCCAATTCCCTTTAATATCCCGGAAGAAAACCTTAAAATAAAGTCTTGTTCTGAGGAGACAGGGAAGAGATCGACATACACTGCCAAGAATCCCTCTTTTTCAAGCAGTTCCAAAACTATTTTTATGAGTGATGACTTACCGTACCGCCGCGGAGAGAAGAGAATAACATTATCCCCATTCCTTGCATAGCGGAGGAGATCCTTTATTTCCGCCTCTCGATTGCAGAAATCCTTCCGCTGGACTATTCCTAATGTAAACGGATTCCGCAATTAAGCCTCCTGATTATTCATTGCGAATTATTTTAATTGAATTATGCAAAAAGAATACAAAGTAATTCCTTAGTTGTCAATAGAATTTTTGTGAGGTGATACTTTTTCACGGAAAAGTTATCAAGGTAGGGCAATGGGTTCACTTTAAAGCTACGTGAGTTTGGAGAAGTCGGCGAATCTGAGGAAGAGCTGGCCGATTCCATCTAACAGGGCGAGGCGGTTATTCCGGATGGCCCCATCTTCGACCATCACCATGACGCCTTCGAAGAATTCGTCAATCACTTTCTTCATCCGGCTCATCTCAAGGAGGGAGGCAGCATAGTCCCTTTGATTGAGGAGTTGATCGATCTTCCCTTTCGCATCCATGAATGCCTGATAGAGATTCTTCTCGGCAGGTTCAGAGAAGAGGGAAGGGTCGATCCCCTTCCCTGAAGGCGCTCCCTTCAGGATATTCATCGCCCGCTTAAAGCCGATCACAATCGATTCGAAGTCTTTCCACTCTTTTGCTTCCCTTAATGCGTCAATCCGGCGCTGGACATCCAGCAATTGATCAAAGGAAGTGGAAAGGACAGCCTCAATCACATCAAAAGGATATCCCTTATCGAGAAGAAAATTCTGATAACGAATCCGGAAGAAATCCAGAACATCCGTCTTCACCTCCGGGAGGGAACGCTCCATCTTCCCCTTCAATTGCCGGCCGCTCTCTTCAATCAATTCGCCCAGGGAGAGAGAGTATTCCTTCTCGAGGATGATCCGGATGATCCCCAGCGCCTGGCGCCTCAGGCCAAAAGGATCGGCTGTTCCGGTTGGCACAAGACCTACGCCAAAACAACCCACGATCGTATCCATTTTGTCGGCGATGCTGACGATATCCCCGACAGGACTCGAAGGCAACCTGTCTCCTGAAAAACCTGGCAGGTAGTGCTCATAGATCGCCTCGTAAACTTCTGCCTTTTCTCCGGACAGACGTCCATACTCCCTGCCCACGATCCCCTGCAGCTTTGGAAACTCCCCAACCATTCCGGTCACCAGATCGGCCTTGCACAGGAGGGCCGCTCTCTCCACGGCTTGTCGGAGTTTCGGATTGATGCGCTCTACAATAAAAGAGGCTAGGTTTTTAAATCGCATCACCTTCTCGTAGGAGGTCCCAAGTTTTACCTGGAAAACCACCTTCTTCAACAGTTCCACCCTTTTTTCGAGGGTAATTTTCATATCGTCTTCGAAGAAGAAGGCCGCATCGGAAAGCCTCGCCTTGAGGACGCGCTCATTCCCCTTCACCACCACCTTCTCATCTTTTGGCACAATATTGCTGATGCAGATGAAATGGGGCAGCAATCTTCCATGGTCGTCTATCAGTGGAAAGTATCTCTGATGCTCTTTCATCGAATGGATGACCACCTCCCTTGGCAGGGAGAGAAATCTTTCCTCAAAACTCCCGCAAAGGGGGAGAGGATATTCCACCAGAAAGTTAACCTCGTTGAGAAGTTCCTCATCCTTTAAGACTCCCCCGGAAACTTCGGCTCCTTTTAGGATCATCCCCTCTTCTATTCTTCTCTTCCTTGCCGACGGATCGACAATGACAGAAGCCTCGCCCAACTTCTGTAAATAGGTTCTAAAATCCTTCACTGCAATGGGATCAGGATGCATGAACCGATGACCATACGTGATATTTCCACTCCGGACATCTCCCATTTCGAAAGGGATGACCTCTCCCCCAAAGAGGCCGAGGATCCAGTGAATGGGCCGGGCGAACCGGATCGACACCTCTGCCCATCTCATCGACTTCTGAAAGGGGATGGAAAGAATAACTTTAGGAAGAATGTGAGGAAGGATTTCTATGGTCGGCCTTCCGGTCTCCCTTCTAATGGCACAGACATATTCTCCCTTTTCTGTCTCAATTACCTCAAGAGATTCAACAGGAACCGATTGACCTTTTGCAAAACCGATCGCCGCCTTTGTAGGAGCGCCTTGGGAATCGAAGGAAGCCGCTTTCGAAGGCCCTATCTTCTTTATCTCTTCATCCCTCTGTTTCTCTGAAACGGACTCGATATAGAGGACGATCCGCCTGGGCGTTCCCAGGGTTTGGATTCCCTTAAAATCGATCCGGTTGGTCTCAAACTCTTTCTGCACAAGTTCTTTCAGATCGGACAAAGCCTTCGGGATAAATCCGGATGGTATCTCCTCTGTCCCGATCTCCAAAAGAAGTTCTTTCATGGGTTAAAAATCTCCATAATGACATTCGTCGGCAATAAGTGCCGAAGCTACTCCGAACTCCGAACTCCGAACTCCGAACTCTTCTTTAACAACGGAAACCCCATCTCTTCTCTCTGTTTAAGATACCCTTCTGCGCATAATCTCGCCAGGGCCCTCACCCTCAGGATATAGCCCATCCTTTCGGTGACGCTGATCGCACCCCGGGCATCGAGAAGGTTGAAGGTATGGGAGGTCTTCAAACAGTGGTCGTAGGCCGGAAAGACGAGCCCCTTCTCAATCAATCTCTTCGCCTCTTTCTCATACATCTCAAAGAGGCGAAAGAGCATCTCCACATCCGCCTCCTCGAAATTGTATGTTGAAAATTCCACCTCACCCCGATGATGGACATCGCCATATTTGATTCCCCTGGTCCATTCGAGGTCGTAGACATTATCCACAGCCTGAAGATACATGGCGATCCGCTCAATGCCGTAGGTGATCTCTACGGGGATGGGGTTGAGTTCGATTCCTCCCGCCTGCTGGAAATAGGTGAACTGGGTGATCTCCATTCCGTCGAGCCACACCTCCCAGCCCAATCCCCATGCTCCCAGAGTGGGAGACTCCCAGTCATCCTCCACGAAACGGATGTCATGGCTGATGGGATCGATGCCGAAAGACTTCAGGCTCTTGAGATAGATCTCCTGAATATCGATGGGAGAGGGTTTGATGATGACCTGATATTGATAATAGTGTTGGAGGCGATTGGGATTCTCTCCGTATCGGCCATCGGTGGGGCGACGGGAAGGCTCTACATAGGCGACCTTCCAGGGTTCAGGTCCCAGGACCCTGAGAAAGGTGGCAGGGTTAAAAGTCCCTGCGCCCACTTCAATATCATAGGGCTGCTGAATCACACAGCCCTGATCCGCCCAGAATCTCTGCAGGGAGAAGATCAATTCCTGAAAATTCATTCTTTCTCCTTTAATTTTTGTAACGGAGTAGGATGTAGCACGATAAATAACAAATGTCAAAGTTCAAATGTCAAATTAAGCTCAAAGCACAAATGCTATAATGTTTTGATTTTAAGCTTTGACATTCATTTGGCATTTGCATTTTGAAATTTGGAATTAAAAAGAGGAGTCTCCCTTAACGCTTTGAGCGACTTCAGCTCTTTCCCCAACTGATGGGTGATGAATCTGGGAAGGAGTTCCCTGCTCTCGGCGAGGGCCTGAGTCGTGAATCTGAGCCTGTGGAGCTTGGCCAATTCCATCTGCGAGACCTGGTCAATTAAGCGGGCCGTCCCCAGCGAGAGGGGAATGAGCCCTTCTCCATTTTTCGCACACTTGCCACAGACCAGCGTCCCTTTTTCAAAGGAGAAGAAGGCGGCCGGAATCTCCTTCAGCTCCTCCCAGTCCCGTTTACATAAACCGCACCGGATCAGATGGGGACGGTAACCGAAGAGGGAGAGCATCCGTATCTCAAACATCCTCAATAGTTCCTCTTCTGGGGCCATCATATCAAGATCACTTAAAAAGGAAAAGAGGAGATCAAAAGCCTCCGGGTTGGCCTCCCGTTCCCCGGCCATCTCATTCACCAATTCGAGATAGTAGTTTCCGTAATAGATTTTTTTCAGATCTTCTCTGATTTGAGGGAAGATGTGGAGGAGATCGCCGCTCTCCACTCTGACCAGACCCATGCCCTCCCGATCGAAAAAGATGAGACGGAGGTGTGAAAAGAGGCCAAGGACATTCTGAAACCGTTTCTTGCTCCTTCTTGCTCCCTTGGCTATCCCTTTCAGTTTTC